>JAEEGK010024722.1_pt1 | contig 12419 bp, 11 predicted proteins | sample 8958771 | NCBI WGS metagenome assembly JAEEGK01 (sample SAMN16246547, study PRJNA631951) | gut metagenome | biome: gut microbiome; feature: rumen; material: SC-attached | host: Bos | place: Iran: Karaj | collected 2018-10 | reverse complement strand
GTTTAACGACCTGACTATGCAGCTGCCTATAAAACCGGCTCCACCGGTCACGAGGATACTCATATGTCCGCTATCTGTATTGCGTATTGCTTGCATACTGTGTATTGTATGATACCTGAACTAACTGTATCGCGAGCGGCATACACGGTCAAGAAAATCGTTGAAAAATGGAGCTGTATACCACAAAATATAGACTATAGATTATAGATTATAGATTACAGATTATAGATTATAGATTTTTAGAAAAGAAACATAAATTAGCCATGAATTAGCCATAAATTATTTATGATAATTGTTTTAAAATCAAATAATTAATGGCTAATTCGTGATTATTCATGTTAAACAAAACAAAATAATTCGTAACATTCGCGTAATTCGTGTAATTAGCATTTAATCAACAAATTAAACAAATTAAACGAATTATATAAAGGGAGTTATCAGAACAATCAGATTAATCCGTAGTTGTTTTTTGTCCAGCGATTTGTTTTAATTTGTTGAATTTGTGGTTTAAGTTTGCTTTTTCGCTCGGTTTGCAGTAATTTTAGATAAATTACGCTGCGCCTCGGAAATGTCAAGCCTCCGCAAATCAAAAATTACATTTTTGTTTGCGTTTTCTTGCCATTTCGCTCGGTTTGCAGTAATTTTGCCGCGTTTTTTAGAATGGAGGCTTCTGTGACCCGTTGCAGAGGCTATTCAACATAAATTCCGACTGCTTAAATTAAAAATTTGAAATGAGCGAAAAGAACAAGGAAAAGGCTAAAGTCCAGTTCAGGCAGAGTATCGTCGTGCGCTTCTCGGGCGACAGCGGCGATGGCATGCAACTGGCAGGCAACATCTTCTCGAATGTGAGCGCCGGACTCGGCGACCGCATCTCCACTTTCCCCGACTATCCCGCCGAGGTGCGCGCACCGCAAGGCTCGCTGGGCGGCGTATCGGGCTTCCAAGTGCACATTGGCCACGGCGTGCACACGCCGGGCGACGAGTGCGACGTGCTGGTGGCTATGAACCCCGCGGCACTCAAGCAAAATGCGCAGTTCCTGCGCAAGGGCGGTGCGGCAATCGTCGACATCGACACCTTTACACAGGCAGGGCTCGACAAGGCCCTCTACACCACCAACGAGCCCTACGAGGAACTTGGCATCAAGGCACAAGTTATCGAGGCTCCCATCACTACCATGGTCAAAGAGGCCCTGAAAGACACTGGCATGGACCAGAAATCAGTGCTTAAGTGCCGCAACATGTTTGCGCTGGGTCTCGTGTGCTGGCTCTTCAACCGACCCATGGAGGCACCACTGAAATTCTTGAAGGCAAAATTTGCCGATAAGCCCGAGGTTTACGCCGCCAACGAACTGGTGATCAAGGGTGGCTACAACTATGGCCACAACATCCACGCCTCGGTGTCGACTTACCGTATACAGAGCGACGAGGTGCGCCCGGGCATCTACACCGACGTCAACGGCAACAAAGCCACGGCATGGGGCCTGATCAAGGCGTCGGAGATGAGCGGACGCCCACTCTTCTTAGGCTCATATCCCATCACCCCCGCCACCGACATCCTTCACGAACTTTCCAAGCACAAGTCGCTCGACGTCATCACAGTACAGTGCGAGGACGAAATCGCGGGCTGTTCGTCGGCAGTTGGCGCAGCATTCGCGGGCGCATTGGCGGCTACATCCACATCAGGCCCCGGCATCTGCCTCAAATCGGAGGCTATGAACCTTGCAGTCATCTTGGAACTTCCTTTGGTGGTCCTCGACGTACAGCGTGGCGGTCCGGCAACAGGCTTGCCCACCAAGTCGGAACAGACCGACCTCTTGCAGGCACTCTACGGTCGCAACGGCGAATCCCCGATGCCCGTAATCGCAGCACTCAGCCCCACTGATTGTTTTGACGCTGCATACGACGCCTGCAAAATCGCCCTCGAACACATGACCCCCGTCATCTTGCTCACGGACGCATTCCTCGGCAACGGCTCGGCTGCATTCCGCCTGCCCAACCTCGCCGACTACCCCGCCATCAATCCTCCCTACGTGCCCGAAGACCTCCTCGGCAAGTGGACTCCTTATATGAGGAACGAGGATATGGTTCGCTACTGGGCTGTACCGGGACGCAAGGGATTCACGCACATCCTTGGCGGCCTCGAAAAGGACGACAAGACCGGCGCAATCTCCACCAACCCCGAAAACCACGACCTTATGTGCCGCAAGCGCGCCGAGAAGATCGCCCGCATCGCCGTTCCCGACGTTGACGTTCAGGGCGACAAGGACGACGCCGAATTGCTCATCGTTGGTTTTGGCTCCACATACGGACACCTCCACGCCGCAATGGACGAGATGCGCGCCGCCGGCAAGAAGGTGGCTCTCGCACAGTTCAAGTACATCAACCCGCTGCCCAAAAACACCGCCGAGGTATTGAAGAAATACAAGAAGGTGGTTGTAGCTGAGCAAAACCTCGGACAATTCGCAGGATACCTCCGTATGAAGGTGGATGGTTTTGTGCCGTTCCAATTCAACGAGGTAAAAGGTCAGCCGTTTGTAGTAAGCGAACTCGTTGACGCTTTCAACGAAATTTATGCAAAATAAATGGTTTTGATTGGCTTAATCAACAAATCAACAAATCATCAAATCGGAAATAATAAAATGAGCGAATATACACAAAACGATTTCAAGAAAGGACAGCCGCGTTGGTGTCCCGGCTGTGGCGACCACTTTTTCCTTGCCTCGTTGCAGAAAGCGATGGCGGAGATAGGTGTCGCTCCTGAGGATACGGCGGTGATTTCGGGCATTGGATGCTCGTCGCGTCTGCCCCACTATATGGCTACCTACGGTATGAACACCATCCACGGCCGTGCGGCTGCAATTGCAACGGGCTGCAAGGTTGTCAACCCCAAACTCTCCGTATGGCAGGTATCGGGCGACGGCGATGGTCTCGCTATCGGCGGCAACCATTTCATCCACGCTCAGCGTCGTAATATCGACCTCAAAATGATCCTCCTCAACAACCGCATCTACGGTTTGACAAAGGGTCAGTACTCCCCCACCTCGCCGCGTGGATTCGTCAGCAAGTCAAGCCCTTACGGCACTGTTGAAGATCCGTTCCGTCCGGCAGAATTGGCATTTGGCGCAAGGGGACACTTCTTCGCACGCGCAGTTGCCACCGACGCCCCGGCAACAATCGAAGTCCTCAAAGCCGCCCACGCTCACAAGGGCGCGGCAGTCTGCGAGATTCTCCAAAACTGCGTCATCTTCAACAACGGCACCCACGACTCCGTATATGACAAGGCAGGCCGCTTGAAAAACGCCATTTACCTCCGCCACGGCGAGAAGATGGTCTTCGGCGAAAACAACGAGAAAGGCCTCGTTCAGGATGGATTTGGCATTAAGGTCGTTACAATCGGCGAAGATGGCTACACCCTCGACGACGTTCTCGTACACGACGCACACTGTCAGGACAACACCCTCCAACTCAAACTCGCTCTTATGGAAGGCCCCGACTTCCCCATCGCCCTCGGCGTAATCCGCGATGTTGACGCGCCCACCTACGACGACGCTGTCAACGCACAAATCGAGGAAGTCAAGTCTGCCAAGAAGTATCACAACTTCGCTGAGTTGCTCGAAACCAACGACATCTGGGAGGTGAAGTAGCAATTTGACAATTGACAATCGTTTGGAAAACGATATATCTATAACCCCGTACATCAATCGATGGCGGGGTTTTTCTGTGAAAAAAAAATCTCAAAAAGTTTTGTCATCGTTTTATATTTTTATTAAATTTGGCAATCAAAAATAAATACCAAATCATTATGAAAAGAATACTTTACTTGTTGACAGCAATCTTGCTCACCGCGAGTGTGGCAAATGCGCAGATTCAGAAGGGAAGCATCTGGTACGAGGATTGCTACAAATTGACTTGCCTGAGCGTCTCGGGCAACACCATCAAGATGAACGTTGACGTGTGGGAAGATTCGGACGAGAATTTCACCCTCACCAAGACCGCCAACAACACTTTCTCCCTCAAAAACGATGAACAGTATCCGGTTTTTGACAAAATCAAGACCGTGGAATACCGCGCCATTGGAGAATTGAAACTCCTTCTCTTCAAGGATGCAAAGGGCAACATCCTCAACACCTTCGAACAGACCAACGACGAGATGTGGGAGGCGCAAATCATCAAAGGTTATTATCACCTTATTGAAGGCACATACGTAGATGAAAGCGGCACAAAGTACGTCATTGACGGCGACGAATTCATTATGGGTGGCAAAAAACTGAATTACGGCATCGAAATGGAAGGCTATCATATTTTGGAGATGTCCGACGATAGTTATTTATGGTGGGTGGTATCCACCACGGGCATCAACATTTATCAATGCAAATTTGACCCGGACAATGGCTACGTACAGGGTGCGCTTTGGCACAAGCTCAAAGAAGTGTCGCCCAATGGACGTTGGGAGTTCCTGAGCAACGAAATTGTGCCCAGCGGCTTTATGTGGCGTTATCCGTCGGGCATGGTAAGGATTATCCGCAACGAGATTTATGCCCGTCACGGCTATGTGTTCAATTCTGCCGACTTGAAGGAATATTTCTCCAAGCAGCCGTGGTACAAGCCCCTCAACAACAATAATGCCGTGAAACTCAACGCTATCGAAACCCTCAACGTAGAACTCCTCAAAGCCAACGAAACCACCGCCCGCGAAGGTACTGACGACGAGGAAATTGAAGAAGGTTTGCAATAAGATATTGCATTTTAAACCCCGAAGGGGCGAAATAAAAAAGACGGGGCGTGTAAACCCCCGGAAAATATAATGCAATTAAACATACACATTTATGAAGAAATTAGTTTTAGCCATTGCCGCCCTGATGGTATTGTCTATCTCGGCAATGGCTCAAAACAACACTCCTAAACCTCCTGATTTGGAGTTTGTTATGGAATTGAAAGTGAACTGCGAAGCACCTTTCTCCTGCGGTATGACGTCGCACGGCGAGCGCGTGGTGATTCCCATAGTTGGCGGCACGTTTGAAGGTCCGAAACTCAAAGGCACTATCCTCAGCGGCGGTGCCGACTATCAATACGTTGACCAAAAGAACGGTCGCAACGAGATTGAGGCAATCTACTGCATCAAGACCGACGACGGCGTCAACATCCACATCCGCAACTGCGGTCTTATCGTTATGGGCAAAGGCGACAATGGCGCACCGCAATTCTACTTCCGCACCGCGCCAAAATTCGACGCACCCAACGACAGCAAGTACGCTTGGCTCAACAACGCCATCTTCGTCTGCGCTCCGGGAATGGGTCAGGGATACATTTCGCTGAATGTTTGGATGGTGAAATAGTGGTTTTGGAATTGATTTTGCGGGATAATTATAATCGACAACTTTAAAAACATTGCAACTATGAAAACTCTCAAATTTTTCTTCATCTCCGCCATTATGCTGATGGCAATGACGATGAATGCAAGTGCGCAGGGCAACAAGGACGACGAGCCGCCGAGCGACCCTATTGTTGGTTCGTGGAAATATTCGGCGACGACGCTGCATCCCGAATCCGCCGAAAATGTGAAGAAGCAACTCAATTCACCCGAAAAATTGGAAAAACGAATGGGGTCGTCGCTCCTGAAAGTTGGTTTCAGGGCGGGCAGTACGCTTGTGTTCAAGGACGACGGCACGTTTTATCAGCGTATTTCGGGCAAAAATTATGAAGGCACTTACGTATGCTCCGAAGACCACAAGAGCCTGAGCCTCACCTTCAACCATTCGGGCGAAACAATACCAATGGAGATGAGTTTCAAGGACAGGGAGTTTCAATTGACCGTCCCCGCCGACAAGTTTATGAACTTCGTCAACGTCGCCGAAACCAAGGCAAATTCCGAGACATTGCTCTTCGTCCTCTGCCTCGTAACAATGTTTGAGGATACCAAATTGCTGATGAAATACGTGAAGTAATGTATAATTCACAATGCATAATGCATTAAGCATTATGCATTGTCATTGTCATCATCAGGATATTCTGCGGGAACTTCTACTACCTCGAAGGGCATGTCAAAAAGGGTTGAAAAATCGAGGCCGTTTTCGTGGATTTCGTCATTGTCGGCGGCATAATACCAACGGACAAGGACTTCGTACTTGTTTTTGTAGATTTCTTCGAGCATGCGGAAAAGTTCAAATATCAGCTGCGTGGACGCCGTGCTGAAATACATAAACTTAAACTCGAATATTGTTTTTGGCAGCGGATGCTCAATGTATTTCCTGAACCACTCTATCACCGGCACATATACAGGCAGCGGATCTTCGGGGTACGAACTGCCCGTTATCTTGAATACACCATTGTCCGCGTCCATCACTATGGCGGGCGTGGCAAAGGTCGGTTCTATTCTTAACGCTTCCAATTGTCTGGTTTCCAATGTGTTAGAGTTTATGTCCATATTTTCAATTGTTAATCCTTTACGCGCTTCAAAGTTATTAATTTATTTTCATTCGTCAAACAATTTTTAACATTTTTTTTTGCGATATTTTACACGGCTCGTCACGCATACTCTCGCCATTGCCAGAATTTACGATTTTTGAGATAATTGAGGTTGGGTTCGTTTTCGTAACTTTCGCGCTCGAAGGGGATGCTTCTGTACGCATTCCAGTGCGACATGCCTTTGATACGGTTGCGGATATAATAAAAGGCGTACAGGATGTAGAAAAATACCACCAACAATTCCGCCTGCTGCCTCAGGTGTATGCGCTCGTGGTTGAGTAGTGCATTGTACTTGCCTGCGCCGACTTCATCAGCAGTGTCGCGGAGTATGACGAAGGGCCACAATGTTATCCCCGTGTAGTGCCTTAGCACTTTGTTAAACAATATTTTAGAGGTGAAAATCATTTCTTCATCCGAGCCATTTGGCACAATTTATGCATTATTCCAAGTGGTTTTTAAACTAAGGTAAATAAATATTTTTCATTTTCATTTTTCATTTTTTTGGGCGGGACGTGATGTGATATCATTTCCCGCTTTTTCTTTCGGTGAATTATGCATTCTTATTAATGTACCTCGCAAACGGAATCTTGACCACACATGTGGTTCCAAGGTCTTCCTCCGCCTCCACGGTGATGGTGCCGCCGTGTTTTTCCACAAAATCGTGACATACTATCAATCCGAGTCCTGTGCCCGCCTCTTTGTTGGTGCCGGGGCGCGAGTTGAGTTTGTTGAGCTGGAAGAGGTCGTTGAGTTCGTCCTTGTTCATGCCGATGCCGTTGTCAGCCACCTTTATAATGCTGTACATACCTTCCGCGTCAAAATCCACCGAGATTACACTATTGGCGTATGAATACTTCACTGCATTGGTGATTAAATTGCGAAGTATTGTTTTGAGCATCTTTGGGTCGCCGTAGAGCTTGTCGCGCTCCTTGATTGACACTTTGAGATGTATATCTTTGGCGTTGCAAACCGGCTTAACCACCTGCTTAACATTGTCCATAAGGGTCTCGATGTCGATGTACGTCGGCAGGAATTGCATTGCGCCGCTCTGCGACCGCGACCAGGAGAGCAGGTCGTCGAGAAGTGCGCAAAGCCCGTCGACGCTGTCGCGGAGTGCCGTGGCAAGCTCCGAGGCATGGGGGTCTTTGCTCTGTGCGGCTTCATCGCTGTATATCTCGGATATTGTCTTGATGCTGCCTATGGGGCTTTTGAGGTCGTGGGCGACGATGGAGAAGAATCTGTCCTGGCTCGTATTGGCATATTCGAGCTCCTCCATACGATTCGACACTTCAGGCGAGAGTCCAATCTTAGGATCCCTTGCTTTCATAAAAATGGTGTGTTGCCTGTATCCGCCGATAAAACTGAGAGCGGTAGGGAAAATCGCCCCCACGAAGAAATGTGTGAATATTTCCTGCCTGTTTTGCAATGCGTGGACTGCCGTCCATACTATAAATGCAAGATACAATACAAAATAGATCGGTATGACAAACGTGTATTTTATCTTGATATTGATTGACTTGACCAAGTGAACCATTACAAAGCTCAGATAGATAATCTGTACGCCCCCTATAAAGGCGATGATGATGTCATGGAATGAGTCGGGTGTCACCCAATACAACAAGCATACTGCCAATACAATGGAACATAGTATGAGCAATAACCGCCTGTTCACCTTCCTGTACTTGGGCATTACGACAAATACAAAGTTGACACCCATCACAAAGAAATTGACGGCTATAAACAGCAAATTTTTCACCACGTCGTATGGCCATAAATCACGCCAGATTCCGTAATGCGGATTGAAACCCAATATAAAGCCTAACGACAAGAATGATACTATAAAGATAAAATGCAGGTTTTTGCGTGGGGATATAATCATAACCATTGTTTGGAATACAATGGTCAAAAACACTACTCCAAGCAACATGATTGATATTATTTCATAATTAGTTAGCGGCATAGTTGTAATTTTTTTATATACAATTGTAATTTGTATTATTGCCAATGATAGCGTCTATACATTCGCAATATCGTTGCAAATATGGAAAATAATACTGACAGTACAAAATTTTTTTTACAAAAAAGCAAGTACAAAAAAACGTTAATTTACGCTAAATATGATTTATTGGCGTTTGACGGATGGTAGAAAATAGGTACTTTTGCAACCGTCAATCTAAACATAATATAAAAATGGACCAAAAAGTTGATATTAAGGAACTTAACGAAAGGATTAACAGAGAAAGCCAATTCGTTGACATGGTTAATATGGAGATGGGCAAGGTAATCATCGGTCAGAAACAATTGACCGAAGGCCTTCTCATAGGTCTCCTTAGCGACGGACACATCCTCTTGGAAGGTGTGCCGGGCTTAGCGAAAACCCTCGCTATCAAGACGTTGTCGCAAATCATCAAATCTAAATTCAACCGCATACAGTTTACGCCAGACCTGCTGCCGGCAGACCTTATCGGCACGATGATTTACTCGCAGAAAAACGAGGAGTTCATCGTCAAGAAGGGCCCAATCTTCGCCAACTTCATCCTCGCGGACGAGATCAACCGTAGCCCCGCAAAAGTGCAATCGGCGTTGCTCGAAGCAATGCAGGAGCATCAGGTGACTATCGGCGAAGAGACTTTCAAGCTCGACGACCCGTTCCTCGTATTGGCTACGCAAAACCCTGTGGAACAAGAAGGTACGTACCCGCTGCCCGAGGCGCAGGTAGACCGTTTTATGTTGAAGATAATAGTTTCCTACCCAAAGAAGGAGGAGGAGAAGATAATCATCCGCCAAAACATCACCGGCGAATTTCCCAAGCCGTCGCAGATACTCACCGCCGAGGACATCATCCGCGCCCGTCAGCTTGTAAGGGAGGTATATATCGACGAAAAGATAGAGCAATACATCGTTGACATCGTGTCGGCGACCCGCAACCCCGAAGAATACGGCCTCGAAAAGTTCAAGGAGTTGATTAGTTTTGGTGGTTCGCCCCGTGCCGGCATCTCGCTCGCCAAGGCTGCCAAGGCTTGCGCATTCCTGAAACGCCGTGGTTTTGTGCGTCCCGAGGACGTCCGCGCCGTGTGCCATCCCGTATTGCGCCACCGCATCGGCCTCACCTACGAAGCCGAAGCCCAAAACATCACCACCGAGGAAATCATCAGCGAAATCCTCAACGCCGTACAGGTTCCGTAATCAATTGACAATTAACAATTGACAATTCAAAATTCAAAATTCAAAATTCAAAATTGTCAATTGACAATGCTCAACTAACAGCCCCAACGGGGCGTAATCACCAAGCCGTGTGCGTGAGCGCACGGAATCCGTGAAAATAAACGGAACCCGTAAAAACACACGGAACACGTGAAATTGGGACGGCAATTATGCATTATGAATTATGCATTGAAATAAATGGAAACATCAGACATCATAAAGAAAGTACGCAAAATCGAAATCAAGACACGCGGACTGAGCACACACCTCTTTGCGGGCGAGTACCACAGCGCGTTCAAGGGTCGTGGTATGTCGTTCAGCGAGGTGCGCGAGTACCAGTACGGCGACGACATCCGCAATATCGATTGGAACGTCACGGCAAGGTTCGACAAGCCTTATATAAAGGTGTTTGAGGAGGAGCGCGAACTCACCGTCATCATCCTCGTGGATGTGTCGGGCTCGTTGGATTTTGGCTCCGAGGAGACCACCAAACGCGATTTTGTGACAGAGATTGCCGCCTGTCTGTCGTTCTCCGCCATCAGCAACAACGACAAGATTGGTGTCATCTTCTTCTCCGACATCATAGAGAAATTCATCCCGCCGAAGAAGGGACGTCAGCATATACTGAGGATAATCAGGGAGCTGCTCACCTTCCAGCCGCAAGGCAAGGGCACAGACGCGGCGATGGCTTTGCAATACCTGACGAGCGTCATCAAGAAGCGCAGCACGGTGTTTATGATAAGCGATTTTGTATGCAAAAAGGATTTTAGCGACGCGCTGAGGATTGCTGGACACAAGCATGACCTTCTCGCCCTCAATGTCTACGACAAGCGCGAGGTGGAGGACTTCCCCAACGTCGGGCTTGTGTATATGGAGGACGCGGAGAACAACAAGAAGATACTTGTGGACACTTCAAGCCGCACTGTGCGAGAGAATCTTATGCGGGCGGCACGTGAACGCCGCGAAAAACTCGAAAACACTTTCCTGAGGGCGGGCGTGCAGGATGTCGCCATCGCCAACGGCGACGACTACGTGAAGCCCCTGATAAAACTGTTTAAATCCCGATGATTTTAATTACAATCATCAGGGCATTGAGAGAGATAAAAAACTAAAACAATGAAATTGGCATTGAGCAAGATAGCAAGATATATCAAGGCATTGGCGGTGGCGGCGGCAATCATACTGCCGTCGTCCGCCGACGCACAGAAGGTAAAGGCGGCTCTCGACTCCAACGTCATCGAACTTGCGAGCCAAGCCAAACTTACCATCACCGCCACGGCCTCTGTCGGCAGGAAGATAACGCCGCCCACTTTCAAGGACAATGTCATCGTACCTACTCTTGAAGTGGTCTCCGCGCCCAAGCCCGACACCCTCGTGGGTACGCAGGGGGACGTTACATACTCCTTTTATTATATGATAACGTCTTTCGAAGATTCCACCTATACCATCCCGCCCATCGGATTGATGATTGACAAGGATTCTGTGTTCACGCAGCCGCTCAAAATCTCCTTCACGCTGCTGCAAGGCATCGATTCCACTTTTACGAGCAGCATCGACACCACCCGCGTCATCAAGATTTTCGACATCAAGGATATCAAAGACACGCCGTGGACGTTCTCGGAATTTTGGGCGAGGTTTGGCAATTACATCCTTATATTCCTGCTTTTTGCGCTCATAACCGCAGTGGTCACATACATCGTCATGCGCCACGTCCACAATAAGCCCATTATCCCATTCTCCAAGCCCAAGGAGCCTGCCGAAAGTGTTGCCATGCGCCGTCTCAACCAGTTGAAAGACAAGAAACTATGCGAGCAGGACAAAAACAAGGAATACTACACCGAGCTCACGGAAATCATCAAGAAATACATCTCTGACCGATACGGCGAATCTGTGATGGAATCTACGTCGGCTGAGACTATTATGATTCTCCGCAAGCACACGGGCAAAAAATCAGACGCCGTTGCCGCGTTGGAGTCGATATTCGACGTGGCGGATTACGTCAAGTTTGCCAAGATGCAACCACTGCCCGACGAAAACACCCGCTGTATGAATTACGCCTTCGACATCGTTGATATTACCAAGCCGGTAGTGCAACTGCCCGAAGATAACGCTGCGCCCAACAACGCGGCTCAACCACTCAAAACCAACTAAAATGTTCGACTACATACATTTTGCACACCCCGGACGACTTTGGCTGATACCTGCGGTACTCGTACCGTTGGCAGTTTGGTATTACTTCAAACTCAGGGACTTCAACGCCACAATGAAATTCGGCACGTTGGACGATTTTGGAGCTAACAAGCTCACACTGCGCAAGATATTTGCGTGGATGCCACCGGTATTGAATTTTTTTATCATATCGCTGATTATAATTGCGATAGCGCGTCCGCAGAGCACCTCCCAGGACGAAACCGTGGAGAAAGAAGGCATCGACATCATCATTTCGATGGATATTTCTGGCTCGATGGAGGCTTGCGACTTCAAGCCCAACCGCCTCGAAGCCGCCAAAAACGTCGCCTGCGAGTTTATCCAGGCGCGTGAAAACGACCGCATGGGCATAGTCCTGTTTGCGGGCGAAAGTTTCACGCAATGCCCCCTCACCACCGACCGCAGCACCCTCGTCAACCTTATGACGCAGGTAAAGAATGGCATCATCGACGACGGCACGGCTATCGGTATGGGACTTGCAAACGCCGTTGCCCGCATCAAGGACAGCGACGCCAAGAGCAAGGTCGTAATCCTCCTCACCG
>JAEEGK010024720.1_pt1 | contig 12420 bp, 5 predicted proteins | sample 8958771 | NCBI WGS metagenome assembly JAEEGK01 (sample SAMN16246547, study PRJNA631951) | gut metagenome | biome: gut microbiome; feature: rumen; material: SC-attached | host: Bos | place: Iran: Karaj | collected 2018-10 | reverse complement strand
AAATATAAAAATTATTTTTTTATTATTTAAATTTATATATTTTTTATATATTAAATTTTTAAAATATATTCTTTATTAATTAATTTAACATTTATAAAAAATGAATTTTTATTTAATTATCTTAACTTTATATTCAATAAAAAGTTTTTAATTATATATTAATTATAAATTTATTTTGAATTCTAAAATATATTTATTAAAATTTTTTAAAATTAAATATTTATTCATAATAAATGGGAAGCCAAGTAATGTGTCAAATAGTTCAATTCTCAGGTCGTCCTTTTCCAAATGAAAGAGGAATGGATAAATTTCAATGTTTTCCATTAACACAAAAAATGAATCAAGATCAATTAAAAGAATATATTCAATATAATTATGGTTATTGTAAATGTAGATTAAATATTCATGAAAAAGAGTCATCAGAAATTGCAAAAAAATATGATTCAAATAATATTAAAGGTGTTTCATTATTATATGTTTCAGTTAATCCTGATTTAAATTGTAGATGTTCATATTTTTATGCACAAAAAATGGATGAAGAAATTAAAAAAAATTTTAAAAATTTAGAAAATGAAAATAAAGAATTAAAAAAAACCATTGAAAAACAAAATAAAGAAATTTCAAAAATTAAATCAACTGTAGATAAATTAGAATCACATATAATATGGTTAAAAAATGAATTTGTAAAAAGAGATGGAGATAATTTTAAAAAATTAGATACAATTTTACAAAAAGTTAATACACAATAATTTTTTTTATTTATAAATAATTTGTATAATTATATTATAATTAAAAATAATATTCATTAATTAAAGAATATTAGAATAATTAGAATTTTCTTCTTTATTATTATCAATTTTATCATATAAATTATCTGCTTTTTTTTCTTCGTTTAAAGAAGTTTTTAATTCAATTGTTCTATCAAATTCTTTTTCGTGCTTAATTAATTCTTTATATTTATTAATATCATTTTTATTATTTTTATCTAAATCATTTTTAATAATTTTATAATTGCTATTAACTAAATTATTTTCTTTTTCTTGTTTTTCATTTTGTTTAATACATAAATTAATATATTCTAAATATATTAAAACATGTTCAAATAATGTTAAAATAAAAATGAATAAATAAAAATAAATATTTTTATTTAGATTTTTATTATGTTTATCAAAAATATTATTTACTAATTCATCACCATGTGATTTAATAATAAAATAATTTAATGTTGTTATTGATTTGAAAGATAAAACAACAATTACTAAATTAATACAATTAAATATTAATTTTATTAAAATTATTTTAGCAGAATTATGTTCTTCAAATTTTTTTGAAATTTCTAAATAACACATTAAAATTATATATAAAAAACCGGGAAATAATAAAATTTTAATATAAAATTGATATTTAGATAATTTTTTACTATTTTTTAATATATTTTTAATTTTTTCTGGTAAATTTTCTTTAAAAAAATTTTTTTTATCATAACCAAAATAATTATTACTATATAAATTAAACATTTCATTAAAATTATTTTCATTATAATTTGGAAGTTTTTTAATTTTATCAAGCAAATCATTATCTTTATAAAGTGTTTTTAAATCTATTGTATCTATTAATGTATAATTATTATTAAATTTTCCATCTAAACAATTTTTTGCATAAAAATCTTCATTTTCATATAAAAAATATTTTTCAAAAACTAAATTTTTAATTTTTGGGTCAAAGCACATTTTTCCTTCATTTAATTTTAATTCAATAATAATTTTATTATTTTCAAATTCATTTGAATAATAAAGAATTTCATTATTATTTAGACTGACATTATAAAAACTTTTATTATTATCAAATATTATTTCTTTATTTGAAATAGAAAAAAAATTAATTGGACATTTTTTTTTAATAGGTAAACATAATTTATTATTAAATGAATCTAAAATTCCACATTGTTTAAAACCTTCTTTACAATTTTCATTTTTATTAACTGAATTTTTTAAATAATCTGAATAAGTTAATTCATTAATATCTTCAGATAAAAAACAAAATCTTTTTCCTTTATAAATTTTTAAACTTTTGTCATCTATTGATTTTATTTTTTTGCAATATTTTTTTTTCTCATTACTCGTACATTTTCTTTTATATAATAATTTTAAATCAATTTCATCTAAATTTTTATTGCAATCACAACCTTCATCAGTTCCTTCAAATTTAATAAATTTATTTGTTACATATGTTTTATTACATTTTTTTCCTTTGTCTAAAATATCAATTGAATATTGAATATTTGATTCTAAGTTTTTTTGTAAATATTTTAAATAAAATTTATTTTCTTTAAAATTAAAAGATATATTATAAACTAATATAATACAAATCAATTTAAATATCATAGAAGAAATATTATTGAATATATAAAATTTTGAATTATTTACTAAATTTTTTAAAAAATTCATTTTTTTAAATTAAAAATATTATTATTTAAATAATATTATTAAATATTATAAAAATATTTTCAATGGGTGGATGTTGTCAAAAAGGACCCGAAAATTTTGAAATTTCAATGAAACAACCTTCAAACCCATTTTTAATTAATAGTAAAAGTAATTTTTATTTACATCCTGAATATCATTCAAATTTTCATAATTCTTCTTCAGAAATTATAACAACAGAAATTGATAAAATCTCAAATTATCAAATAAAACAAACATTATTATTAAACAATATTAAAAAATTATTTAATGAAACTTCAACTAATAAAATTTATTTAATTAACTTAGAATCTATGTGGAATATTTCAAAATTTTATAAAGATGATTTTACAATATGTGATTATATTTTATACGATTTAAGAGAAAGTCATTTAAAAACTGAAAATTTTTTTAAAAAATTTAAATGTGTTAATTATCCAATTAATACAATATTAGAATTTAAAGATGAAAAAATAAACAATTTCAAAAAATACATTGAAAAAAAAAATTTAATTATCATTCCCAATAATATTAATGATTTATCCAATATAAAAAATTTAATTAATTATTTATATACTCAAAAAATTAATTCAATTAAATATAATATATTTTCTTTAGTTTTAAATGAAGAAAAAGAACTTAATTCATATTCAAAAATTAAATATAATTTATTAAATAAATTAGATGATATGAATTTTGAAAATTATCCATATATTTTATTTCCTTTTAAAATATTAAATTATCTAAATAATGATGGTTATATATTTATAAAAGAAGACTTATTAGATATATCAAAAGAAAATTTAATAGATAATAATATTATGGATTTTTTAATTAGTTTTAGAATTAATTTGATATTAAATATAAATAATTTAGGAGAAATAAATTTTGAAATTTTTTTAAAAGGATATTATATAAATTTTGATTATAAACAATATAATAATAAAGAAAATATATATAAATTAATTTATTTAATGAAAAATTCAATTTTAAATGGAGGAAGTTTATTAATAATTTATAATGAAAATATTATTGAAAAAGGAATAATAGAAAAATGGTTAAGTATTATTTTATATAATTTAATATATATTCAAAAAGATGAAGAAAATTTAAAACAAAATGAAAAAATAATAGAAATAATAAAAACTACAAATCCTTTATTTTTATCTGATGATTTTTTATTTAATTTATCACAAGAATTAGAAAGTATTTATATTGAAAAATTAAATAATTTTAATATTAATAATAATAATCAAAATAATATTATGTATAAAAATATTGAAAATGAATTAAATAATTTATTAGAAGAAATAAATTATGATAAAAATTTATTTTTGGAAATTGTAGTTGTGATTGAAAAAATAATATTAAATATAATAAATCATCCAAATATTGAAAAATTTTATAAAATTAAAAAAAGTTCAAAAAGCGTTACTTCAAAAATTTTAAAATATAAAAATGCTGAAAATTTATTCTTATTAATTGGATTTAATGATTGTAAAGGAAATGATAAAGAATATTTTTATTTTAACATGAAAAATAATATAAATAATTTAAATAGTAATTATGAATTTATTGTAACTAAAATTAAAAAACTTATTTTTAATAATAGTATTAATAAATTCATATAAATAGATATTTTTTTTAATAAATTATTTAATTAATTTTTTTAATTTTATAAAGATTTTTTGAAAAATAAAAATTTGAAAAAAATTTTAATTATTAAAATAATAAAAAAAATTTTAATTTAAAAATTAATTAAAAGTTAATTTTTATTATTATTATTTTTATAAAAAATCAAAAAAATTATATTAAAAAGAATAAAATTTAATAAAAATATAATAATATTAAAAAGTATATAAAAATAGTATATAAAATAAAAAAAATAAACAATTAATAATGTTTTGTTCTTTTTTTTCATATTTATCAAATTCAAATTTTATTTATAAAACTTTTTTAACATTTTCATTTTCTTATGCATTTTATAAATATAAAAAATTAACATCAAAAAAATGTTGCGGAATTATAGGTTATCTCGGAAATGTCCCAAATGCCGTTCAAATATGTATAGAAGGAATTCAAATATTACAATTTAGAGGATATGATTCATGTGGTTTATGCACGTATAATGAAAAAACAAAAGATTTCCAATTAACTAAATTTGCAAGTGATATATCTCATTCATTCCAAAATAATGAAGAAAATAAAAACCCAAAAATTATTGACAACGCAGATTGTATTCAAAAAATAGTAAAAGAAGCTCCAATCACACATCTACCTTCAAAAATTGGAATAGGTCATACAAGATGGGCAACCCATGGAAGAAAAATTCCATTAAATGCCCATCCTCATGTTGATTTTTCAAATAAAATTGCTTTATGTCATAATGGAATAATTGATAATTATAGAGAATGTGTAAAATTTTTAGAATCAAATGGAATTAAATGTATTACTGATACCGATACTGAAGTTGTTGTACAAATTATAGGATATTATTATTCAAAAAAAGGATTAAGTTTTAAAGAAGCTGTTACCAAAACTTTAAATGAACATATTTTAGGAAGTTATGCCTTTGCTATTATGTGTAAAGATGATCCTGATAAATTAATAGTTGCTAGAAATGGAAGTCCTTTATTAGTTGGAATAGGAAAAGATTTTTTTATTGTTAGTTCAGAAGTTTCTGCATTTCAAAAATATACAAATAATTACTTTGTTATTGATTCAAGTAAAATTATAGAATTAAGTTTAAATATGAAAATTAACACTGAATTAATTAAAACATGTTCAACCGAAGAAGTATTATTAAAACCAAAAGAGGGATATGATTATTTTATGTTGCAAGAAATATATGAACAACCACAAACATTAAAAAGAGCTATAAATTATGGTTCAAGATTAATTTCAATATCAAATAATTTATCTATGGTAAAATTAGGTGGTTTAGAAGAATATTCTAATTTTTTAAAAAATGGAAAAAATTTAATTATTTTAGCTTGTGGAACTTCAATGCATGCAAGTATGTTCGTAGGTCATTTAATGAGAAAATTAGATATATTTAATACAGTTCAAATTATTGATGGGGCAAACTTTACTGAAGATAATATTCCAAAAGATAATCCTATAGCTGTATTTGTAAGTCAAAGTGGAGAAACATATGATATTTTAAAGCCATTAGAATTATGTAAAAAAAAAGGTTTGATATGTATTGGAATTGTTAATAAAAGAGAAAGTACTTTAGCTAGAAGTGTTTTATGTGGAGTTTTTATTAATGCTGGAAGAGAAATTTCTGTTGCAAGTACAAAAGCTTTTTCAGGTCAAGTTATTAGTTTATTATTAATGACTTTATTTTTTAGTCAAATTAAACATGAAACATCTTTTTTAAATCCAATTTTTGTAAATACAGTAAATTTCATACAAAATTCAAGCGAATTAGTTGAAAAATTATTACCAGTTTGTGAAGAAAAAGCAAAAGAAGCAGCAAAAGTTTTAGTAAAATATAATTCAATTTTTTGTTTAGGAAAAGGATTTGGAGAATCAATTGCAAAAGAAATTGCATTAAAAATAAAAGAAGTTAGTTATTTACATTGTGAAGCTTATAATGCAGGGGAATTTAAACATGGGCCAATTGCATTAATAGATAGTCAAAATAGAACTCCAATTATAATATTAGTTAATAATGATGAATTTTTTGATGATTTAGTTACATCTTTCAATCAAATTAGAAGTAGAAATTCTACTATTATTTTACTTACAAATTGTTTAAGTAAATTTGATAGTAATAAAGTTGATTTTATTTTTGAATATCCTGATGAAGGAATTTTAAGTAGTTTATTTGGGGTTTATATTGGACAATTAATAGCATATTATTGTGCTATTGAATTAAATTATAATCCTGATAAACCAAAACAATTAGCTAAAGAAATAACAACTAAATAATTTATGATAATTTAAATATTATATTAAAATATTTTAAATAAATTTTAATAATTTATTGATAATATTTATAAATTTTATTTTTAAATTATAATAAAATTTTCAATATTAAAGAAAAATTAAAATATTATTAAAATAAAAATAAAAATTTATTTTTTGAATTTATTATTTTGTATATTTAATATTAAAAAAAATAATAAAAATTTGCGGTTATTTATTTTGATAAAAATATTATTAATTTTATCATAAAAAATATTATTTTAAAATATATTATTTTTTAAAGCAAATAATTTTAATTAATATAAATGGATAATATTTATACTTCAAATATTATTACGAATTCAGAATTTAGTTTAAAATATTCAACTTTTATAAATAATAAAACAATAAATGACAACGTTTTATCAAATATGTATGATTATAAATATAATTCAATTTCTACAAATAATTTATTAAATAAATATTATTCAGGATTAAATAATAAAAAAATTTCATCATTAAAAGAAATTGAATTTTTATATGAAAATATTTCATTAATTTCAATTTGTTTTTTTAATAATAATAATTTGAATGAAGAAAAAGATAAATTTAAGCAAAAATTTCAACAATTTTTAAACGGAACTTATTTTAATGGTTATTTAGATATTTTATTAATAATTCATGAATTTCCAAATGAATTTAATATTTTTGATTATTTAAATTTAGATTTATATATTTATGATATAAATGATACCAGAATAAAAGAACAAAAATTAATGATTATATTAAGAAATAATATTATTTTATCTCTTTTAATTGTGGCTACTGAATTACATTATCAAGAAAAAGAAGGAAAAATAAATTTTTTTAAAAATAATTCTTATTTTGAAGTAAATAAAGATGAAATTAATGAAGGTTTTATTTTTGATGATTTAAGTTTTTTAAATAAATTAATCGAACAATTTAAAAATTTAATTATTGAAATTGATAATAGTATTTATGAAATTGAATTTGATGTTGAAGTTCTTTTTTTAACTTTATTAGGATATAAAAATAAAGCAAAAAATATAAAACAAAAACATTATGATTATTTTAAAAATTTTTTATTAGAAAGTGACATTACAAAAAATTTTAATTTTGATACTTTTTTAACGGAAACAGTTGAAAAATATATATATGATGATTTAACAAAATGTGAAATATTAATTTTTAGAAAAATATTAAATAATGCAGCGAGAAGAAAATTTTATTTTGGATTTGAATTTCTTTTACAACATAGTATTTTTTGTCTTATTATTTCAGAAGGACGAATTTGGAAAAATATAGGAAAAAAAATGAGTAAAAAAGAAGCTTTTAATTTATGGATAATATATGAACAAAATTTAAATTATATTCAAGATGCTAAATTTAAAGAAACTTTAAGTTTTGAATATAAAAATAAAATTATTTCATTAAAAAAACAAAAAAATGCTTATGAAATTACTCATAATCAAAAAAAGAATGAAAAAATTAAATATTTAAGAAGTTTAAAAAGAAAAAATATTGCTTTAGACACAGATTATTTTATTAGAGAAGCTGAAATCGAAAAAAATTTTAAAGAAAATATGAAAAAAATTAAATTTAAATTAAATAAAATAGTAGATGAAATTAAATTTTATTTTGTAACAAGTTTTAAAGAACTTATAATAATTTTTTTTAAATCAGATTTAAAAGAATTAGTTATGTATTTTTTAGAAGAATATAAAAAAAATACATATAAATTTAAAATTACAATAGAAATATTTGATATATGTATAGAATATGATGAAAGTATTTGTTTAGATATAATAGATTATTGTGTAAATTCACAAAACGCAAAATCAAGTTATATGCATATTGCAATAATAAAAAAATATTTTCATTTAGCAAGAAAATTACTAAAATATAAAACATGTAGAGAATTTTTAAATATTCCTCCTTCTTTTGATCAAGATGATTTAGCTTGGATTAGTAAATATCAAGTTCAATCTAAAAAAAAAATAAGTCAAAATTTATTATATAAACATAAAGAAAATTTAAAATATATTGATTTTATTCAAGAACGTTCTATTCAAAAAAATAGAAATTCTGAATCTAATTCTTTTTCTGATAATGCTACAAATATAAATAATGATAATGACGATGAAAGTTTTTATAGTTTAGTGAATAAAAAAATAACTGGTTTTAAAAATATAAACACTTTTAATCAATTTAATAGTAATAAATCAATGAATAATTATTTAAAAAAATTTTCGAATGTTTATAATTCAATAAATACTACATCAAATGAAAATTTAATTTTAACTGAAAATTCAACAAAATCTTTAAATAGCAAATTCATAAAAAATAAAATTAATAATAGATTAAATCAAAATTCAGATTCAAATAATAAAAATCTTAATAATAAAAATGATAATGGAATTCTTGAAATTAATATTATTACTCCTTTTGATATAAAAAAAAATTACTTACAAGTTAAATTACCTAGAATTTCAAGTGGATGGACATTAAAAAATAAAAATGATACAAAAGAAAAAAATGATATAAAATATATGAGAAGAAATAATATTTTTATTTCAGATGAAGAATATAAAAATCCATATAGACTTTCTATAGATAATGAAGTGTTATTAGCTCATACTACTAATTCATTAAATGATGAATATTCTTTTGATAGCTATTCTGAACATAATAATACTAATTATACTGCGTTTTTAAATCCTTTAAAAATTAAACCTACAAAATCAAATAATAATAGTATTATTCATAATTATGATAGTAAATTATTTTTAAAAAAAAACAAAAGTAATATTATAACTAGAAATGATGATAATAATTCATTAACAAAAAAAAATGCCAAAAAGAAAAAAAGTATAAAACTTACAGATGTAATAAAATCTAAAACTCATAAATATTTTAAAAAAAATAAAAAAAAATTTTTTTCAAAATTATTACAAAAATTAATATATGTTCTTAAAAATGAATCAATAGATGAAATAAAACTCAAAAAAATTCAAGAAGGTTTTTTTCCTATAAACGCCCAATTAATTTTAATTGAAGCTTTAAGATTTGGAGAATATGTAATAGATGTTTTATGTTTATTAAATTCAATAAATGATAACTGTATAAATTTATCTTATAGTGATAAAATTTTTTCAAATATTTTATTTTATACAAACAGTGAAGGAAATTTAACAAAATGTAAAGAACCTCTTTTATTCATTGCAATTGCATGTGAATTTTTAATGAAAATTGGGAAAATTGATTTAAAATTATATTATAAAGCACAAACAGTAGTTGAAGAAATATTAAATTTAGGATATAATATACAAGATAGTATTAAAGATGAAGAAAGATTAAATTATTATTTAAAAGAACAATTTGATAATAAAGGAAGAAATGCATTAGAAATTTATGCTGAAAATGAATTTTATGAATTATTAAATGATAATTGTGTAGGAAATATTGTTGAAAAATTATGGTATGGAGAAGAAGAAATAAGTTTATTTAATTATTTAAGATTAGGAAGAATTTTTTTGGGAAATATTTATCATGAATATTATGATAATATTATAGAAAAAAATTATAACGAAAAGGAAAATAAATTTATATTTCAATATAGTTGTTTTATTAAAAATTGTAGTGTTAGATTTTCATTTGAAAGTACTATTATGTTTGCGATAAGTTTATTTTATGAATATGTAACATATAAATATATTAATAATATGGGAAACAATAAACAATATCAATATAGTAGAGAAAGTCTTTTCGGAAATTTTATATTAATTGCATATATAATAAATTTTGTTGAATATATTATTTTTGTTTTAAAAACTGGAAGAAAAATGAATACTTCAATTTCAGAATTAATTTTGGTAATAATTTTAATTATAGGAATTTTTTTCACTTACGTTGATTTAGGCGAAATAATTTATTCTTATAATGAAAATGAAAATAATGACCATTATTTCACTATTCATTCAACATTAATATCTACTATATTAACTGTATGTTGGATAAAAGTTTTTTTTATTTTAATGGTTACTTATACATATGGAATTGTTATAAGAATTTTAAATAATATTTTCAAACAATTTTTTTGTTTTATGTTAATTATTATTGCAATAACATTTTGTTTTGGGCAAATTTTTACATTATTTTTTCATAAATCAAACAAAGATTTTGATTATTTTTATAATTCTTTTTTAAGTTTATTTAATACGTGTTTTGGACAAGTTTATTTCGATAATTTTACTGATTTAACAGTTTTTGGTTATATTTTTTTAATATGTTATACAACTTTATCAAATATAATATTATTTAATACAATAGTTTCATTATTAAATAAATTTTATGATGATGTAGAAAAAATTTCAGATGCTGAAACACGAGCAATGTTTATTTTATCGAATAAAAAAAAAAAATGGGATGAAAAATATGGATTTTTAATATTATTACCAACTCCTTTAAATATTTTTGCATTTCCTTTTGCAATAATAATATTAATAATAGATAAATTTAAATATAACAATATTGAATGTTTATGTGATATTTTTTGTAAATTTTTTTATATTTTTATTGCAATTATTTATTTTGTTTATATTTTATTTTTAAGTATAATATTATTTCCATTAAGTCTATTAAAATCTTATTTTCATTTTTTTCATGATAATATAATAAAAAAAAATCATATTAATCGTAATAATAAAACAATACGTTATTATAATAATTTAAATATAATAAAAAAATTCTTTAAAATTCCACTTAATTTAGTTAAAATTACTTTTCAAGATTTAATTTATTATTGGAAATTGGTTTATAAAGAAAATAATAGTAATGATTATGATTTATTAGTAAATCTTAAAGAAAAAATAGAATTTATTATTGAATTAAGAAGATTTTTATGTGATTTACGTTTTAAAGAACGAAAACAAATAATTTCTATTTATGAAATTTATAAAACATTAAATTTATTTAAAAAAAAAAAGAAATATTTTAAAAAAGAAAATATAAAAAAAATTTCAAAAAAAAACAATTTTACTGATATTGTTAAATTATATAACAATAATAATTTATATTATTCAAAAATATATTCACTTAATAATAATAAATATTTCGAAAATTGTAATACAAATAATTCTTTAAAAAAAGATTTAAATTTAAATAATAATGATTATAATAAATATTTATTTAAAAGTTCAAATACATTTAAAATTTCAAATTCTTCACAGATATTTTATGAATCTCAATATTTTTTAGAAAAACACAATTTACAAGAAAATATGAAAGAAAATTTTAGATATTTAATTGATAAATTAATAGATATGGAAGGAAATATTGATTTGGATAGAGCTTTAGCTTTATTACCTTATAGAGTCAAATATTCTCATAGATTTATTAAAAATTTAAAATATTTAAAAGTTAAAATTATTATAAATGGATTAAGAAAGTTTTTATATAAATCGAAAAAAAATAATTTTATTTATTGTGTTAAAAAATTACATTTATTAATAAATAAATTATATATTAAAATAAATATGTTATTTTATTATCTTTCAATTGATAGTATTGAAAAAATAAAAAATAAATCACAATTAATAAATGAAAAATATTTAAAAAATCATGATATTTTTCAAATGTTTAAAAAAAAAGATGAAGAAAGTGAATATGATGATGAAGGAGAAAATACTCCGTATTTTATTAAAGCTGGAAAAAAGATAAATGAATTAGGGAAAAAATCAAATAATACAACAGGAAATACTGGATTAAGTAGCAATAATAGTTCATCTGAATTTTAATTAGATTTCATTAATATACAATTTGTATATAAATGTGCATTATTATGTTATTTATTTTGATTTAACATAAATAAAATGTAAATATTAATTAAATTTATATATTAAATAATTAATTTATTTTCATTATTAATTTTAAAATAAATTAAATTATTAATTTTCTAAATTTTTATTTATTATAAAATATGGGGATGGGGGATTGGGGATTGGGGGATTGGGGATTGGGGATTGGG
>JAEEGK010024716.1_pt1 | contig 12421 bp, 10 predicted proteins | sample 8958771 | NCBI WGS metagenome assembly JAEEGK01 (sample SAMN16246547, study PRJNA631951) | gut metagenome | biome: gut microbiome; feature: rumen; material: SC-attached | host: Bos | place: Iran: Karaj | collected 2018-10 | reverse complement strand
CGATGAATTCGCACGCAGGATGAACGTCACTGATAAATGGCCTGACGTTTATCTCGCAGGCCCCGGAATCGGATGCGGCGAAGAGAGCATGGGAAATCTTGATGCACTTATAAACGGATCCGATAACAAACCTCTGGTACTTGATGCTGATGCACTGACGATCATTTCATCGGATGCGGGAAGATATCTTGCTGAGGATATCAGAAAACAAACCGAAAGCGGGCGAAGCATTATCATTACCCCTCACGAAGGTGAACTCAGAAGAGTGCTTAAACTGATTCCGGATGCTCCGACTGACGGTGACAGATTAAGCCTTGGTATGGCAGTTTCGGATTATCTGGGTTGCACCGTGGTTGCTAAGGGGGCGGTCACATATGTGATTACGCCCGGTGAAGATATATACGAAAACAATGACTGCGGAAATTCGGGAATGGGTACTGCGGGAAGCGGAGATGTACTTGCAGGAATCATAACAGGCCTTCTTGCACAGGGACCGGATGCACATACTGCGGCTTCATATGGAGTAAGGATACACGCACTTGCCGGGGACAGAGCGGCAGAGGCCAGGTGTGAGCACGCACTCATGGCAGGGGATATAGCGGAGTATATTTATTAAGTGACAGTGGGTGAGTCAGAAAGAACCGTCCCCACTGACTCTAATAGATTTATGAGAATAGATAAATTTCTTGCAGACAATTCAATAGGTACCCGCAAAGAAATCAAGGGCATCATAAAAGCAGGACGTATCCTGGTTAACGGTGCGCAGGTAAGTGATCCGGGCATGCATATAGACCCTGAGAAGGATGAAGTGAAATATGACGGAAATGTCATAACTTACGAACGCTTTCATTACTATATGCTCAATAAACCTGCCGGAGTAGTTTCGTCAACCAGAGAGGGCGCATCGACAACCGTAGTGGAACTGCTGTCAGAAGAAGGTGTTAAGAATCTTTCGCCCGTCGGACGCCTTGATAAGGATACGGAGGGCCTGCTTCTTCTTACCGATGACGGTGCACTTCTCCATGATCTGATCTCACCCTCCAAGCATGTTGGCAAGGAATATCTGGTTATCCCCGAACACTCACTTACGGAAGATGATCTGAAAAGACTTGAAGAGGGAGTTGATATCGGAGACGACAAACCTACGCTTCCCGCAAAAGCCTGTATGGAAGATGACGGACTTCATCTGATCATATACGAGGGAAGATTCCATCAGGTTAAAAGAATGCTGGAAGCGGTAGACAATAAGGTGACTTACCTTAAGAGACTGAAAATGGGTGATCTTTCACTTGATCCGTCGCTGGAAGGCGGAGAGTACAGAAGGCTTACTTCTGAGGAACTTGAGCTTCTTAAGAGATAACATTTAAGAGCATAATTATTTAACCATCAGAGCCAAAATGTGATAATATGTATTGAATCAAATATTGGGGTGCTTATCTATAGCTGAGATTGGTCAAAGGGCCGGAACCCATGGATCCTTAAAGGATCCGAACTTGATCCGGGTAATGCCGGCGGAAGGAGATTTAAATGTTTTGGAATTACACAGACGGATATTATTATCTGACTAAAGCGGGCTATGCAGCGCTCATAGTCATAGCACTGGCAGTGCTTGCTCTGACAGGCTTTATGAGGAGCCGAAAAGGTGACGAAAAGCAGACTCATAAGCTTTCGGTTTCCACAATTACTTTTGCGGGTGTATCGATCGCACTTGCTTTTGTTCTTTCTTATGTCAAGATCATTCAGATGCCCTGGGGCGGATCGGTTACACTTCTTTCCATGTTTTTCATTGTTTTTGTAGGATATCTGTACGGACCCGGAGTCGGTCTCGCGGCAGGACTTATATTCGGTATCCTGGAACTTATGCAGGACGGCGGTACTTATATGCTCACTCTTTTCCAGGTATGCTGTGATTATATCCTGGCGTTTACCGCACTTGGTGTGAGCGGATTTTTTAAGGGTAAAAAGAACGGCCTTGTTATCGGATATATATGCGCGGTGATCGCCAGAGGAATATTCCATGTTATTGGCGGATATATCTATTGGATGGATTACATGCCGGATAATTTCCCCGCATCACTGAGAGCTATTTATCCTATTTGCTACAATTTTGCATACCTTATCCCCGAAGCAGTCCTGACGGTCATTGTGATAATGCTTCCCCCGGTTAAGAAAGCAATCGCAGGGGTCAGAAATATGGCGGACAGGGCATAACAAACCTTATTCCGGAGAAAAGAATATGGACAGAGAAAAAACGATCGTACGAACAAGTATTATCGGTATTGCAGCCAATCTGTTGCTTGCCTTCTTAAAAGCGGTAATAGGATTTGCCAGCGGATCTGTTGCGATAATCACTGACGCGGTCAACAATATCACGGACGGTTTAAGCAGCGTTATCACCATAATCGGTGCAAAATACGCGGGCAAGAAACCTGATAAAGAACATCCCCTGGGACACGGCAGAGCCGAGTACATAAGTGCTGCCGTGATCTCTGTCCTGGTTTTGTATGCAGGTGTTACCGCCTTCGTGGAATCCTGCAAAAAGATAATAAATCCCGGTGAGATCTCATATGACTTTATTCAGATCGGAATACTTATCGCTGCGATCCTGGTCAAAGTTTTTCTGGGAACATATTTCAAACACGTCGGAAATAAGGTAAATTCCGACTCTCTTATCGATTCGGGTAAAGACGCTCTCGGCGATGTGTTCGTATCATCCGCCACGGTTGTTGCGGCTTTTATCTATATGTTCAAAAATCTTTCCATCGAAGGTTATGTCGGTGTTTTGATCGGTGTTTTCATCATCAAAGCAGGTTTCGGAATGCTGATGCATACAATGGATGACATCATCGGTCACAGGCCCGATGCCGAACTTACAAGACAGATCAAAGAATCCGTATGCGAGTTTGAAGGCGTGTACGGTGTTTACGATATGATCCTTCACAATTACGGTCCCGATAAATACATGGGTTCCATTCATGTGGAGATCGATGCATCCAAAAGTGCGGACGAGATAGATACTCTTTCTCGAAGGATCACCCACACCATATATGCCAAGTACGGAGTGGTCATAGAGGCTGTGGGAGTATACTCAAGAGACGACATTCATCCCGAAGTGTCGGAGATGAGAGGAAAGGTGTCGGATATTATCTTTTCACATGATATGGTTCTTCAGATGCACGGCTTCAGGGTTGATTTTGACAATAAGCTGATACTTGCCGACATCATAATCGATTTTGCCGCTCCGGACAGGGAAGGATTGTACAATCATATTGTGGAAGACATAGCTAAGGCTTATCCCGGATTTACACCCAGAATAGTTCTGGATATAGATGCATCTGATCTGTGATATACAAGCTTTAAGGGAGGGAGAAATATGGCTGCAAAATTTTTGGTAGATTCCGAAAGACCCAATGCTCTTATTACGGGAGCTTCAAGAGGAATAGGCAGAGCCATAGCGGAGGCGCTTGCGGCCGACGGTTATGACCTGATACTTACCTGCAGGAATTCCATAGGTGAGCTGGAAACGTTTGCCGCTTATCTCAGTGAACAATACGGTATAAGCGTATGCGCGGAGCGTGTTGATATGAAGGTTTCCGCGGATGTCAGGGAACTGTTTGAAGGTATCTCCGATCTTGACGTTCTTGTAAATAATGCGGGCATTTCACATATAGGGCTTCTTCAGGATATGGCGGATGAAGAGTGGGATGATGTTATCGGAACCAATCTCAGTTCTGCTTTTTATACCTGCAAACATGCCATCCCCATCATGCTCAGAAAACATTCCGGAAGGATCCTCAATATCTCCTCGGTATGGGGAAATGTGGGTGCCTCACTGGAGACTGCATATTCTGCTTCCAAGGGCGGACTCAATGCATTTACCAAGGCGCTTTCCAAGGAGCTGGCACCCAGCAGTATTGCCGTCAATGCCATAGCATGCGGAGTGGTGGATACCGATATGAACGCCGTTTTTTCCGAGGAAGATATGGATGAACTTAAAAAGGAAATCCCCGCAGACCGTATCGGAACCCCCGAAGAGGTGGCAAAACTGGTTTCTTTGGTCCTCAAAGCCCCTCTTTACATGACCGGACAGGTGATCACCCTGGACGGCGGGTGGACTTGACCATATTTTGTTGTTTTTTGGGGTCATTTATTGTAAAATTTATATGTATGTGTGGCACCATAAATCACGGTGTTTATAAAGGAGTAGAAGCCTATGTTGGGAGCATTAATACCGCTTTTTGATTCCAAGACACAGGTCAAAGCGTATTCCATTTTTGCACAGAAATATAATTCTTATATGAATCCCAGTATCCTGGGTACCGGTTCACTTGACGGATCCGGCTCGGTCCTCGGTATTGATATAGTCGAGAGCATGGGGCTTGAGACTCTTACCGATGATAAGAATGTCTTTGTAGAAGTCACCAATGTTTCAATATTCTCGAATATCGACGAACAGTTTACCGATTCACACGATAAGCTTGTTCTCCTGTTCGATTCAAGCGTTACTCCCACCGACATGTATGTGGACAGGCTTAAGGAACTGAAGGCTTCCGGTTATAAGCTTGCGGTCAGAAAACTTCAGGTTAAGCAGTTTGAGGAGTACAAGCCGGTTCTTAATCTTGTTGATTATGTTCTTCTCGACCATAAGAAGATCGATATCACCAAGGCTAAGATCTATTTCCAGAAAGTATATCCCAACGTATCTCTCGTTGCGGTTAACGTTAACACCCAGGAAGATTATGATGCTCTTACACAGGACGGAGGCTATGACCTCTATGAAGGTAAATTCTTCAGACGCCCCGTTGTAAATGCCAAAGAAGACATAAGCCCGATGAAGGCAACTTACATCGAGCTTCTTAATATCGTAAACGATCCCGATTTCGACCTGGACAAGGCAGCAGCAGTCATCGAGCACGATACCGCGCTCGTTATCTCGCTCCTTGCCATGGTTAACAGAATGACGATCAATTCCGGAATATCAACTGTCGGACATGCGGCAGCTATGCTCGGCCAGAAGGAGTTAAAGCGCTGGATCAATACCGCGGTCACCAAAGAGCTTTGCTCCGACAAGCCCGCCGAGATCACCAGAGTATCGCTTATCAGGGCAAGATTCGCAGAACTCCTTGCTCCTTCATTCGGACTTAATACAAGTTCTTCCGAGCTTTTCCTCATGGGACTGTTCTCGGTTCTCGATGCAATGCTTGATAAGCCTATGAAAGAAGCGCTGGAGCTGGTCAAGGTTTCCAAGGACATCGGAAATGCCCTTTTGGAAGGAACCGGCAAATATGCGCCTGTGCTTGATTTCATGAACGCTTATGCGGATGCGAACTGGTCCGAAGTATCAAGACAGCTCATACTCGTAAATGCTTCCGATTCGACAATATACGAAGCATATACAAGTTCTCTGAGCTGGTTCAGGGATCTGTTCTACGGCAAAGAGAAATAAAAAGATTAATAACGGGACCGCGCCTTTTTCGGGTGCGGTCTTTTTTTGAAAGGACATAAGATGGATATCGAAACCATAAGGGAAACAATAGATAAGCTCTACGAGCAGGGAAGGTCATTGGAGGCGGAAGATGTGCTGCTCAGTACCGCAGGAGCGGCTGCTGAGGAGGGCGATGATTATCTCCTTCTCCAGATCTTAAATGAGCTCATCGGGCACTACCGCGAGACCGGCGAGTGGGAGAAGGCCTACGAGATCACTGAGAGAGCCATCGATATCGCAGGAAGGATCTTTCCCACGGAGTCCATTCCTTATGCCACCACGCTTCTCAATGCGGCATCCATGTACAGGGCAGCGGGCGACCTTGAAAAGTCACGCAGTGTCTACCGCGATGTGGAGAAGATCTACGCCATTACACTTAAAGCGGACGACATGCTGTATGCTTCGCTTTACAATAACGAAGCTCTCCTTTATCAGGAAGAGGGTGAGTTTTCCAAGGCAAAGGCTCTGCTTCTCAAAGCTCTGGATATTGATAAAGCTAACGGAAAAGAGTACGAGGAGGCGGTCTCGCTTGCAAACATCGCCGCAACCATGATACAGACCGGAGAGCACGAAGAGGCGCTTAAAGCCGCCGAAGGATCCGTTGCTCTCTTTGAAAGCCTTGGAGTAAAGGATCAGCATCTGTGCGCGGCTTTTTCCGCAATGGGATCATATTATTACATAAAGGGTAAGTTCGAGCCTGCAGCTGCATGCTTTAAACAGGGCATGGAGATAATGGAAAGCGTGCTTGGAAAGAACGGATATTACGAGAGATTAAGTGAAAACTACAACGCATGCCTGGCTGCCATGAAGGCCGCTGACAGTGGGGATGTACCTCGTTGTCAGGAAGAGCGTTCTGACAAAGTGGTTCGTCCCGGCAGTCAGAGCATCGAAAAAGGAATCGACATCTGCAGGAAATATTATGACAGATATGTCAGACCTATGATCGATGAGAAATTCCCCGGGTATGCATCGAAAATAGCCTGCGGTCTTTCCGGTGAAGGATCGGATGCCTTCGGATACGATGATGCCATTTCAAGGGATCACGACTGGGGGCCTTCGGTATGCCTGTGGATCACGGAGGAAACCGATTCGGAAATAGGAGAGGAGCTTCGCAAAGCTTACGAAGAGCTTCCTGAGGAAATGGATGGAATAAAGAGAGCTCCCTATGTACGCGGTAAGGACAGAAGAGGAGTTCAGGTTATCCCGAAATTCTTCGCTCGTCTTACAGGTGCATCTTTATATGAGGATATCAATTGGAGAGAAACCATGTCCCCGCTTCTTGCCGCTGCCATAAACGGGCAGATCTGGAGAGATGACGAAGGAATAGTTACGGACTTCAGAAAGAATCTTTCGAACGGATATCCGGAAAGTATTCTTTTCAAACATCTTGCGGAAGGCTGCGCACGCTTTTCACGCGAGGGACAATACAATGCGAAGAGAGTAGCGGACAGAGGGGATGAGCTTACTTCCCGTATGTTCGTATATGATGCCGCGCGCGAAGCCATGAAGCTGTTATATCTTGCAAACGGTAAATTCTACCCCCATGACAAATGGCTCAGATACGGCTTAAAAGATCTTGAAGGCGGCGATACTCTGGACGGCCTTATTCAGGCAATGGTTTCGGACCCGGAGAAAGCAGAGGACGTGGGATCATTCCTGGCCATGGAACTTTATCGCAGGGATTATATCAGTGATATCGATCCTTACCTCGATAACCAGACCGAGGAGCTTCTTCAGAAATCACTTTGGTCCGCGGATTCGATCGACGAGCTTTCCATGAAAATAGCTAAGGACGAATTCGACGCCTTTGACAAGGTGGTAAACGAGGGCGGAAGAGCATACTGTCAGGATGACTGGAGAACCTTCAGCATTATGCGAAGAAGCCAGTATATGACTTGGAATAAGACCATGCTCCTTCAGTATCTGTATGATTTTGAACGGGAGATGAGGCTGGGACACAATCTTATAACCGAGAAATACGGCCGTATGATGGAGCACACCGCTCCCGAGAGATACGCCGAGATCAAGGACAATTTCCCCGTCCTCTCCGAGGAAAAGAAAACCATCATCGAGCAGATCGTAGCCATCCAGGTGGGATGGATGGAGGACTTTGCCTCAAAATATCCCGCAATGGGTGAGCGTGCCCGCAGGATAAGAACCGCCGATGACAGTGCCTACGATACTTCATATGAGACTTATTTAAGGGGAGAGCTGGGAACATATTCCGATAAAATGCTGGAGCTTTATGCCCGTTTTATCGTGGGATTATCGTCAGAGGGCAAGAATCTGGCATATGAAACCATGCAGAATACGGCAAAGCTTTACGGATACGATACCATCGAAGCTGCCGAGAAATTCATGTCCAGATGACCGATTTGTAGAAAGTTACCAATGAAGTGATTGTCAACACCGGACGATACATTTTTTCAAAATAAAGTTTTCCACCGAAAAATGACTAAAAAAACCCTAAAAAGGGGGTTATACACGGACTTATACACGTTATCCACCATAAAATAACGTTATTTACCCCATATTTTTATGGAAACCACCGAATATATGTTTTGGTAAAAAATACTCATTTTGCATAAACTTTCTTGTTTTCCTTTAATTGTCAGACAATTCTAGACCTTTCGGACAACTTCTTATTTTTCCCTTAAGAACGGTTATATACGGCCGTTTAATGGTAAAATAGGCTGTGTTTAAAATTTTCGCGAGGTGGTTATATGAAAATTTGTAAATTAGTATGTTTATCAATTATTGTCATGGCGCTGGCAGGTTGCGGTAATCGTCAGGAACCTCAGCCCGAACCTGCTCCTACCGAGGCGGCAGAGGAGCAGCAGACACCTGATGCGATTGCTGATGAGCAGAACGAAGGTGATGTTCAGGAAGCTGAGCCCTCACCGGAGCCTGTTCCCGAAGAGCCCGAAAATACCATTCCTTTCATTACGGATGCCGGAACAACGACTCTTAACGGATATACCGTAAAGCCCATTCCCGATAACGAAGCATTCGAATATATCTCCGGAATGGGTGCGGGCATCAATCTGGGAAATGCTTTTGATGCTTCCGACTGTACCTGGCTTACGGATGAAATGGCTTATGAATCCGCATGGTGCAGAGCAAGAACTACCTATGCATATATCGACTCTCTTTGCAATGAGGGTTTTAATGTAATAAGGATCCCTGTTTCATGGCACAATCATGTGGATGCGGATTACAACATAAGTCAGCCATGGCTTGACAGGGTAACGGAGATAGTGGATTACTGTCTGAGCAAGGACATGTATGTCATTATCAATGTTCATCATGACATAGATACGAATTATTTTTATCCCGATTCCGCTCATCTGGACAATACTCTGAAATATACCGAGACTGTCTGGAAGCAGCTGGCAGAGCATTTTATGGATCGAAGCGACAGGCTTATCTTTGAATGCATCAATGAGCCCAGACTCAAAGGTACCGACAATGAGTGGTGGTTTGCGTCGGTTAATTCCACCGTACAGGATGCTTTTGATACCATGGAGAAGGCTAATCAGACCTTTGTGGATACCGTCAGGGCTACAGGCGGTAATAACGCGGACAGATATCTTATGGTATGCGGCTACTGTGATATGAATAACAGCATGGTGCTCGATTCCTTTGAATTCCCCGAAGATACCGCCGAGAATAAGCTGATCTTTACGGTTCATGTATATCTTCCTTATCCTTTTGTCGGTGAGGTACCCGGAACAGCAAGCTTCGGTGCTGCTCAGGAGAGGGAAAACAAAACTGTATTTTCTTCACTCTATGACAAGTTTGTGGCAAGGGGCATTCCCGTTATCATAGGCGAATACGGATGCATAGACAAAAACAATGATGAGGACAGACTGGCATATTACGAGTTTATGGGCGAGTGTTCGGCACTCTACTCCATTCCTCTTATCGTATGGGACAACAATGAGTTCAATAATACGGATGCCGCTGTAGCCGAGACCTTCGGACTCTTTGACAGAGCTACGGGAAATGTCATATGCAGGGAACTTGTGGATGCCATTACCGCAGAATATAAGAACTGATAAGTGACCTTTTTGTTCCCTATTCCGTCTTCATGTATGAGGAGGTAAAAAACGTGGAAGATTCTGCAATAATCGATCTTTATTTTGCAAGATCGGAAGATGCTATCAAAGAAACTGCGACAAAGTACGGAAAGATGCTAAAGAGCGTCTCTCTTCGTATACTTCGCAGCATTGAAGATGCGGAAGAAGCGTTAAGCGATACGTATATGAAGACATGGAACAGCATACCTCCCACGAGGCCTAATATCCTGTCTGCATTTCTTACCAAGATCATCAGGAATGTTTCTCTTGATAAGCTTGATGCGATGCATGCGGATAAAAGGGGTGCGGGAATGATCCCCGCAATTCTTGACGAACTCGAAGAATGTATTGCGGACAACCGTCTGCCTGTGCCCGGTGAAGGCATGGAACTCCGGGAAATCCTGAATTCTTTTCTGGAAAAAGAAAAACCGGAAAGCAGGAAGATTTTTGTTAGAAGATATTTCTTCGGAAGTGACGTCAAAGAGATCGCTGATTTCTACGGAATAGGAGAAAGCAAGGTTAAGATGAGTCTTGCCCGCAGCAGGGAGAGACTTAAAGTGTGCCTTGAGGAAGAAGGTGTCACGGTATGAAGACGGATAAGAATAAGCTCTTTAGAGCGATAGGTGAAATAGACGAAAAATATATCAGCGAGATCCTGGAAGAAGATGCGTCCGGCATGAATGTGATCAAAAGCTTCGATGCGGCAAAGGCTTCTACGAATGCAAGGAAGAAAGCATCCGGCGCAAAGAAGTTCTTTGCTTACTATCTTCCCGCAGTTGCAGGTCTTTTAGTATGTGCCGTTATAGTCAAGTCCTTCATGACATCAAGTGATAATGCCGGTACATCTGCCCCTACTGCGGCAGCCGACAGTGCGGCACCTGCGGCATACGAGGAAACTGCTGAAGCTTCATCGACTCAGACTAACAGTGTGGAAGCATATTGTGAAGATGAGACCGCTGAAGAAGCTGACATACAGATGGCGGAGGCAACATCGGACAACTACGGATTAACCGATTCGGATAAGTATGAGACTTTGGGTGTGACCGAACTTGCAAATCCTTTTATAGATTGCGAATCACTTGAAGAAGCCTGTGAGATATCCGGAATCGAGCTTAATATACCCGATGATTTCAGCTTTGGATTCGACAGGATCTACAGAGCTATGGATGGACGTATGATCGAGGTTATCTTCATGGAAGGTGATACGGAAGTATACAGGATACGAAAAGGGCTTGTATCGGAGCTGGGCGAAGATATAAGCGGTGATTACAACATCTACAGTGTTGGCACAAATATCGAATATCCGGATTATTCCGTAGAAATACACGGTGATGATGAAGATACCGCAATGAATGCGGTATGGAACGACGGAAGATATGCTTATTCCGTTACATGCGAAGAACCTATCCCTACCGTATCCATGACGGGAATCGTAGAGATGATCATGGCAGATTAATAAAGGGTTTAATATCGAGGCACGAAATGGGAGATAAGAAATACATTGCACTTACATTTGATGACGGACCTTCCGATCACACCAGCCTTAAGGTTCTGGAGAAGTTAAAAAAATACGACGTAAAGGCCAGCTTTTTCCTTATAGGTGAAAATATCACTCCTGAAAGGGAAGAAATCGTAAAAGCGGAGCTTGAGTATGGATGCGATATCGAGAATCATTCTCTTACTCATTCCGATATGAGAGAGTTTGATGCGGATACCATCAAGGCGGAGATCGAAGAGACCACAAGAAGGATCGTAGCCATAACCGGTAAGGAGCCCATGTTTTTCAGACCTCCTTTCATCAATGTAAACGATCTTATGTTTCAGACAATTCCTTATATATTCATATGCGGAATCGCATGTAATGACTGGGTTCCCGAGGTGAGCGCCGAAGAACGCGCACGTAAAGTGATAGAAGGAGCTAAAGACGGTGCTCTTGTTCTACTTCACGATATGGAAGGAAACGACAATACCGTCGAAGCTCTTGATATAATAATCCCTGAGCTTAAGAAGCAGGGATATGAATTTGTGACTCTCAGGCAGCTCTTTGACAGAGCGGGTATCACACCCGAAAATGCCAAGAGAAACTTATATACATATACTTTAGAAATTTAAGGAGAATTATTTTCATGAAAAAGAAGATCCTTATGCTTTTGATGTGCGGAATGATTTCTGCATCAATGCTTGCAGGATGTGCAAATAACACCGCACCCGAAGATCCCCGTACCGCAGTAGAGGACGAGGATGATGAAGAGGAAGAAGAGGACGAGGAAGAAACCGATACCACAGGTGCGGTAGAGGAAGATGACACAGAAGCTGAGCCTGAGGTTAAGCCTGAAGAAGAACCTGCAGAGGCAATGCCCAGATCCGATGCTTACGATATGTTCCTTGCAGGAGAGATGGAAGTTACCCTTATCAATGATGAGGATGATGAATACACTGCACCCGATCCCGGAACTTATACTTATGAAGAACTCCGTGATGCCGTAGTAGACGAACTTGATTACGGAATGGGCGGAGAATATGACGTCAAATATGCTCTTTTTACTCCGAACACCGGAGAAGAGGGAGACGATATCCTCGCACTGCTTGTTGAAAACCATGATCCTTCATTCTTAAACTGGATCGGTTTTATCTCATACAATAACGGAAAACTTGAACTTAAATATTTTGTGGAGTTCGGTTACAGATCATATCTTGATCTTTATTACACCGGCGAAATGCTCTACGGCGGATCCGGCGGAGCAGGTGCACATTATCAGGATTATCTCAAGGTAATGCCTGACGGATCTGTGGAAGTTATATATGAATCCGCATATCTGTATGCTGCATGGTGCGATGATGTTTTCTATACACTTGA
>JAEEGK010024715.1_pt1 | contig 12421 bp, 12 predicted proteins | sample 8958771 | NCBI WGS metagenome assembly JAEEGK01 (sample SAMN16246547, study PRJNA631951) | gut metagenome | biome: gut microbiome; feature: rumen; material: SC-attached | host: Bos | place: Iran: Karaj | collected 2018-10 | reverse complement strand
ACCAGTTGCTGCAGTTCCCTCTGTTTCAGGGAATGAGTCGCGATGATCTGGAAATCGTGGCAGGACATACGCGCTTTGGTTTTACCAAGATGCCTGCAGGAAAACAAGTGCTGAAAAACGGTAGTGCGTGTCAGCAGATGTTTTTCCTGATTAACGGTTCAGTGAAGATTCAGTCGTATGCTGATGACAACGGCTACTCGGTAGAGGAAACCGTCACAGCGCCGTATCTCCTTCAGCTGGAGTCTGCCTTCGGCTATTATCAGCGCTACACACATGATTTCACGACGACCACTGACGTGAATTTCTTATTGTTAGACAAGGAAGAGGTTGTCAGACTGTCAGAGGATTTCCTCGTGTTCCGCCTGAACCTGATGAATCTGATAGCGACTCAGACACAAAAACAGCTGCTGCAACTGTGGCGACGGGTTCCTGTCTCGCTGCAAGAACGTATCAGTCGTTTCTTCATCCAGCGTTGCGCTTATCCCGCAGGCCCTAAGGTGTTCAATATCCTGATGGAACGGTTGGCAGAGGAACTGAACGACAGTCGTCTGAATGTGTCCAGGGCCTTGAATCAGATGCAGCGCGATGGTTTAATTGAACTGCATCGTGGTAGGGTGGTTATCCCCCAACTGGAGCGATTGATGTTTTAGAATACGTATTATATCATATAATGACAATGAGTGAGAATAAAGAGCGAATGAATACTTTTTTCCAGCCTTATCAGACACCACACGATACGGCTCCCTTCGACCGTATCCGCCTGGAGGATTTCGAGGAGGCCATGCTTGAAGGCATCAGGCGCGATGATGAGCAGATAGAGAAGATTATCAATAATCCTGAGAAGCCGACTTTCGACAACACGATTATCAGTGTTGATGACGAGAAGGACGGAGAGAATTATTATGATCTGCTGTCGCGCGTGTCAACGGTGTTCTTTAATCTGCTTTCCGCTGAGACCAACGACGAGATGGATGCCATGGCCCAGAAGATGAGTCCGATCTTAACGAAACATGCCAATGATATTCGCCTGAACGAGCAATTATTCGAGCGCATCAAGTATGTGCATCGCCATCATCGTAAACTGTCGTCAGAGGAACAGAGGTTGCTGGATAATTGCTATGACGGCTTTGTGCGTAGTGGTGCCTTGCTTGATGCTGCAGGTAAGGAACGTCTGCGCCAGCTGACGGAGGAGGCATCAATGCTCGGACTCCAATTCTCGCAGAATCTGCTCAAGGAAAACAAAGCCTATACCCTTCATATTACGGATGAGGCTCAGCTCGACGGTCTGCCTGAGACAGCCCGTGAAGCCGCAGCGCTTGCAGCGAAGGAACAGGAGAAAGATGGATGGGTATTTACCCTCGACTTCCCTTCTTACTCGCCCTTTATGACCTACAGCACCCAGCGCGAATTACGTCGCCAGATGTATATGGCGAAGAATACGGAATGTACGCACGACAATACAGAGAATAATATCGAGATATGTAAACGGCTCATTAACCTGCGTCGTGAAATCGCTCAGCTGTTAGGACATAAGACCTATGCCGACTATGTGCTGAAGCACCGTATGGCGGGAAATGTGCGTAATGTCTACAAACTGCTCAACGACCTGATAGCAGCTTACAAACCTACAGCCCAGAAGGAAATCAAGGCTATTGAGAAAATGGCGAAGAAACTTGAGGGTAAGGACTTCAAGTTGGAACCTTGGGACTTCAGTTTCTACTCTCATAAGTTGCAGCTTGAGAAATATAATATTGATGCTGAGATGCTGCGGCCTTACTTCGAACTGTCAAAAGTGATCGAGGGCGTCTTCGGACTGGCTAATCGTCTCTATGGCATCACCTTTAAGGAGAACAAGGATATCCCCGTCTATCATCCGGATGTAAAAGCCTATGAGGTGTTCGATGAGGATGGTTCCTATCTCGCTGTCTTCTATGCCGACTTCCATCCTCGCAAAGGCAAGCAGGGTGGGGCCTGGATGACGGAGTATCAGGGTCAGTGGATGGAACGTATTGATACGAAGAAGCCCTTCGGACCTGATAATTGTAAGAATGTGCGCCCCCATGTGAGTGTGGTGATGAATCTTACGAAGCCGACAGCAGAGAAACCTGCCTTGTTGACACTTGGAGAGGTGGAAACCTTCCTCCATGAGTTCGGACACTCACTCCATGGTATGTTCGCCAACACGCGTTTCGAGAGTCTTAGTGGCACAAATGTATGGTGGGATTTCGTGGAACTGCCCTCGCAGTTCATGGAGAACTTCGCCATCCAGAAGGAGTTCCTTCGCACCTTCGCATTCCATTATCAGACGGGTGAACCCTTGCCCGACGAACTGATAGAACGCATTGTGAAGAGCCGTAATTTCAACGTCGCCTATGCCTGCATGCGACAGGTCAGCTTCGGACTGCTTGATATGGCCTACTATACGAAGAAGGATGCCTTTACCGAAGACATTATCCCCTTCGAGAAGAAGGCATGGGAGAAAGCGATGATACTCCCGCAGCTGCCTGATACATGTATGACCGTTCAGTTCTCACACATCATGGCTGGCGGCTATGCAGCAGGCTATTATAGCTATAAGTGGGCGGAGGTGCTCGACGCCGATGCATTTGCCGTATTCAAGAAGCATGGTATCTTCAACAGGAATACGGCCCGCAGTTTCCGTGAGAACATCCTTTCGAAAGGTGGAACAGAGAATCCGATGGTATTATATAAAAAGTTCAAGGGTGGCAGACCCACTATTGACGCATTATTAAAGAGAAATGGAATCAAAACAACAAAAACTAGATGAACGCTATCTGAGAATGGCGCGTATTTGGGCAGAGAACTCCTACTGCCAGCGCCGTCAGGTGGGAGCCCTGGTGGTGAAGGACAAGATGATCATCAGCGACGGATATAACGGAACACCCAGTGGTTTCGAGAATATCTGCGAAGATGACAACAATGTCACCAAACCCTATGTGCTCCATGCTGAGGCAAATGCCATTACCAAATTGGCCCGTAGCAATAACAATAGCGACGGTGCCACGATCTACATCACAGCTTCGCCCTGTATCGAGTGTGCCAAACTCATTATCCAGGCAGGTATCAAGCGTGTGGTCTACGGAGAGAAGTATCGTCTGACTGATGGTATCGAACTCCTTGAACGTGCAGGAATTGAGGTTATCTATATAGGTTTAGAAGATAAAGATCATGAGTAAGAAGTCAAACCGTTTTACGCCGTTTTGGATGGCCCTATGTGTGGTCATCGGTATCCTCGTAGGTACTTTCTATGCCAACCATTTCTCTGGCAACCGACTGAATATCATCAATTCGAGTGGTAACAAATTGAATAATCTGTTGCACATTATTGATGACCAGTATGTCGATACAGTGAATATCAATGATCTCGTAGAGAAGGCTATGCCACAGATTCTGGCAGAACTCGATCCCCACTCGGTCTATATCACGGCACGTGAAGGGGAGATCGCCAACGACGACTTGCGAGGTTCCTTCTTTGGTATTGGCATTGAGTTCGTCATCCGTCAGGATACAATCCGTGTCCAGAATGTTATCGGTAATGGTCCTGCAGAGCGTGCAGGAATGATGGCTGGTGATAAGATTGTAGAGGTCGACGACTCTTCCTTTGTAGGAAAGATATGTACCAACGAGGAAGCGATGCACCGTCTGAAGGGTCCGAAGGATACAAAGGTGAAGCTGGGTGTCATTCGTTATGGAGAGAATAAGGTTCGTTATATTACCATCACTCGTGGTGAGATACCCACGAAGAGTGTTACGTCTTGCTATATGATTGACGATGAAACGGGTTACATCAAGATGAAGAACTTTGGCGAGAATACATATCCTGAGCTTCTGATTGCCCTTGCCAAGTTGGCACAACAGAGTTTCTCTAATCTGGTTATCGACCTGCGTGGCAATACAGGCGGCTATCTGGAGTCGGCCGTTCAGATTGCCAATGAATTCCTCTCTAAAGGACAGTTGATCGTCTATACCGAAGGCCGTAGTTTCCCACGACAGGAATATCGTGCTGATGGTCGTGGTTCTTACCAGCAGATTCCTTTGGTGGTGCTTGTCGATGAGGGTTCGGCTTCTGCTTCTGAGATTCTGGCAGGTTCTATCCAGGATAACGATCGTGGTACCATCATCGGCCGCCGTTCTTTCGGAAAGGGTCTTGTGCAGAAACCGATGGAGTTCAGCGATCATTCGATGATCCGTCTGACCATTGCACGTTACTATACGCCCTCAGGCCGTTGCATCCAGAAACCTTATACCGACGGCAAGCATTATGACGACGACTGGCTGAGCCGCTATCAGCATGGTGAGTTCTTCTCTGTCGATAGTATCAAACATACAGGTCCTGAGTATCATACTGCCAATGGCCGTGTGGTATATGGTGGTGGTGGCATTACTCCTGATATTTTTATTCCAGAGGATACACTCGGTATGACTTCATATTACAAAGAAGCCACCATGAGCGGACTTATTCTGCAGTTTGCTTACAACTATACCGATGAGAATCGCCAGCGTCTGAGTGAGATGAAGGATGTTAAGGATATGGAGCGCTATCTGAAGAATCAGAACATCGTTGACAAGTTTGCAACCTATGCTGATAAGAATGGCTTGAAGCGTCGTAACCTGATGATCCAAAAGTCACAAAAACTTCTGGAGCGTTTTGTCATCAGCCGCATTATCTACAATATCCACAGCGAACAGTCATGGACGGAATACCTGAATCAGGACGATCCGGCCATCAAGGAGTCACTTCGGTTGTTCAAGGCTGGAGAGGCTTTCCCGCAGAAACCTGTTGTCGTGGAGGCTGGCAAGAAGGTGGCCCATGCTTAAATCGGAACTACGACGTCAGATGCGCGAACTTAAGCGACAGTTCACCCGGCAACAGCTGGATGAATTGTCGCTTCCTGTTATTCTGCGGTTGCGTCCTCTTCTGGCTGAGGCACAAACCATCTATGCTTTTTATTCCCTTCCTGATGAAGTCAATACCCACCAGTTGATTGATGACCTGGTGGCAGAGGGGAAAACTGTCATGCTGCCGAAGGTACTCGACGATGAAACGATGGCGTGGTATCCCTATCATGGCGTTCAAGATTTGGAAGAAGGTGCTTTCCATATTATGGAACCTTCAGAGGGGAATCAGGCGCTCGAGAATGTGACAGAAGAACCGTCCCTCTGTTACATCTTGGTACCTGGTACGGCTTTCGATGCTCAGGGGAATCGCTTGGGTAGGGGGAAAGGCTATTACGACCGTTTCCTTCGCACCATGGAGACCGTTTCTGGTGTGCGAACTATTGGCGTCTGTTTCGACTTCCAGAAGGTCGACGAAGTGCCTGTTGAGGCTTACGATATGCCTGTAGATGAAGTGGTTTAGTTGAATTTGATATCGGCAATCACCTGACTGCCCACGTGAGCATTCAACTTATTAACGAGCTCTTTTCTTGTCATCATCAGATCAGCCCTTAAGGCGGGGCTGGTTAGATGGACGAATAGTGTCTGATTCCTGATATAAAGGTTTTGGGTGTAGCTGGCCACAAGATTACCAGCCACCTCAGGCCAGGAGTCTATGAGCCGTTTCTGCAGGAGGGGTGTCTCTAACCCTTGTGCCCGCAGATTTCTTAGGATCAAATCCCTCAGTTGTTGTACATCTTTTCTGAACACCTTTTGATTTACGATTTACGGATTGACAATTTACTATTTATGATTTACTATTGATTTCGCCGTTGTCTACATAGAAGATCTTGTAGTCGTGCTCACTGCTGGCTAGTATCCGGTCCAGATGATCCCTGTTGGTGTCGGTGATGAAAATCTGACCAAACTCTTCACTGCCGACGAGCTTCACAATCTGCTCCACACGACGCGCATCGAGTTTGTCGAAAATATCATCGAGTAACAAGAGGGGTGTCGTCTTCGAGTTGGTGCGCTTCAGGAAGTCGAACTGCGCCAGCTTGAGGGCAATCACGAAGGTCTTGTTCTGTCCCTGACTGCCTTCACGTTTCATCGGATGGCCACTCAGCGAAAACTCCAGTTCGTCGCGATGGATACCATGCAGCGAATAGCCTACAGCACGGTCCTTGAAACGGTCGCGCTGGATGACTTCCAGCAGAGGACCACGCTGACAGTGTGATAGATACGTGAGAGATACCTGTTCGCGATTTTCTGAAATGGTTTCATGAATGCGTTGGAAAATGGGTGTCAGCTCTTCGATGAAGGCCTTTCGCCGTTGGTAGATTTTCTCACCTTCTACGGCCATCTGCTCTTCAAACAGACTGATCACGTCGTTATCAGGCTCTTCCTCCAGTTTCAGCAGGGCATTCCGCTGTTGCAGCGCTTTGTTGTAGCGGTTCATCGCGTCGATATAACTGCGGTCATATTGCGAAATCACCATGTCCATCAGTCTTCTGCGCTCCTCACTGCCACCTTCTATCAGCAGTGTGTCTGAAGGTGCCACGACAACGATGGGTATCAGTCCAATATGTTCCGACAACCGCTTGTATTCCTTCTTGTTCCGTTTGAAGTGCTTCTTGGCACCTTTCTTCATGGCTGCAATGATGTGCATATCCTCATCGTAGCTGCCTTCAAGCATGAAGAACTCCTCACCGTGCCTGATGACCTGCGAGTCAATGGGGGTGCTGGCCGAGTGACAGAACGACAGGAAATAGATGGCATCCAGCACATTGGTCTTGCCAACACCGTTCTGACCAATCAGACAGTTGATTTTTGGCGACAGTTCCAAGGTGGCTGCAGCGATGTTCTTATAATTAATGACAGACAGTTTCTCGAGAATCATAGTGCAAAGGTACGGATTTTTTTTGTTTTTCTTTTGTTTTTCACTTTTTTATTGTAACTTTGCACGCGATTTCTCAATAAGTAGATAAAAAGAAGATAAAAAATAGTAACAATAATGGCAAAAACAACAAATCAACAGCAGGCAGCTCCCACGATGGAGGAGACCCTGAATCAGAGTGAAGCCTTCTTCCTGAAGTATAAGAAGGCAATTATTGGTGTAGTGATTGCTCTCGTAGTGATCATTGCTGGTATCGTACTTTACAAGACCTACGTTTCAGGTCCTCAGGAGATCAAGGCCAGCACGGCTATTGCCAAGGGACAGGAGTATTTCGCAGCCAACAATTTCGAGATGGCTCTGAATGGTGACAGTGCAAGCTTCAAGGGCTTTGCCAAGCTCGCCGACGAGTACAGCAGTACTGCTGCAGGTAATCTTGCAAACCTCTACGCCGGACTTTGCTATGCAAAGCTCGACAAGTGGGAGGATGCCGTGAAGTATCTTGAGAAGTATGATGGCGCTGACGATCAGATGATCTCTCCCGCTGCTGAGGGCGCTCTTGGTAACGCTTATGCTCACCTGAACCAGCTCGACAACGCTGTTTCTCATCTGAAGAAGGCAGCTGAGAAGGCCGACAACAACTCACTCTCGCCCACCTTCCTGATTCAGGCTGGTGAGATCCTCGAGAGCCAGGGTAAGAACGATGAGGCTCTGAAGCTCTATCAGACCGTGAAGGAGAAGTACTTCAACTCTATGGCTTCACAGACCATCGACGCTTATATCGAGCGTGTATCTGCAAAATAAGCTATGGCAACAAAGAATCTCTCTGACTACGACATCACGAAAGTCCCCGATGCATCGAACATGATCTTCGGTGTGGTAGTCGCTGAATGGAATCCTGAGATTACAGGCGCTCTGCTCGACGGTTGTGTGTCGACCCTCGAGAAGCATGGTGCTCTGCCTGAGAATATCCACGTGAAGACCGTGCCTGGCAGCTTTGAGCTGATCTATGGCGCTCATCAGATGACGCTTAACGATGGTTACGATGCTGTCATCATCCTTGGTTCCGTGATTCGTGGCGAGACACCTCATTTCGACTATATCTGTCAGGGTGTCACAGAGGGCATTGCCCGTCTGAATGCCACGAGCAACATCCCCGTTATCTACGGACTGCTGACGACCAACGATCTGCAACAGGCAAAGGACCGTGCAGGCGGACGTCTGGGTAACAAGGGCGATGAGTGTGCCGTAGTCGCCATTAAGATGGCTAAGTTCTAATAGTAATCCCCGCCAGTCAGCGGGGATTATTATTTTCTAATATTTGATCCATTTGCTTAAGTCCACTTTCTCCTTGAACTCCTGAGGTGCTATCAGGATGTCTTTGGTGTCGACGTTAGTCTTGCCCAACAGGAACTTGTCAATGAAAGCCTCTACCTCGGGATACTGGCTTTCAGGCAGCTGACAATGCATGTGCCCGCCGTTGATGGAGTAGCCCATACGGTCGGCTATACCAAGTTTCTCCCAAACCTTACGGGCTGCGTTCAGTGAGACGTAGGCGCTTTCATCAGCCAACCATCGGTAGTCTGTGTTTCCCAGCACCAGCAGGGCTCTTGGACATACCATCGCACAGAGCTCGTGGTGGTCGTAGGGCATCAGGAAGACACTGTCGCCATGAAACTTCTCGCGCATCGATTCCATGAACCAGTGATAGTCTGTACGGTCAAGGTTCTCCACACTGTCCACATGACAGTTATAGCGCCATGAAGCAGCACCTCCGCCTCCAGGCTCCTGGGCGATGGTGAGGGCCACGCGCTCGTCGAAGGCACCGCTGAAGAGGGCCATCTTGCCCGCATACGAGCAGCCGCTGACACCGATACGCTTCACGTCGATCATCGTTTTCTCAGCTCCAAGTTGCTCCAGTCCGTCAATGAGACGACTCAGTCCCCAGGCCCATTCACTGTAGGCACCGTTGTCCTTCAATTCAGGATACAGACGGTCGAAGTTGTGTTCACCACGCTCATGATGGGGGCGCCAACGACCTTGTGTATAGTCGTTCACCTGTGCCTCGTGGTAGTTCATCACGGCGATGGGACGGTTCTCGAAGAGAGCCTTCGGCAGCGAGAGCATGCTGGTGCCGATCATCAGGGCATAGGGAGGCTCTCCTGTTGTAGGGTAGTGAAGACACGATTTCAGGGTCAGTGTCTCACCATTCACAGTGACGTCTACGATGAGGGTGTCGCCGTCCATCCTTGCCTTCACGGCCTCAGGACTTACCTCGGGCTTCTTTCCGATGCCCAGTTCTTGGATCATCTCGCTGATCTCCAGTCGTCTTTTGCTCCAGTCGTTGAGGCTTTCCACCTTCGTTTTCCCGTCATTCATCAGGAGCGGGTCTGGCAGCTCATAGAGGGGCTCAGTGAGTTGGGCCTGTGTTGTGCTGATGGCACAACAGACAAGGCCGATAGTCATGAATTGTCTGATCATGTTCATAATGTTTTGTTGATAACAGTTGATTTCTGCTGCAAAGATACGAATTAATCCATTATTTTTTGTAACTTTGCAGCCAAAATAACTTAAGCATATGAAATTTGTCAGTTGGAATGTAAACGGGCTTCGCGCTTGCGAGGGTAAGGGATTCAGTGAGATTTTCCGTCAGTTGGATGCCGATTTCTTCTGTCTCCAGGAGACGAAGATGCAGGAAGGACAGCTCGATCTGGCCTTTGAGGGCTATCAGTCGTATTGGAACTATGCCGACAAGAAGGGCTATTCTGGTACTGCCGTCTTTACCCGTCACCAGCCTCTCAGCGTGACTTATGGCATCGGCATCGACGAGCACGACCACGAAGGACGTGTCGTCACGCTTGAGATGCCTGATTTCTACCTCGTCTGCTGCTACACGCCCAACTCTCAGGACGGTCTGAAGCGTCTTGATTATCGTATGACGTGGGAAGATGCCTTCCGTGCCTACCTCCAGCGTCTCGATGCTCAGAAACCTGTCATCCTTTGTGGCGACCTGAATGTGGCTCATGAGGAGATTGACATCAAGAATCCCAAGACCAATCGTCATAATGCAGGCTTTACCGACGAGGAGCGTGCCAAGTTCGGCGAACTGCTGGCAGCTGGCTTTACTGACAGTTTCCGCTTCAAATATCCTGATGAGGTGAAATACTCGTGGTGGTCATACCGTTTCCAGGCGCGTCAGAAGAATGCTGGTTGGCGTATTGACTATTTTGTCATTTCCGATCGTCTGCGCGAGCGTCTCGCCGATGCTGCCATCCATACCGATATCATGGGCTCTGACCATTGTCCTGTGGAGTTGACGCTTCGTTGAACGAAATCGGCTGTTGGCTGAATTATTTTGGCGGCTCTGGCACAAATGTCTACCTTTGCAGTGCAAAAAGACAAAACAATGATTGAATTACTGAAGCAATACGAGACCATTACACTCGACGAGATGAGAGATATCCGTCTGATGAACCGCATCGACACGAAGTTCGTGACTACGGTGCCCGTTCTTTGTCAGCTGCTCTCACTGGCTCGCGACGAGTACTACGTCCAGCAGGTCGACGGTGAGGTCATCGCACCTTATTATACCCTCTATTACGATACGGAGGACTGTGCGATGTACAACCGCCATGAGGCCGGACATCTTGTGCGTCAGAAGATCCGCGTGCGCTCTTACCTCCATGTGGGCTTGAACTTCCTGGAGGTGAAGACCAAGAACAATCATGGACGTACGAAGAAGAAACGTATCGCTGCCGAAGGCTTCGACCCCCATATCGGTGTCACTTCCCCCTTCCGCCTCCACGATTACGACGACTTCATCCGTACTTATCTGCGTTACGCCCCTGAGCGGCTCTCAGAGCATCTTGAGAATCACTTCGACCGCATCACCCTCGTCAACAAGGCCAAGACCGAGCGTCTGACGATCGACACGAATCTCTGTTTCCATAACCTCACCACGGGTGTGGATCGTCGGATGGACAATCTCGTTGTGATCGAGCTGAAGCGCGATGGTCTCCAGCCGTCGCCCATCCTTCCCAAGCTGCTCCAGCTGCGCATCTTCCCCCACGGGTTCTCTAAATACTGCATCGGCTCAGCCCTGACCGACAGCACCCTCCGCCGTAATCGCATCAAGCCCCGCTTGCATAGTGTGGAAAAAATAATGACGGCAACGCTCTAAAAAGTCCTAAAGTCCTGTAGTCCGTTGCTAAAAGAATAAATCGTAAATCGTAAATTCGTAAATCGTAAATAACATGGAGTTTTTCAATTTATCCAACGACTTCCTGATGATGTTTGTCCGTCTGTTGATCAACATCGTCTTCACATGGCTTATCATCGACCGCCTGTACTATCGTAAGAGCCGCCGCCGCGACTTCTACTTCACGTTTATGCTCATCTCCGTAGCCATCTTCTTCATTGTCTTCTTCATGATCTTCGTGCTCGAGGATCTGAAGGGCAAGACATCGATGGGTGTGGGTATCGGACTCTTCGGCATCTTCTCCATCATGCGCTATCGCACGGATGCCATGCCTGTACGCGAGATGACCTACCTCTTTGTGATTATAGCCCTCTCGCTGGTCAATGCCGTCTCTGTCAACGTGCCCCTCTTCGAGGTGCTTCTTACCAATGCCATCCTCCTGGTGGCTGTCTGGCTCTGCGAGCTCCACATCAAGACCCGTCCCTCGCGCATGATTCAGTACGACCGCATCGACCTGATCACGCCAGAGCGACGTCCGGAACTCATTGCCGATCTCGAGAAGCGTCTGGGTGTGAAGGTGCTCAAGGTCGAGATAGGCTCCATCGATTTCCTGCGCGACATGGCCATGATTCGCGTCAGCTACGAAGGCGACCACTCTGCCGTCAGCGAGGAACTCAAGCTTTCCAAAGATCAACTCAAACAATTCTAGACAATGAAAAAGTTTCTTTTACTTTTTTCCCTTTTTCCCTTTTTCCCTTTAAGCGCGTCAGCGCAATCCGACGATTTCGGTCTCGACTTCGAGCTCGAGGTCGAGAAGAAGCTCAGCAAGCAGTGGAGCCTGGGGCTCGAGGGAGAAGTGCGTACACGCGACAACACCAAGACCATGGACCGTTGGAGTGGGGGACTCAGTGTCGACTATAAGATTGCCAAGTGGCTCAAGGCCTCGGCTGGCTATACCCTCCTTTACGATAACAACGAGAAGATTACCTATAAGACCAACGGTGCTGTCAACAAGGAAGCCCACTACTGGGGCGTGCGCCATCGCTTCAATGTCTCACTGACGGCTTCGCAGAAGTTCGGCAATTTCAAGTTCTCGCTCCGTGAGCGCTGGCAGTACACCTATCGTCCTGCGAAGACTGTCGACCGTTGGGATGTCGACGATGAGGAGTGGGAGAGCCATACCTACAGCGGCAAGGGCAAGAATGTGCTACGTAGCCGGCTACAGGCCGAGTTCGACAAGAAAGGCCTCGCCGTGACGCCCTATGCCAACGTGGAGTTCTTCAATGCCTGGAGCCTGCAGAAGACCCGCTTCAATGTCGGCCTCGACTGGAAACTCTCCAAGCAGCACACCCTCGGTGCCTTCTACCGTTATCAGATTGTCCGCGATGATGACGACGACAACGAGCCCAACATCCACATGCTCGGCCTCAGTT
>JAEEGK010024714.1_pt1 | contig 12422 bp, 10 predicted proteins | sample 8958771 | NCBI WGS metagenome assembly JAEEGK01 (sample SAMN16246547, study PRJNA631951) | gut metagenome | biome: gut microbiome; feature: rumen; material: SC-attached | host: Bos | place: Iran: Karaj | collected 2018-10 | reverse complement strand
TCAATTAGGGAAGCTGTTGAAGATGGAACCTTGAAAAGCGGAATCATGTATGAATGTATTAAAAACGATGTTCCATTCGTATTGGCAGGATCCATTCGTGATGATGGACCTCTCCCTGATGTGATTACAGATACTGTTGAATCACAAAAGCTAATGCGTAAGTATGCTCAGGAAGTTGACATGGTCATCATGATTTCAACTATGTTGCATTCCATTGCAACTGGTAACCTATTGCCTTCAAGAGTAAAAAGTATCTGTGTAGACATTAACCCATCTACCGTTACTAAACTTTCAGATAGAGGTAGTGCACAAGTTGTTGGTATTGTAACTGATGTAGGTGCATTCTTGCCAGTTTTATACAATGCATTACATGAATAAAAATTATTTATTCTTTTTTTCTTTTTTTTAATTTTTAATTATTTTTAAACATTTTTAGAATTTTTAAAGTATTTTATTATTTTTCTAACGATTTTAATTATTTTTCAATTGGTGTCAATATGGATGAAAGAATTATAGATGTGGATGGAAATGAAATTATAATCTCTGTAGATGGTATTGATGATATGGAAATTGCAGATATAATCATCGAAGATGCAGAAGAGCTTGAAGGTGACCTTATAATTACTGCAAGATATCTAAATGTGGAATTTGGGGAAATTTATCCTGCAGAGATTGTTATTGAAGATGGTCTCTTTAAGGAGGTCATTCCAATCATCACCGATGATGAGGAAGACCTTGACTTGGATTATGATGGCATTTTAATTCCAGGATTCATTGATTCCCATATTCATATTGAAAGTTCAAAATTATCCCCTTCCAATTTCGCTAAAGCTGTATTGCCTTATGGGACCACTTCTGTAGTGGCGGATTCCCATGAGATTGCAAATGTTTTAGGAATCGATGGAATTAACTGGATGGTTGAAGATGGGAAGAAAGCACCATTTGACTTTTATTATGCTGTTCCATCATGTGTTCCAGCTACAAGTTTTGAAAGCTCTGGAGCAGAACTTACAAGTTCTGATATTGAAGAATTGTTGAAACGTGATGAAATGGTTGCTCTTGGGGAAATGATGGATGTCCCAGGAGTTCTAGCAGAAGATGAAGAGGCTTTAAGGAAAATAGAAGCAGCTCATAAATTAGGAAAGCCAATTGACGGTCACTCTCCATTATTGACTGGTGAAGATTTGGAAAAATACATATCATATGGCATCACTACTGACCATGAATGCACTAGCTTTGAAGAAGCTATTGAAAAGGCAAAGTTAGGTATGGAAATCATGGTTCGTGAAGGGTCATCTGCAAAGGATATGGATGCTCTTTTAAATTATGATGATCGATTGAATTACTTGATTGAAGAGGAAATGGCTGGGAGAGCTGTAGTGGAAACTATTGATGATGCTATGGGTGTTTCACCATTCGGAATTTTAGTATGTGATGACATTGATGCAGAGGACTTATCTAAAGGGCATTTAGATAATGTGATTAAAAAAGCCATTTCATTAAATATCAATCCTAAGGAAGCTATTAAAATGGCTACATTTAATCCTGCAGAGCATTATGGATTGAATTGCGGTGCAATTGAGACAGGTAGAATTGCAAATTTCTCATTGGTTGATGACTTAAGAAACTTGAACATAAGTAAAGTTTGGGTTCATGGAGAGCTTGTGGTTGATGATGGTGAAGTCTTGTTTGAAACAGAAGCTATTGAATCTAAGCCTAGCATTGTCTTGGATGAAGTGAAAGCTGAAGATTTCGATGCTAAAATGGAAATGGCTTGGACCAATTCCTTGATGGATGAGACAACAAATGTCTTTGCAATCAAGGCTTTTGACAATAGTTTAATCACAGAAAAATCTGAAGAAACATTGATTGTTAGAGATGGTGTCATCCAAGTGGATTTAAAAAAGGATGTTGTTAAGCTCGCTGTTGTAAACAGATACGGTGGAAACAATATTACAAATGGTTTCATTAAAGGTTTCAATCTTAAGAAAGGAGCTTTTGGAGCGTCAGTATCACATGATTGTCACAATATTTTAGTTATGGGGACAAATAGTGAGGATATGGCTAAAGTGGTTAATATCATTAGAGAGCGCCAAGGAGGACTTGTTGCCTATTCCTCTGAAGAGGATGTCTGTGAAGTTTTAGAGCTTCCAATAGCAGGATTGATGTCCAATAAGGATATTGATTATGTAGTAGAAAAAAGTAGAAAGCTACGTGTAGCGGTAAGTAAATTAGGATGTAATCTAACATCTCCATTTACAACATTGTCATTTATGGCATTGATTACAATTCCTCATTTTAAAATAAGTGATCAAGGATTGTTTGATGCAGATAAGTTAGAATTCATTGATTTGATTCATAATTTTTAATTAATTAATTTTCTTTAATTAATTTTTTTCAAATATTTTTTTATTCTATTTTTCATTTTTATTTTAATTCATTTTATTTTCTTTTTTTTAAATCTCAAATCCTTGATTTATTAAATCTTCCTTTAATATTTGAATGGATTCTTTTTCCTTTTCATTTCCAACTCTTTTAATGACTCTTTCGGATTCCAAAAATCTTTCAAGGAAGTATTTTTGTGTATCATCATCAACGATATTAATTCTGGAATAATTTACCAATGCTTCAATTAATGCATGTATTGCCCTATTCATTGGTTTAACACATTTATTTTTAATATTAAGTTCAACCACTTCTGATTTGATGAAATTGACATCGCTTGATTTGATGTCATCTTCTCTCAATGCCTCTTTTATGCTTTTTACTTCACATATAAAATAAGCTTCAGCATCAGTTAAATAGGCCAATTCATCAGTGTTAGATTTATTAGGGATTCTAGTTAGATATTCGTCAGGAATTGTATTTGTTGTTGAAAGGGTAAACATTAATGGATCATTTGTGATATTTACAATAAATTCTCCTTTGTCTTTAATGTTTTTAATGGTGTTTCCACCTTCAAAAATTCTTAAAAAAACTTCATTCTCCTCCAAGACTCTTAGTCCAAAAGGCGCTGCATTTGAGTTTCCATCCTTATCTATTGTTGTGATGATAACCTCGTATTGCTGGTCTTTATGCATGCCTATTTTAGTTAAATCAGTTTCCATTTTTTTACCTCTATTCTAACCATTAAACCCTAATCCCAAATATTAAAGTCTCTTTATATTTATTTTATAATTTCTTATATAAACTTTTTATAGTATAAGTAATAAATTTATATAGTAATATATTAACTAAAATTAATTAATTAAAATTAATTGACAAATATTTTAAAGTAAATTTTTAAGTAATTTTATATAATTATTTCTCAACTAATAGAGGGGATTAAATGAAATATCAGATGTATTATGAAATGATGGAACAACCAGAAGCTTTAAGAAGGACTTTTGCTTCTGAATTGGATAATATGGCTAATATTTCTAAATTAGCTGAATCTGTTGATACTATCTATTTAATTGGTTGTGGAAGTTCCATTTCCACTTGTTATTCTATTAGAGATGCATTGGCATCTGTATCTGATTTAAGAATCGAAGTTTTCACAGGTTATGAATTTGTTTATAACAAAAAATTAAATGATGGTGAAAATTCCTTATTCATAGCTACTTCCCAGTCTGGTGAGACTGCTGATACTTTAGCTGCTTTAAGAAGGGCTAATGAATTTAATATTGATACTGTTTCAATTTCAAATGAACCTGAAAGTTCAATGATTAAGGAAGCCAAATATCCTGTCATTACATTAGGAAATACTGAAACAGCTATTCTTGGTACTAAAACTTATATCACCCAATTAGCATGTCTTTATCAAATATTATTTGCAGCTTCCGGATATGAAGGAGCCGATGAGATATTGAATCAATTGGCAGCTATGCCTGATTTGATTGAAGAGCTATTGGAAAGCACAGAAGAGGAAAATAAGAAACTTGCTGAAGAGCTTAAGGATGAAGAGGGTTTCTATTGCTTAGGAAGTGGAGTTAACTTTGGTCTTGCATATAAATTGGCTATGACAATGTTGATGGAAGGTGCTATCAAGCATGCTTGTCCGCTTTACTCTGCAGAATTCAGACACGGTTTGATTGAAAGGGCTGAAAAGGATGTTCCTTTGATCTTCTTGGATGCTGATTTGGAAAGTGATGAATTAACTAAAATAGCTATCAATTTCTCTCAAAACAAATTGGAAGCTAAAACAATTATTTATAATTTAAATGATTATGCAGACATTAATCCATTGCTTGCACCATTTGTACTTGTAATACCTTTAGAATGGTTTGTTTACTATTTAGCACACTTCAATGGTGAAGATCCTGGAAGTACAAGGCCTATTGGTAAAGTAAGGTATGAATAAATAATTTTTATTTATTCATTTTTTCATTTTTTCATTTTCTCTTTTTTTAATTTTTTTAATTTTATCAACATTTTATTTATTTGTTTATTTTTTTTGTTTTATCATATGATTTTTAATTTTAATATAGGTGATTTCATGGAATTTTATATTGTTAATGGGGGTCCAAGAAAGAAGTATAATACTGCCCAATTATTGGAAAAAGCAAGTGAAGGCATTTTCGATGAATTAAATAAGAATAATGTTGAGGATATAAACATTCATCATCTTCATCTTTATGATTTGGATTTTAAAGGATGCAAATCATGTTTCCATTGTAAAAGAATCGGCGGAAAATATTATGCTCAATGCCCTATTAAGGATGATTTGAGAGAATTGCTTCCTGAAATTAAAAATTCTGATGGAATTATTTTTGGCAGTCCAATTTACTTTGGTGAGATAACCGGTGAGCTTAGATCATTTTTTGAAAGATTTTTGTTTTCTGCATTGGTTTATGGTGGGGAATCCAATGCTCCTAAAAGAATGCCTATTGGAATGATTTATACCATGAATGTTACAGAAGAAAGATTCAAGCAATTCTATGGCAATAAGTTTGAAATTTTAGAAAATAGCATTGCTAATCTTTACTCAAAACCATATTCCTTAAAGGTTTTTGATACTTTTCAGTTTTCAGATTATTCCAAATACGAACAGTATATCTTTGATCCTGAATTAAAAGCTAAAAGAAGAGATGAACATTTCCCAATAGACTTAGAAGATGCTTATAATATGGGTGTAAAAATAGTTCATGATAGTTTAAAATAGTTAAAAATAGTAGGGGTCTTAGAAATAGTTTAAAATAGTTATAAAAATAGTAAAAAGATAAAAAAATAGTAAAAAAAATAAAATAAAATTTATTAAAAAATTTCAAAGAAAAGTTAATTTACTTATTCTTTGTCGATAGCTAATGCAATATCATCTGCTTTTACAGTTTGTCTTTTTGCAATTTTAGCGTATTCAATTGCTTTTTTAGCTACTGCTGCTGCGTCAGCTTCTAAGTATTCTACTAATGCAACTACAGCTGCATCACTTACTCTTTCAGCACCAGCATCTTTAATAATCCTATTTACAGGAGCTTTAGGAATTGCCATAATTTTCACCTCCGTTATAATAGTATAGTAATATTATATCATTACTTAGTATTAAACCTTTTCCTTTTTTCACTCATATTTTCTTAAATTCTCATATCTATATTGTCAATACTTATTTTTCAAATATACTTGAATTTTTAATTTATTTTATAAAAACAGTTATTAATTTATAATATTTTAAAATTTGAGAAATTTTTATAAAAATTAGCATTGAAAATTGAATAAAAAAATGGAGGAAAATAAAAAATATTTTTGCAAGAAGATCTTGCAAAAATTAAAAAAGGTTAGGTGTTTAATTTAGTGTTTTATGTTAATTTAAAAAAATTAAAAAGATAAAAATTAATTTTATTTAAAAATTAATTAAATCTTTTTAAAGGTTGAGATAAATATTCGAAATAATTTATTAAATAAATTTATTCGATGTCGATTTTAGTTTTAGGAACTATTCTTTTTGGGATTGTTACGAATAAGGTTCCGTTGTTGTGTTTTGCAGTAATTTCTTCTTTTACAATGTCTTCAGTTAAAGTAACTGTTCTGTCTGCTTCACCAACTTTGATTCCAGAAACAATTAAAGTTGCTGGATCTTCTTCGCTGCTTTCAATGTTTTTCATGATGTTTTCAAAGCAAGCTTTGATGGTTACAGAGTTGTTAGTTGCTTCAATGGAGATGTCTTCTTTTTCGATACCTGCTAAGTAAGCTTGTAAGTAGTAGAAATCTTTGCTTTCTGCTAAGTCAATGCTAATATTTCCAGTTGCAACGGTGTCTTTGTAGACTTGGTATCTGTTATCGAAATTCTTTTGAAGAGCTTTCATTGCAATAATGGTGTCATCGATAGTTTTACTAAGGTTTTCACCAACTTTTCCTGCAACATCTTTACTTTTGTTTAAGGTTTCATCGAATTTTTCTTTGTTAGCTTCAGTTCTTGCTTCAGCTTTAGTTTTGAAGTCTTCTCTGAATTTTTCTGCTTTTTCTTTCAATTCGTCAGATTTTGAAGTTTCTACTTCAACGTCAACTTCTTCAAATTCTACTTCAATGTCTTCTTTTACATCTTCAGGCATAATAAAAACTCCTTTACATTATTTTTAAAATTCATAAAATTTGTACCTATGTTTTATAGATAAAAATTTTTATAAATTATAAACATGATCTATAAATTTTATAAAATTTTTTATAAAACTTAGTGTACATTTATTTCTAATGTATACTATATAACTCATATCTTATAAATATTTCTATGAATTGTATACATTTTAATTATTTAGTATACAAAATTCTTAATTTTTTTAAGATTTTTCTCTAATTTTTTAGAAATTTAAAAAATTTAGAATTTTTTAGTATACTTTTTATTCACAATGTATACTAGTAATTCATCATTTATAAACTTTTCTATTTTAGTAATAAAAAGTTACTAAAAGTTTTGATAAAAATAGTTGAATTAGAATATGATTTTTTTAAAATAGTAAAAATAGTAACATTAGTTAAAAAAATAAGAAAGTAAAAAAAATTAAAAAAAGAAAATATGAAAAATTACTTAAGTTAAATCAAAGTAATTTTCATCATCTTCATATTCCTCTTCTTCTTCAACTCTTTCTCTTTTTTCAACTTTCATAATTAAATCGATAATCTCGTCAATACCTTCTCCTTCAGCAGCTGAGATAAGCAATGGATCTTCACATTTGTCAATGTACTGTTGTACGTAATCATGTCTTATGCCATCATACTCAGCAATATCCATCTTATTGAATAAGTAGATGATAGGAGCATCAAATACATTTTGAATCTCTTCTAAAAGATTGTATTGATTTTCAAGAAGGTATCCGCAGGTTTCAGATCCATCAAAAATGAATAGTATTGCATCTGCCAAGTGTTCAAGAGCTACCATAGCATTCAATTCAATATCATTCATGTCTCCAATAGGCCTATCCAATAAACCTGGAGTGTCAATGATTTGGTAATGCTGCCATTTTTTCTCAAAGTGTCCGATTTGAATACCTTTTGTGGTAAATGGATAGTTAGCCACTTGTGGCTCAGCATCAGTGATGTGAGTAAGCAATGTTGATTTACCTACATTTGGAAAACCTGCAATTACAATGCTTATTGCATCAAAGTCAACGGTAGGCATGTTTCTCAATGATTGTTTTGCAAAGTCAAGGAAATCAAGGTCCTTTTCAATCTTATGAACAACTGAAGAGATTCTTCCATAAGCCTGTTTTCTAAGTCCAGTTGCCCTTTCAGAAGATGATTTTCTTATTTTTGCACCGTATTCCTTTTCGAGCTGTGTAATAATACCATAAGCCCAATTAAGTGCACCTAATGCTTGCTTGAAATCATCCACACCTACAGTGATGTCTATATAATCTTGATAAAATTCAGGCAATTCTTCGATTTCAGGGGTACGGTCCAAAATCATTTTAAGTCTGTCTTTAATGACTTGGCAAGCAGTGATTACTCTTGTCTCTTCAATACGTTTGCCCTTTAAGTGTTTAGGCATCTTTTCTCCTCTTCTCAAATCAGCTGCCTTCTTACCTCTTCTGAAACCTTTATCTAATAATTCATCTGGAGTTGGAATAGTTGGTAACATCATTTTTTATCACCATGTAATCATAATAATTTAATTTTTGTAATTTCAGTAATTTTTATAAATATAATTTTTTAATTAATTCTAATAATATAATATTTAATTAATTCTAATAATATAATATTTAATAATTCTAATAAGTATAATTCTATTGTTTAAGTTAATACTTTTATAAAAAGCTTTATTTAAATATTTGCCCTTGGAATTTGTATACTTTTGTATTTTTATCCAACCAGGCATCTGGTCTAAGTCCTGCCTTCATGCAAGTGTGGGATAGGAACTCTTCCTTATCCATATTGTGTTCTGGAGCAACTTGTGGCAAGAGCAAGCCTCTATAGAATCCACGTTCAACAATTAACCCATCTTCACCAATGGTAATGTTGTCTAAGTAATCGATTGGCTTTTCAACTTCAATGATTTGTGGCTTGGTCAAAACGGTAATCTCATATTCAAGTGAATCCAATTCACTTTCATCAACACTTGGGAAACGTGGATCTCTCATTGCTGCTGAAATTGCTGAATCAATGACTGCATCAATCAATGGGTAAACAGGTTCAGGGTAACCGATGCATCCCCTGAGATTATTGTGTTTGTTCAATGTGACAAACACACCAAGTTCCTCATGCATATAGTCAGGACAATCTGAAGGTGTGTCAATTTTTCTATTTTCCTTAACATATGTTTCAATAGCATCTTTTGCTACACTTAACAAATATTTTCCATCATCTTCACTTAACATATTTTCACCTTCAAATTTTTTCAATGATTTTTTTAAGATTTTAATGTAAATTTTTTAGAAATTTATCTAAAATATCATTTTTAGACTACTTCATCTACATATTCATTTATCAATTTGTTTACTATTTATTATCAATCGTTTATTTTGAATGTAGCTTCAATTAAATTGATGGTGTGATGAAATTAGTATAAAATTAATTTTTATAAATATTAGTTGCTTCCACCTACCATTGCATTCAAGATTCTGGTGTGTGGTCCCCCATCACCGACTGGTGCAGTTTGTCCACCTTTACCACAGTAACCTACACTAAGCTTGAAATCTGAACCTATTCCGTCAACACCTTTGAGTGTTTCAAGAATGTTTCCGGATAATGACACATCACGGAAGTGATCTTTAAGTTCACCATTTTCAATCTTGTATGCTTCAGTTGCATTGAATTGGAAAATTCCCTTACCAGTATCAACTTGTCCACCTCTTGAACCCTTAAGGTAAATTCCATCCTTGATGTCTTCAGTAAGTTCCTCGAAACTTAAGTCACCTGGCTCAAGGAAAGTGTTACTCATTCTGACAATAGGTTGGTCACTGACTGATGACCTTGCATTTCCAGTAAGTGGGATTCCTAATTTTCCTGCACTTTCTCTTGATGTGAGGAATGATACAAGCTCCCCATTTTTAACGATTTGATTCTTTCTGGTTTTGACTCCCTCAACGTCATATGGGTAATAGCCGAATCCGTCCTTATAGCTTGAATCGTCATATATGTTTACAATGTCAGTTCCAATTTTCTTGTTCATCTGGTCATGCAATATGGAATCGTCCTGAAGGACAAGGTCTGCCTCAACAGCATGCCCTACAGCTTCGTGAATGAACACTCCTGTAAGGTTGTTGTCAGCTACAATTGTAAAGCGTCCTGATGGAGCAGGTTTTGCATCCAATAGTTCGGTTGCTTTTTCCCCAATCTTCCTTCCAAATGATTCGATGTCTGCATCCTGCAATATTTCGAACCCTTTCACTCCACCTAAACTGCCATGATTGAATTGTATGAGTTCTCCATTTGAAGCAACTGCATTAAGTGCAAGTGCCACTCTTGAAGTGTCTACAAGGATTTCACTTCCTTCACTGCTGACAAAAGCGGTTTGGCTTTCACCGTCTGAATAGCTGACAGTTGTACTTACTACCTTTCCAACATTGCTTGCCTTGTTCGCTTCCTGAATCAATTCCTTCTTATCTTCAATGGTCACATCACTTACAGAAATTTTTCTATCAGTCTTCACCTTGTCTTCAACTATTTCACATTCTGCAAGTTCAATGTCTCCTGTGAGTGAGTTTGATATTTTGATTGCCTTTTCACTTATCTCTTCCAATTTGGAAAAATCGTTAGTGGAAGCGAATCCCCATGCTCCATTGTTCAATACCCTTATTCTTGCAACAGTGGAAAGGCCTGTGTTGATTTCCTGAATTTGATTGTCTTTCATGATTATGCTTGTATTGTTTCCTTTTCCTGCTCTAATGTCTGCATAATCGACCTTATCATCAATTTTAGTTAATATTTTTTTAAATAAGTCTATATGTTCTTCCATTTTAAGACTCCTTTTTGTATTTTTAATATTTTTTATTTTTTTATAGTTTAATTTTTTTATAAAGTTTAATCATTATTATTTTATTGTTTTTAATAAATATAACTATTCATAAATATGATTTTATTATAATAAATTATAAATAAAATTTAAAAGATATAATTATTCATGACTAAACATGAACTAAAGGTTAAGCCTATTGAGAATGGTACTGTAATTGACCATATTCCTGCCAATAAGGCACTTCAAGTATTGAAAATATTAGGTCTTCCGAAGGAAGGAACAAATGTAACACTTGCTATGAATGTTTCTTCAAAATTAGGTTTTAAGGATATTGTAAAATTTGAAAACAGGGAGTTGGAACATACTGAAATAGATAAGATTTCCTTAATAGCTCCTGATGCAACCATTAATATTATACGTGATTATGAAATTGTTGCAAAGGATCAAGTTAGAATGGTAAAGGAATTGAACGGAATTGTAAAATGCACAAATCCTAAATGTATTTCAAATACTGAAGAACCTATTGAAAGCAAGTTTTATCTTGTTGAATCAGATCCAATTACAGTAAGATGCCATTATTGTGAAAGATTGGTTCAAGCGGATGAGATTTATAATCAATTTGAATAATTTTTTATTTTTTTAAAAAAAGCATTTTTTAATTTTTTTCTTAAAAATCTCATTTTAAAAAAAGTAAAAAGAAGTAAAATTACTTCTTTTATCATTAATTTCTATTTTTTAATAAGTTAAATAACTTCTTTTATCATTAATTTCTATTTTTAAATAAGTTCAAAAACTTCCTTTTTCTTTAATTTCTATTTTTAAATAAGTTAAATAACTTCTTCAATTAAGTGATTAGCTAATCTTAAAGCTAATGCTAAAATCAATAATATTGGTGGTTTTCCTGGAGACATTGGGATTACACTTGCATCTCCTACATACAAACCATCTATTTCTGTTTTTAAGTTATTGTCAACGACATCCCCAATAGCTGCAGTTCCTCCAGGATGAGCTCCTCTAAATATTGTTGAAGTCATTGTTGTTGGATCAACACCTGCCTTTTCAAGTATGGAACCTGCTGCAGCACAGCCTTGAGCTATTCTTCTGATGTCATCGATTGTATTGAATTTGAATACGTTTCCATCTGCATCGACGGAACCTACCATATCATCCTCAACTTTAACCATAATGCTTAAGATATCCTTATCTTCGACTTCAGGGTTTGATTCCTTGATGTATTTTGCAATAAATGATGAGAAATGAGGTGAAAGAATATATTCTTTACCTATTGCAAGCCCATTCATCTGAACTTCGCTGTTGAAATTAATGTCCTTTAAATATCCTCCTACACTTACAAATGGGTCAAAGAAGAGCTTATTTCCAGCGTCAATTCCTGATTTTTGAAGGATAACTGCACTGTCAACTGCTCCTGCACAAAGGATTACTAAATCTGAATTAATGTTTTCTTTCTTGTTATCCTTAATGTATTCAACACCTGTGATTTTCTTATCTGAAAAGATTACTTTTGTTACTTCAGCATCTGTAATGAGTTCTGCACCATTTTCGATTGCTATATCAACAAAGTCCTTTCCACTCCATTTTGCATCTCTTGGACAGCCGAATGAACATTTACCGCAAGGCTTGCAGTCTTCATCCCTAATGAATTTAGGCATTCTGATTGCTTCAAATCCTAATTCATTTGCACAGTCTATAAAGAGTTGTGTTCCCTTGCCGATATGCTCATCATCCATTTGATGGATTCCAAGCAATTCTTCTATTTTATCATATTCTGTAGATATGTCTATTCCAAGTTCCTTGAATTCATCTTCAAGTAATCTTACACCATTTCCTGCAGCTACGATAGTGGATCCTCCAATACAAGTTGTCTTCAATAAGTCGATGCTGTTTGTATTTTTCAAACGCTTATCGTAGTATTTCATGTCATAATGCTCAAATGAGTCTTTGCTTTTTATGTATGGTCCTCTTTCTATAATTGTTACAGGAATATTTGCTTTTGCAAGCTCCATTGCTATCAATGAACCTCCTGCACCTGTACCTA
>JAEEGK010024713.1_pt1 | contig 12422 bp, 7 predicted proteins | sample 8958771 | NCBI WGS metagenome assembly JAEEGK01 (sample SAMN16246547, study PRJNA631951) | gut metagenome | biome: gut microbiome; feature: rumen; material: SC-attached | host: Bos | place: Iran: Karaj | collected 2018-10 | reverse complement strand
CCTATTACCTCCCGGAGAAGCAGGCCCAGGCCCTGGGTGTCCGCCTGGTGATCATCGGCGAGCTGCCCGGAGAAAACCGCCTGATCCCCGCGGTGGAGACGGCGCTGCGGGTTCACATCACCAATGTGCTGCGCCACGCGGGGGGCAGCCGGGCCACGGTCGTCTCCCGCCGGGAGGGGGAGGAGTGGTTTCTCACCCTCACAAACGACGGGATGCCCCCCCGCGCCCCCATCCGGGAGGGGGGCGGCCTGGGGAACCTGCGCAGCCGGGTGGAAGCCCTGGGAGGCGGCATGGAGATCGAGACCGGGCCCGAATTCCGGCTGCGGCTGCGGCTGCCCGCCGGAGAGGAAGAGCTTCGCTGAGGGAGGCAGGGAGAAATGGCATACAGCGTCGTGATCGCGGAGGACTACAAGATCGTTCGGGAGGTCTTTGCCTCCACCGTGCGCAGCTCCCCCCGCTACCGGCTGGCGGGAGCCTTCGCCACGGCGGCGGAGGCCGTGGAATACTGCCGCCTGAAGTCGGCGGATCTGGCCCTGCTGGACGTGCTGATCCCCGGCAGCATCAGCGGCCTGGAGGCCGCCCGGACCATCAAGGAGCGAAGCCCGGAGACAAAGATCATCATCGTCACCTCCATGCCGGAGCTGAGCTTCCTGAACCAGGCCCGTGAGATCGGGGTGGAGAGCTTCTGGTACAAGGAGGTGCAGGAGCAGCCCCTTCTGGAGCTCATGGACCGGACCATGGCGGGGGAGAGGATCTATCCCAGCATGTCCCCCAAGGTGGCCCTGGGCAACGCCTTCAGCGACGAGTTCACCGAGCGGGAGGCCGCCGTCCTCCGGGAGCTGGTGAGCGGCGCCAGCAACCGGGAGATTTCGGAAAAACTGAATATCACCGAGAACACGGTGAAGATGCACATCACCAACATGCTTCAGAAAACCGGCTTTCACAGCCGCCTGGAGCTGGCCGTCAAGGCGAGGCACCTGGGCGTGGCCATCAAGGAATAGAAAAATCTGTCCTTACCTACTTTTGGGTGTACCGGCCCCCTTTCGGAACCTGTATAGTACCTTCAGAGGACTATACCTGATCCGAGAGGGGGTTTTTCCATGATCAAGCTTCTGGTGAACATGGCCGGTGACTTTTACGCCGACTGCACGGCTCTTGCGCTGGAACGCACCGGCAACTTTCGCGTGGAAAAGCACCCGGAGCCGGATCCGGAGGCTCTGGAGCTGCGGCTCCGGGAGTTCCCGGCGGACGTGCTGCTGCTGGGGATCTCCGTTCTGTCGGGCTACACGGTGGAGGATCGGAAGCCGCTGATCCGCGCCGTCCGCCGCCGTCTGCCGGAAAGCCGCATCGTTCTGTTTTTGGACGAGCGGGTTTCGGAGGAACAGACGGAGGGGGTAAAGCAGCTCCGGCAGGCCAGGCTGGTAGACGGCTTCCTCTACGCATCCAACAGCATGGATTACCTTGTGGATACCCTGGAGACGATTTAGGAGATTGGGAGGGCATTATGAAGTTGCGATTTTCTCACCGGATTTTCAGCGTTCTTCTGACCCTGATGCTGCTGCTGGGCTGCCTGCCCGGGGGAGGATTCGCCGCAGAAGCGGAACGCGACCCGGACGCCGCCGCGGCGGAAACCCGGGAGTTCCTTCCCGGAGACGAAGAAGCCCCCTGCGCCTGCGCTTCCTGCGCCTGCGGCGACTGCGCCTGCGAGGGCGGAGACTGCCTCTGCGCAGACTGTACGGACTGCGGGGATTGCGGCGACTGCGCCTGCGGAAGCTGCGCCTGTGCGCCGACGCAGCCCAGCGCCCGGGGAGCGGCGCGGCGCGAGGCGGCCCTGGCCGCGATGGAGAGCCGCACCGCCGAGACGGCGGATTATCTCACCGACGCCGCGGGGCGCAGCCTGCGGGAGCGCATTGCGGAACGGGACGAGCGCAAGGCCGCCCATTACGAAAGTCTGGCGGAGAGGGCCGAAGCCCACCTGTCGGCCAGGGTGAAGCCCGCCGCCGGAGAGGCCGAGCTCATGGACTGGGAGGACTACGACTGGTCCGAGGACGCCGTACAGTGCGAGTTCTGCGGCGAGTACATCTGGGACAACTGGATCTGCGAAAAGGGGGATCACTGCAGCGAGAACGCGGGCAACGAGGACTGCTGGTCCAGCGAGCACTGCAGCGAATGCGGAAGCTGTGAATACACGGTCTGCGATGAATGCTTCCGCTGCGAGGTCTGCTGGACTCACTGCCTGGTGTGCGAAGACTGTTATGAGCCAAACGAGGTCTGCGAGAGCTGCCGCTGCTGCGAGAGCTGCCAGGAGGAAAAGGCGCATTGCCGCGACTGCGGCGACTGCTTCATGGACGAAAGCGGCAGCTATACCACAATCTGGCATGAGTGTGTGGAAAACGAGCACTGGCACTGCACGACCTGCGCCGCCGACTATGCGTGCGTAGACTGCCTGCACTGCTTCTATGGGGACCTGGACTATTTCTGCCCCTTCTGCTGCTTGTGCATCGACTGCGGCGTGGTGCAGGGGACCCATTGCTGGGCCTGTGTGAGCATGGACGCCTGCGGGGACAACGGGGACCTCTGCGACGAATGTCATCTCTGCGACGAATGCCAGGACAACTTCATGGACGACGTGCTGGACGCCATCAACACCATGCACTGCTGGGAATGCGATACCTGCGCGAAAACCGGCGGCGACGACTTCTGGTGCATGTCCTTCGCTGAGGAGGGGGGCGGAACCCCCCACTGCACGGGCTGCTGCGAGCTCTGCCCCCAGTGCGAGAAATGCGCCGTGGGCTTCAGCTTTGACTTGTGCACCGACTGCGGGCTCTGCCCGGAGTGCTGCGCCGAGAACACCCTGGCCGACGGCTGCGACCACGGCTACTGCCTGGAGAGCGCGGAATTCCAGGAGCATCTGTGCCCCAGCTGCTTTGACTGCGCCGGCGGCGAGCTCTGTCCCTACTGCGGCATGTGCGAGGATTGCTGCGCAGGCTACCACTGCGCCGCCCACGACTGGTGTCCCGACGCGCCGGGCTACGAGGAGCATTTCTGCGACGGCTGCGGCGAGTGCGTCGATCCGGACGAGTTCTGCGAGGACTGCGGCCTCTGCCTCGTCTGCCAGGAAGACTACCACTGCGAGCACCATGTCTGCCCCGACGGGAGCGAAGCCTCGGACCACTTCTGCGACGAGTGCGGCGAGTGCATCGAGGAATATTGCGAGGTCTGCGGCGAACACGCCGTCCACTGCGAGGAGGCGCGGGAGGATTACGGCTGCGACCATGACTGGACCTGCCCCAATTCCTCCGACTGGGAGGATCACTTCTGCGCCGACTGCGGAAGCTGCTTTGAGCCCGACGAAATGTGCGAGGACTGCGGCCTCTGCTTCGACTGCTGCCACAACCGCAGCGAGGACTACGGCTGCGACCACGAGATCTGCGTGGAATCCTCCGACTGGGAGGAGCACTACTGCTTTGAGGACGGCCAGTGCCTGGAATACTGCCTGGAGGAGGGCGTGCACGAGGAAAACTGCGACCACATCCCCGACGGGGATTACTGCTTCGACGAGGACCGGCACTGGCAGCACTGCGAGGACTGCGAGGGCCGCGTGGAGATCGAGGAGCACGACATCGTGATCATCATCCTGCAGGAGCCCAGTTACACCGCGGAGGGCCTGGAGCGCTATTCCTGCGCCGTCTGCGAGGCGAATCTGGGCACGGGCCGCATCCCCCGCCGTGTCCTGGGCGATCACGAGCATGTCTACGGCGGGAACGCCCGCTGCACCGTCTGCGGGTATCTGAATCCCGTTCTGCCCCGCATCGTCTCCGAGCCGCTGGACGTGAGCCGTCCGGTATCCACCGCAGGCACGGACTATTCCGACAACCGGGCGTCCTTCACCGTTTACGCCAAGGGAGACGACCTGCTCTACCAGTGGTTCGTCAGCGTGGACGGCGAGGAGGAGGCTCTGAAGGACAGCACGACGGTTTCCGGCGCAAAAACGGCGAAGCTCACCGTGGTGGTCCCCACCGACGCCTGCAGCCACCGGTATGTCTATTCCTGCCGCGTGAGCAACGGCCACGGCGCCGTCACCTCCCGCGCCGCCGTCCTGCGGGGGCAGCATCAGTACTATTGGGCGACTTGGGGTACGGCGAGCAGCATCACCGTGAACGGCAGGACCTACTACATGCATCCGCAGCACTATCAGCGCTGCGTGGGCGAGGACTGCGGCCTCATCCGGAGGGCCCTGGATCACAGCCGGCCAGCCGTCTGGACTCTGGAGTATGCCGCCACCTCCGACCGCGAGGGCCTGCGGAGCCGCGCCTGCCTGACCTGCGGCGAAAAGGAATACAAGATCATCCCCAGGGTGGAGGCCAATCACGTGCATTTGTACGATACCACCTGCAGCAGCGAGGTCGGCCACTGGACCGAGTGTGCCTGCGGCAGCAGGACAGCCCGGGCCGATCATGTGTACAGCGACAGCGGCTGGACCGTGGACCTGCCCGCCACCGAGACGGAGAAGGGCCGGGAACTCAACCGCTGCACGGTCTGCGGCTGGGAGAAGAGCAGGGAGACGCCGGTGATCCCCCACACCCACGACCTCTACACCTGGGAAGAGATCACGGATGGCTTTGCCGCCGGGAGCTGGGAGCGCATGATCGCCTCGGACGACCACTACCATTACCGCAAGTGCCACTATTACGATTCCTGCGGCTATATGCTGCCGGAGGCCCATGACTACAACGGCTGGTATATCTTCAACTTCAACGACGACGGAACGGCCACCGTCATCCGCACCTGCATGACCTGCGGCTGGCAGCAGTCCTTCCGCGTCGATCCCTCAGAGTGGCAGATCATCGGCAAGGGTGCGCGCATCGTCAAGGACAGCGATCCCAGCGTCGAGGTCTCTCATGCCTACGGGCCCATTACGCTCCGCATTTATCCGCTGCAGAAAGTCGGTTATCTCTTCGACCATTTTGAAGTGCGGCAGGGCAGCGAGCATATGACCCAGATCTGGTCCACACCGGAATCGGACGGCGCGTATCTCTACAGTCTCTCCAGCACACCCCGGGCGTTCCGCAGCTCGAACAGAAGCTACGAGGACCGGCTGATCGTGGTGGAGGCGGTGTATACCCCATGCAGCCATCCCATCCGCAATCGCTCTCAGCAGGGCGGCTTCGACGCCGGCTGCGTCACCTACGGCAAATCGCCGGACACGGTCTGCGATGACTGCGGAGCCATCGTCCGCGAGGGCAGCCCCATCGAACCCATCGGTCATCATGATTACAAGCTGAGCCGCTCGACGGCCGTGCCGGGCTACTGCACCTACGTACCCTCCAACCCCCGCACCGGCCGCCCCGGGAACGGACAGATCGGCCGCGGCTATGAGGGCGACCGGGTCTGCTCTGTCTGCGGCGATGTGAAGAAGGGCAGAAAGACCCCCACGACCCACAACCGGACAGAGATCCGGGGCAAGGTGGAGCCCACCTGCACCGAGCCGGGCTACAGCGGCAACACCTGGTGCCTGAGCTGCGGGGCGCAGGTGTCCCGGGGAAAGACCGTCAAGGCCACAGGCCACAGCTGGGTCTGGGGCGAATATCTCACGGAGCCCACGAACAAGACCACCGGACGCTGCTGGGCCGTCTGCGAGACCTGCGGAGAGCAGCGGATCTGCAGCGCCTACGACAGCGCCGCCGTCATTGCCCGCCTGGGCTTTACCGAAGAAGAATGGCAGGCGAAGCTGGGCTATACCGGCGAGGATTGGGAGGTGAAGCTCACGGTCACCACCAATCAGAAGAGCAAGGGCTCCTTTGATCTCCGGGAGGGCGACTATACGGTGGACCTGGGCGTTCTCTCCTGGTCGGACGGGTATTTCTCCGCCGATCAGCTGCCCACCTATACCTTTACCTTGGAAAGCACGGGCCGGAACCAGGTGAGGCGGATCAAGAGCGTCGACGCTTCCGAAGGCTCTCTTCCCTTCCTGTGGGAGCTGGGAGAGGACGGCATGTCCATCACCGTGACGGCCCCCTTCGGCGCCATGGGCGCGGGAGAGTACTCCCTTTATCTGGCGCCGCTCTTCGAGGCGGTGTATGCGGACGGGACCCTCACAGACTGGGACTGGAATCAGATCGGCACCAAGGGCCGGGAGGAGAGCATTTCGGGTCTCTATCTCACCGCTCAGCTGCTGAGCGGGAACCGTGAGCAGAAAATGACGATCCTCGACGGTCAGGCCGCGGATTCCCTGCCTCTCAACAGCGCGATGTACCGTCTTCTGGATCAGAACGGCCGGGAGATCACAGGCGCCAGAGCCGGAGAAAAGGTCGGGCTCGTTTTCAACACGGCGGACAGCGAGGGCGGCGACTGGGTCCGCTTCCTGGGCTGGGAGCTGGCTTCCGAAAAGCCCTCGGGTTTCCCGACGGGCTGGTCCGAGGCCCGGCAGTCTTTCATCATGCCGGACCGCAAGCTGACGCTGAAGGCCAATTACGAGGGCAGCGGCAGGCAGTATGAGATCCGCTTCGCCCTGGGCGGCATCGGCGCGGCCATCTCTCCGGTAATGCGTGCGGGCGGCTCCGCCCTCGGCGATCTGCCCGTCCCTTCGGATGAGAGCGGCGTCTGGAATTTTGCGGGCTGGTATCGGGACGACGGCTTCCGTTCGCCCGTGGATCCCGCTTCGGAGCTGGTGCGCGGAAATCTCACGCTCTACGCGCGCTGGTCCAAAATGGCTGTGCCTGCGATGTATTCCGTAACGGTCAGCAGCACCGCGGGCGGCCGGGCTTCCGCCTCCGCCGCCTCTGCCGCGGAGGGAACAAGCATCACTCTGACCGCAGCGCCGAACACCGGCTTCCGTTTCAAGGAGTGGCAGGTGGTTTCCGGCGGCGTGACCGTTGCGGGCAGCAAATTCACCATGGGCAGCGCGAATGTGGAGATCAAGGCGATCTTCGAGCCCATCCCACCCGCCGGTGGCTCCGTCACCGGCTCCGTCAGCGGCAGCACGCTCACTTACACGGTATCGGACGTTCCTCCCGGGGCGGTGCTGATCGCCGCCCGCTACGACGGCGGACGGATGACCTGGGTTCAGAGGATTCCCTCCCCCCGCGCGACGGATACCCTGCATGCAGGCGGCAGCGGCAGCCGGTTCCGCCTCTTCCTGCTGGACGGCAGCGGGCTTCGCCCCCTCTGCCCCGCCTGGAACAACTGACCGCGGAAACGAGCCCGGCTGCGCGCCGCTTCCGCAAACCCGGGCGCGAAAGCCCGCCGAGGCCCCCCGGCTCTGTGCCGGGGGGCCTCAGACTGCGGACAGAGCCACGGAAAGCCTCGCAGAGTTCGCACCCGCAGGTTCGGAGCCCAGCGAAGCGGGTCCGATTGGAAGCGTGTCGGCATACCTTCCGGCAAGGTTCCGGCCTGCATGGGAAATCCGGGAAGAGGAACGGGTACCTTGGCCAAAACCTGTTGAAAACAGGGGGGGTGTGTGGTATGATTACTCTATATTATTTAAATGATGCCGTGTCTCTCGGAAAGGCAGGCTTCCAGGCGGCAGCAAATCTGTCTTTGCCTCGCTTCGGCGGAAAAGAAGGTGCATTATGCGGCGGAACCAACAATATGCGGCCTATCGGCCTCCTCTGACGGAGGAACAGAAGAGCCGTGTCAGTCGCGCGGAAAACCCTGTAAAGGAATACGGGCGCATTGCCGTCGAGGAGGCAAAAAAGCAGCTTTCCGTGGCGGTAAACGCGGACGGAGCCTATAACGCCCTGCCGGAGGGCGAGGACGCCTGTCTCCGCATCCCGGGGATCGACCCCAGGGGGCAGTACAGCATTCTCAGCATGAAGGTCAGCCGACGCAGCCGGGTCATTGAATCGACGCTCCTTCTGCGGGACCAATCGGTGAGCGAGCTGGTGGAAGGGATCTTCTCCTCCCCCGCCGTCCGGGAGCGCTGGATCGGGCTGCAGAAGCTCTCCCAGCGCCATCGGATCCTCACCCGGGCGGAGAAGCTCTGCTGGGACGAGCGCGCGGCGGACTCTCTCCACATGCAGGCCCGCAAGCTGGAGGTGGACCCCGTGGTGGCCGAGGTGGACCTGGTGCTGCAGGTGGTGGAGCATCTGCTGGGCATCCGGGAAGGACCTGCCCCGGCGGAGGTCGAGCGCTTCTGCCGCGACACGCTGGGTGTGGAGTTCACGTCGGAGCAGCGGGCTGCGGCCCGGCGTCTTGTGCAGTCCCGGGAGGCGGAGCTGTTTCTCCCGGACTTTGAAAACGTACTTCTGCAGGCCCTGTTCAGCATGCCGGAAAACTGGGGCCTGAGCATAGCCGAGTTGGAAGGCCTGCGGGACGAAGAAGACGAAGAGTGAAGCCCTGAGATCACGGGAAAGGAGAGTGTATCATGCCGAAGAAAAAGGGAAAGAAACTCGACGCGAAAAAGCTTGAGGAACACATGGGGGCATACGCCGAGAAAACGCCGGGGGATCTGCTGGACGAGGCCTTCGGCAGATGGGATAAAGCGGAAAGCAACCGTACAAGGATCCCCTATCTGGATCGCGCCGATCATATCATCATCAACGGACGAACCGCCTCTGAGCATCTGATGGAGCACTTCGAAAAAGAGTTCCCTTCGTTGAGGAACAGTAAGGGTGAGCCGTTCAAAAAAGAGGAACGTCTGGGGGCGTATGGCAAGTTCTACAAGGATAGGGCGCGCCCGCTCATCAATCAGCTGGTGACCAGGGCGCTGAAGAACGGGGAAACGGTGGAGGTCTTCGTGCCCGACAAGGTCACGGGGGAGATCGGGAAAACCCCCATGGCCCTGAAGGGGAAGAGCTTCCAGCGCTCTAAAGAGATGGAAAAGCCTGCGGAGCTGAACCGCTGGCAGAGGTTCTGGGGCAAGCTGGGCTTCTATAAGAAGGAAAGAATGGCGATACAGACCTATGAAGCGCGGCAGAAGGTGCAGCTCAGCAACAAGGTCGCCCGTGCCAATCTCTGCACAAACTTTGCGATGCTCTCTGCGTATAATGATGAGCTGAAACAGCACCATCCGGAGGTCGTGGAGGAAATGAAGACGGCCTACGGGGTGACCGACGGCAATCCCGCAAAGCTCGGAGAGGCGAATGGCTTCAGGACAAACCGCAGTTCCTTCCATACGATCGCCCTGGCCTACCTGGCCACCCAGCGGGACAAGGGCAAAAAGCTCAAGTACACAAACGAGCAGCTCTTCGACATGAACGACCCGGAGATGCAGAAGGCCCGCGCCGACGCGATGAAAACGGTATACGAGCATTACAAGGCCGGAGACACCGAGTGGCTGGTGGATCTGCAGCACGACTCGTCGACGGTTTTGACGGACCGGGCCGACGAGCAGGCAAAGAAGCTCGATTTTTCCAACCCGGACCTGACCGAGCAGAAGGGCTATCGGGAGTTCGCGCTGCTCTGTGACACCGCCTTCGATCAAAGCCAGGATATGACAAAAACGCAGAAACAGATGGACGCAAAGTACGGGGAGGGCACGTACTGGGCAGACTCCGGCAAGATCGGCGCCTGGTCTCAGACCACCAGGGAGTTCAACAAAGCCTATACGAGCAAGAATACTCTGCAGACTGATTTCTGGAAAAGAGAAATACAGAAAACGACCGATGAGCTGGTGCAAGTGGTAAAGGGGAACGTGCTTCGGCAGCAAATCGTGAAGGATCTGAAGGAGAATCCCGGGAAAAAGTTCAGTGAAGTCGCCACCGGCGACCTGATGGCCCAGTTGCCTACGGTTCAGAACGCGGGGCAATATGACGAGGATGTCGTGAGCGCACATCAGCGGGGAGAGGCAGATATACCGCCCCTGATGCAGCAGAACATCAGTCTGGCCAAGGAGTGTATTCAGAACCCGAAGCAGTTCAACGATCAGATGCAGCGAGGTGTTTTGGACAAGCGCATTCAGTTCAAAGGGTTCACGGACGATATCGAGAACCCCGTCGAACTCGAGGTCCGCGACGCCGTGACGGTGGAGCGGGAGATGAAGCAGGAGGAGCCGCAGAAGCTCGACGACGCGCCGGTGCTGTAAGCGGAAGGGAGCGCGTGCATCATGGCAGAAAAGATCGTGGAGCTGGGTGTCCGGGAGGTGGACGAGGTGCTGGCGGAGCTGGAGCAGGAGTTTTCCGCCCAGGAGGTGCCCACGCTCCTGCGGCTGCGGGCCGCCATGCTTACGGAAGAGCTGTTTGACGCCCTGCGGGAGGCCAGGGACGGGGCAGGGATGCTCCGCTGCACCTTCCCGGCCCCGGGAACGATGGTCCTGCAATACCGGGATCAGGAGGGGCCCCTGAAGCCCGACCTGCATATGGTACAGCGGCTCGGCCGCAGTCCCTGCACCGAGGGAGTGAGCGCCGTGTTCCACGAGGGGCGCTGCACCATAAGAGTGAAGGGTCCCGGGGCGCAATCCTGACGCTTTGTCGAACGCCGACCATTGAGACCGTGAATTCGGATTTGCGTAACTGACCGAATTCGCCGGCCCCAAGCCGGGCAGAACCGCGCCCCGTCAGGAAGACTGTGAAAAAGGATAAGGGCAGTACCGCATGATCGGGGCTCGATGCATGCCGGGAATCGTGCGGTGCTGCCCTGCGCAGAGAAGCCTGCCCCGTATCCGCGGAGCAGGCCTGTTTTATGCTTTATGAAGCATGGAGGATCCCGCAGGAAGGATCCTCCGGCGGCGTTCAGGCTTGAGAGGAGAGATCGGCCAGGACGCTTCCGATGTCCCCGTCAATGCAGATCGACCGGTCTTTGATCTGCTCCGGGCAGACCGCCTCGCCGTCATTGACGCAGGCATAGACGGCTTCGGGATCCTTCGCCGTCATATTCCAGAAGGGATACTTGATGATGCCCGGGGTATTGTATCCTACGCCCAGCTCCCAGAACAGCACCCTGCCGCTGTGGGTGCGGAGGAAGGTCTCGTACCGCTCCGCCGCCTGATGCCAGCCCTCGTCCTCCACAAAGCTGTCATCGGAGCGCAGATTCATCGCCATGGGTTTTCCGCAGACGGGGCATCTGGGGATCAGCGCGGAGGGGATGCGCATGTTCTTTTGCTCCTCCGTCATTCGGCGGACGGCCTTCTCGTTGTCATAGGTGGCGCTGTGACAGGGCACGCTGCATTGCCAGAGGCCGTAATCCCCCTGGGTGTAAAAAAGGCGCTTTTTATCGAAGCCCGCCTTCTGAAAGCAATGGTCCACGTTCGTGGTGATCACGAAATAGTCCTTTCCTTCCGCCAGTGCCCGCAGCGTCTGATAGACGGGCAAGGGCGGGTCCATGTACCGGTTGACAAGAATGTTCCTGGACATGAAGGCCCACATCTCCTCGGGTGTGCCGTAAGGGTAAAACCCGCCGGAGTACATGTCGTGAAAACCGTATTTTTCCTCGAAATCAGAGAAGTATTTCTTGAACCGTTCCCCGTCATAGACAAAGCCCGCCGAGGCGGAAAGGCCCGCACCGGCCCCGATGACCACGGCGTCTGCCCGGGAAAGCGCTTCCCGCAGCCTCCGGATGCTGTCCGGGTATGCTTCCTCCGGTTTTATGATCGACTTCCTGAAATACACGAGATCATCCTCCCCCCGTTTGTTCTGCTGGGGCATTTTATCATGAATCAGGCGGCAGCACTACCCCCAATCCGTACAATCCTATTCCTTTCTCATCCCGGAGGTAGTATAATGGCGGTATGCAGCCCGGGCAGGTCCACGTTTCCCAGCGCTTTGCCCGGGGGAACAGGAGGCAGCTATGGACAATCTGCGCTTCGCAGCCATCGTGAACGATGTCTTCAACCGTCTGGAAGACAAAAATCTGACCCATCTCCCCAAAGAGGACGTGACCGTTCCCATCGTGGATGCTCCCATTTACGGCTTTGCCGCCGCGGACGATCCCATTTTCGACACCTTCCGGGATCCCGTGATCAACGGGGAAAACTGGCTGGGTCCAAAGGAAAGGATGCCGGAGGCCAGGACCGTGGCCGTATTCTTCTTCGCCTTCTCCGAAGAAATCCGCAGCAGGCACCGGGCCTCCGCAGAGCCCCAGGACGAGGCCTGGGTGTGCGGCTACGGAGACCACGGGAACGTGCTGGTCCCCTTTGCCGTCAACATGACCGCCGCTCTGGAGAAGGAGGGCGTCAAGGTCGTCAATCCGACCTGGGATATGGAGCACTCCCCCGTATCCACACCCATTATGAGCGGCGGAGAGGAGGACCTTCACTTTTCCGCTCCCTGGTCCACCCGCCACGTCGCCTTCGCCGCCGGGCTGGGCACCTTCGGCGTCCACCGCCATATCATCACGGAGAAGGGGTGCTGCGGCGCCATGGTCACCCTGATCCTGGACTGCGCGCTGGAGCCCACGAAGCGGACGTACACGGACCCTTGCGGATACTGCATCCGCTGCGGAGTGTGCACCACGCTCTGTGCCGTGAACGCCATCTCCATGGAGCA
>JAEEGK010024712.1_pt1 | contig 12422 bp, 8 predicted proteins | sample 8958771 | NCBI WGS metagenome assembly JAEEGK01 (sample SAMN16246547, study PRJNA631951) | gut metagenome | biome: gut microbiome; feature: rumen; material: SC-attached | host: Bos | place: Iran: Karaj | collected 2018-10 | reverse complement strand
CCCATATTTTCATCAATAATAATTATTTAAATATTTAATGCATTAAATTTTATATATTTTTTTTTATTAATAATATATAATTAAAATTTTAAATTAAAAATTATTAAAATAAAATTAAATATGAAAAATATCAATAATAATCAAAATAATAACGAAAATCAAATAAACCAAAAATTAAATCAAATAGAAATATATAAAACTATTCCATTTATAACATATTCGAATAATAAATTAATAATAAACGAAGAAGCAAAAAAAATTTTTACTTCAATAAATTATAATAACATAGGAATTATATCAATATTTGGAAAATATCATACAGGAAAATCTTTTTTATTAAATCATTTATTTGATGAAAATAATAATAATCAAATTATATTTAAATCAAATAAATTAAATAATGAACCATATACAAAAGGTATTCAGTTATATACAAAACCAATTATTATTGAAAATAACCATTGTAATGAAAAATTTCCTTGTTTTATAATTGACACAGAAGGTTTAAATTATAATGATAATGAATATGATTGTAAAATATTTTTAATTATCTTATTATTAAGTAGCATAATAATTTATAATGATATTGAATGTATAAATAATGATTCAATAAAAAATTTAGAATTTATTTTAAAATTAAATGAAATAATAAAATTTGAAAATTTAGATGAAATTTATGAAAAAATAAAATTTGAAAATTATAAAAATTTTTTACCTTCTTTATTATGGTTAATAAGAGATAGTAATATTAAATTAGAAGATGAATATGGAAATATAATAACTGAAAAACAATATTTAGAAAATAATTTAATTGAAAAAAAAGGTTTAAGTGATAAAACTTATACAGAAAATTTAATTAAAAATTATATAAAAAATTATTTTATTGAAAGAGATTGTTATTGTATGGAAAATCCTTTTATAGAAAAAAATATAAATTTAAATGAATCAAATGAAAATGGTTTAAATAAAAAAGAAAATAATAAAAAAAAAGAAGAAAAAGAAAACAAAGAAATTAATATTAAATATAATTTAGAAGAAAAAATAAAAAATTATAATTTTGAAAATAAATTAAAAGCTTTGAAATTTAAATTAAGTAAAAAAGTTAAACCAAAATTTTATATGAAAAAAAATTTAAATGGACATTTATTAATTGAATTAATTGAAATAATAATAAATTGTATTAATGAAGAAAAAATTCCTGTGATTGATAATTGTTGGAAAATTGTATTAAAAAATATTATAATAAAAAAATTAAATTTAATGTTAAAAAATTTTGCAGAAAAAATATTAAATTTTAGAAAAGAAAATATTGATGATTTAGATTTAATAAAAAAATTTGATGATTATGGAAATCAATTAATAAAAGAAAGTTTAGAAAATTTTGAAAAAAATTATTTTTTTGATGAAGATTTAAAACAAGATTTTTATATAAAATTTAAAAAGAAAATTTTGGGTGAATTTGAAAAATTAAAAAATGAAAATGAAAAAAATTGTGAAGAAAAATATAAAAAATATTTAAATTTAGAATCAAATTCTTTTTTAAATAATATTAATAATAATATTGAAAAATATGAAAATAATAATTTTTATTTATTTTTTCAGGAAATTGAAAAATTTAAAAATAAAAATGAAAATTTTCAAAATTTTAATAAAAAAAAAGAAATTTTATTTGAAAAATTAGTTTTTTTGATTAGAAAATTTATTGAAACTCAAAATTTAAAAAATAAAATTTTTTTTGAACAAAAAATAACAAATTTTCAAAATTTAATTAAAAATTATGAAGAAAAAAATAAAAATTTAAATTTAGATTCTCAAAGAACATTTGATAATTATTCAGAACAAATTAAAAATTTAAACATTGAATTAGTTGAATCAAAAAGTTTAAATAAAAATTATGAAGAAAAAATAAAAACATTAAATTTAGAAAAAGAAAATTTAAAAAATGAATATGAAAATATTATTTCAAATTTAAATAATGAAAAAAATGATTTATTAAATCAAAAAAATAACAACAATTCTGATTTAAAAAAAAAAGAAAATGATTTAATTATTTTAAAATTAAACGCTGAAAAAACTATTTTATTAAATGAACAAAAAATAAAATATTTAGAAAATGAAATTAAAAAATTACAAGAATCTTTTGATAATATTAAAAATGAAAAAGAAAAAAATGAAAATGAATTAAATAAAATAATTGATAATTTAAATAAAGAAAATGAAAATTTAAAAATTAAAAATATTGAAATAGAAAAAAAATTAAATTTAGAATTACAAAATGCAATTCAAAATTTTGAAAATAAAATTGAATTACAAGAATTAGAATATAAAAATAATTTACAAAAATTAATAAATTCAAATAAACAATTAGAAAATGAACAAAATAAAATAGCTGAAAATTTAAAAACTTTACAAAATCAAAATTCTCAACTAAAATTAAAAGAAAATTCATATGAATTAAAAAATAAAACTTTAAATGAACAAATAATTAAACTTAATTTATATAAAGATATTATTCATAATTCTATTCAATTTATATGCAAAAATTGTAATAAAAATTTTTCATTTGAAAATTTTAAATTACATTTTAAATCATGCACAATTAATAATAATAATAATTACAATGGAAATAAATTAAATAATAATTTAATTAAAAATAATCAAAATATAAAATCAACTCCAAATTTATTTAATAATAATAATAATAATAATAATTTAAATGATAAATTTAATTTTAAATTTATAAAATCAAATTTTAAAATAGATGAATTTGGTAAACCTTTTTTAGAATATACAATTGAAGTAAATAATATTTTAAAAAAAATTAAATATCAAATTAAAAAAAAATATAATCAATTTATTTCATTTTATAATGAAATTAAAAATTTTTATAAAAAACCTTTGCCAGATTCTAGTCAAATTTTCACAAATATAGCTCAAAAAAAAAATTTAGAAAATAAATCTAGTTTATTAGAAAATTTTTTAAATGATATAAGTAATATTAATGAAATAAATTTAAGTAATATATTTAGAAATTTTATTGAATTTAAAGATAAAATAAATATATTAAATAATAACAACGATAATAACGAAAATTTTATTCATAGAAAAAATACTTCAAATATAACTAATAAAACTAATTTATTTTTAAATGATGATGTTTTTCCAGATAATTTTATTAAAAATGGAAGTAAAAAAAACATAATTTATAATGAAAATTTAAATATAAATAAAGAAAAAGAAAATATATTTAATAACTTAAGAAGTTCAATAGATAATAGCGACCAACAAAATAATAATAGTGATAAAAAAACAACAGGTCAAACAAGCAATGAATTAAATGTATCAGATGTAAATAATTTAAGTTTTAGTAATGAATTGTTTGTAACAACAGATAATTTAGAAAAAAAATAAATTTAATTTAAATTTTTTTATATAATTTAATTTATTTATATATAATATCATGATTATCATAATATATTATTATATATTAATTATTTATTATTTATTATATATAAAATTAGATTATATTATATTAATATTTAACTAACAAAAAAATAATTTAATCTTCATCAAATAAATGTAATTCTTTTAAATCAGGAAACATATCTTCAATTTTTGAATCACTTTTTGTTCTTAACCATTGTTGTAATGTATATATATTATCCATCCAAAAATCATATAGTTCTAATATAACTTTATTATCATTTATTAATTTTTCATATCTTTCAGGATCTTCTTTTTCAAAATTTTTTATTATTTTATCATATTCATTTTTTTTTTCTATTAATTCTTGTAATTCATTTAATTTATTACTTCTTTCATTATCAACTCTTAATTTTTTATTTTCTATTATTTTTTTTTCAATAAGATCTAATTCATTATTTAATTGACTTGTTTTTTCTATTTCTCTTTCTAATGTTTTTTGTTTTGCAGTTAAAACTCTTGTTGGTAGTGACCAATAAAAACTTGAAGAACCTATTTTTTCAGTTTCAACTAAATTATCTGCAACTATTCCAGCTAATAAATCTTTTACAATCATAAATGAAATTTTATTTTTACCACAAAATTTTTCAATATCTTTATAATGAAAAAAACTTTGTTCTTTTTTAAATAATTGCATTAAAATATTTCTTTTATCATCTAAAGACAATCCTCTTTTTTTCTTCATTTAATATTAATTATTAATTTAAATTTAAACTTAAATTTTTGAATTTATCATTAAATATAAAATTCTATTAATATTATTTAATATTAATTGTTATTTAAATAAAAAATGAATTTACGTCGAACTTTAATACAATTAAGTATAAAAAAACAAATTTATTTTTCAATATTTGGTTTGGGTTTATTTATATGTATTAATGTTTTTTTATTAATTTTAGTTTTAATTGTAACATTATTAAATAATAAAAAAAGTAAAATGATAAATACTTTAGAAGATAAAGATAATATGCTTATTGAATTAACTGGACAATATGAAGTTATGTTAGGAGAAATATTTTTAATTCAAACAAAAAATGAAATTTTATTTCATAGAATTTTTAATAAAATTTTAAAAGAAGAATATAAAAATTTAACTAAAAAATTAACTAAAAATCGATTTAATGATAATTGTAGTGAAAATAAAAAATATGGATGTTTACAAATATATGATAATAATTCTGATTCAGATGAAATAGAAAAACAAAGATTATTTTTAGCATTACCTTTATTAAAATTAAGTTTTAAAAGTAATTTATATAATAAAGAAAGAATTTCAATTTATGAAAATTTTCATTATTTTAACATAACAACAAGATTATATATTTTATATAATCCAAACAATAAAAATAATACTGATGAAAAAATTGAAGAAAAATTTAATTGTTATATAAAAAATTTGTATGAGAAATTAAATAATGACATAGAAACTTATATTGAGGTCCTTAATAATATAAATACAAATTTAAAAGATAAAAAAAATTATTATAATTTAACTTTATATAATCCAAATAATATTTTTTCAGTTGATAATAAATCATTTGATCCATCAACAGATATATCTCTAAGAATTCATACAGGTTCTTTTTTTTTTGAAAATGAAACAAAAAAATTAATAGATTATATGAGTTTAGATTGGAAAGTCGATATTTTAAATACGATGTCTCTAGATATGCTTAAGAATATAAAAGGAATATATACATTAATAGGCGCATATAATTATACATTTAGTACAAATGTTTGTGAATTAGTTTTTAATTTATCAAATATGTATTTAGATTTAGATAAGAAAGGTGAACAAATGAAACTTAATATTTCTAAACCTTTTTACTTATTTTATGAATGTTTTCCTTATGATGAAACAATAAATAAAATTAATGAATATATAAATGAAAATGTTACTTATTTTAATAATGTTAAAATAAGAACTTTATTTGGTAAAACTTCTTATAAAAACAATATTAATAATGAAAATAATATAAAAATATTTCAAATGCATTCACATAATGAATATTTAAAATTTTTAATAAATTCTCCTTATTTTGAAACAATTGCTTTCCATTATTTTTTAGTTAAATTATGTAATGATTTAATAATAGAAAAAGGTTTAATAGAAGATTACTATAATAATATTTTAATTGTTTTAATATTTATAATAATATTTATTTGGGTGATAGTTTTTTTAATAATATCTTTAAGAATTTCTGTAGTAGCAAATAAAATAAGCAAACCAATTCAAGAATTAATACAAAGTATTTCATATATATCAGATAATGATATAAATTTAAATAAAAAGCAAAAAAAATTAGATAAAAATTTTGATAGAATAAATAAAATATATTTTAAAGAAGATAAAGATATTGATGAATTTTTAAAAGTATGTCAAAAATTAATAAGTAATTTTAATTTAAAAAAAGAAATTATTCGACAAAATACTTTAAATGTTTATAATAATATAACATATGTTAAATCAAATAATTATATTATAAATGAAGAAAATATAGAAATAAAAAAAGATGAAAATTTAAAGAAAATTTTTGGTGAAGATGAAGATGATAAAAAAATAAAAAAAAGTAATATAATAGTTAATAAAGAATTATTAAAAAAAGAAAATAATTATATAAAAGAAATGAAAAATATTATAGAAAATAAAAAAAAATATTTAAATAATTATCATAAACAATTATTTTCAAAAGCAAAAAAAGATGAATATAAATTTTTTATAATCGTTAATAATGAATTAAAAGATCATTTTGAAACAAATTCTTTATATAAATTATATAATGATGAATTTTGTAAAAATAAAAAAAATCTCATTAATAATTAATTAAAATATTATTTATTTAATTTATTATTTATTTATTTTAATTTTAAATATTTATTAATTTAAAATATTAAAATGTCTAAATTAATTTTTTGTGAAATTGGAGAGTCTTTTCCTTTAATTTCAACAGAAAAATTCATTGAACTTATAGGAAAAATTTATAATAAAATAAATCCAAATGAATTTTGTATAATAGATTCAAATTTAAATTTATATAAAAATATACCAAATGAAAGAGAAATAAATTCTAATGAAATATTTTATATATTTTTAAAAAACGAAATTGAAGAAAAATTATATATAAAATTATTTGAAGAAATTAAATTAAATGTTATTAAAAATTCAAAATTTGATATAAATTTAAATAATTCTAATTTTGATATTAATTCAAATTTTAATTTAATATCAGAAAATTCAAATAATTTAAAAGAAATAGATATAAATGATATTAAATTTATATATGAAAAAATATTAGAAAATTTTGAAAATTTTAAAAACACTTATAAAAATTATATTTTTAATTCAGAATTTTCAAAAGAAGTTTGTGATTTATTTAATAATCAAATTTTAGCTCTTAATATTTTAACAAAAAAATTATCAAATAATTTAGATAAATCCGAAAAAAATAAAAAAATTATTATTGAATCTTATAATAAATTAGTAGAAACAAAAGATTTATCAATTAATTTATTAGAAAAAGGAATAAATGAATTAAAAAAAACAGAATTAATAAAAAAAATGCAAACTCATAATAAAAAATTTTTAATTGATATTTATTATAATGAAAGTAATATGAATAATTGGAAAGAAACTTGTTTAAAAAATTTAAATTCAATTTCAAGTTCAATAAAAAATAAATCAGATAATTATACAAATCAAAAAAATTTAATAAAACAAAAAATAACAACAATGAATTCTATTATAAATGATATTAAAAATAATATTATTGAATTTAATGAAATAAATAATAAATTAGAAAAAAAACCAAAAAGTATTTATAATGAAATAAATAATGATTATTTAAATTATATAAACGCAATAATTTTTATTAGTGATTATTTATTAAATTTTGAAAAAAAAGAAAATGGAGCACAAGAAATTTTTAATAAAAAATTTGAAGAAAATATTTTAAATTTAAAAAATTTAAAAAAAAAATACACAAATTTTGATTCAATAATTGCGGTTTTTGTTTCAGAAATGGATGTTATAAATACATTAGGAAATAAATTTCAAAATAATTTAGAAAATAATTTTTTTGAAATAAATAAATTATTCATTGGTTTAGAAAATAATAATAAAATAATAAATGAAATAACAAATAAATATGAAAATATTAAAAAAAAAATTGATAGTTTAGAAAATAATTTTATTCAATTACAAAATCCTTCTTATTTTCCAAAAGCATATCAAGCTTCTATAAATGAAATGAAAAGAAGATATTTTTTTATATATAATATTAAAAAAAATATTAATATATTAAATGAATATGTTTCAAAAGAAAATGAATTAAGAAAAAAATTTTTAGATGAATTTGGAAAATATTTACCTAATGATTTTAATCCTAAATTAAATATTCAAAATTTAGAAATGGATTTTTCTTTAAAAAATATTGATGATTTAGAAAATTTTAAATACTTATTTGAAGATGATATTGAAAATTATAAAACTGAAATTTTAATTTATGATCCTTATTTAAATTTAAATGAAAATTATAATAATATTGATATTAATAATAATAATAATAATATAATTATTAATAATAGTGTTAATAATATTAATACAAATAATTCAAATAAAATTACAACAGAAGATATTAATAAAATAAATGAAAAATTAAATAAATATGAAAAAATTATGAATAATTTACAAAATGAAATAAAAAATGTTTCACAAAACATTGATAAAATATCAAAAAATTTTCAAGAAACGATGGCTCAAAAAAAAAAAGAATTAGATGATAAAAATTATGAATTAGAAAATTTATCTAATTATTATAATAATAAATATTCAGGTTTAGATCAATGTCAAAATTGTATAGAATTAACTAAAAAAAATTCCGAAATTAAAAAAGAATTATCAAAATATGAAGAAAATTATTTAAATTTAATAAATCAAACAACATTAATAAAAAAAGCATTTTTTAATATTATAAATTTACGAATAACAGAAAAAAATTCAAAATTAGAAATTATTAATTCAAAACACAAAGCGCAAGAAAATTTATTAATTACAGATTATAAAATATTAACAAATAAATTTGAAAATGAAATTAAAGATAAAAATAATATAGAAAAAAATTATAATCAAATTCAAAAACAATTGTCATTAACAAATGAAAAATTATTTGAATGTATAAAAGAAAATCAAAATTATAAACAAACATTAGAAAATTTAAAAAAAAATTATAATGCAATTAAAATAGATAATAATGAACTAATGACAATAAATAATAATTTAAAAGTAGATTTAAAAAAAAATTTAATAAAAAATCAAAGTTTAAAAAAAGAAAATGATGAATTATATAATGAAAAAGTTGAAGGAAATATTTTAATTGATTCATATAAAATTGAAAAAAATGAATTAAATAAAGAAATTAATGAACTAAAAAAAAATTTATTAAATTATGAAAATTTAAATAAAGAAAATGAGGATAAAATAATTGAAATAAAAAAACAAAATGAAAATTTAATAAATGAAATTAATAAATTAAAAATAGAAAATAATTATAATCTAAAAAATTTAACTAATAATTATTTGCAATATAAAAATATTAATATAGATTCAATTGCTATTTTTATTCCTTATTTTATAGAAGGAATTTATATATGTATAAATTTAACTGAAAATATAAATAATAATGATGAACAAATTTATAAAAGTAATTTGATATTAGATCTAACTATTTTTGATAATGAGATGAAACATTTAATAATTGAAAATAATTTAATTATTATTGGAAAAATTGATACATTAACAAAAAAAATAACAAATGAAGAGAATAATAATATTTATGGATTGCATAATAATGTTGAATATTTTTTAGTTAAATTGAAAGAAATTTATTGCATTTTAGGATTTCCTAGCGAAGAAGAATTAATTATAAAGAACTTTTATTTTAATAACAAAAATAATATTATAAATAATATTAATAATATTAAAAATATCTCTTAATATATATAAATTATTATAAATTAATTTTATGTCATCATCATTAAGAGAATATCTTTCAAATAATACCCATTATAGTTTAGAGCTTATTGATTCTATTAATAATCAAAACAACCCATCTAGTTTTAATTTTCTAAACTATGAAGAAAATAGTATAGAAAACCAAAATAATCCAGATCCCCAAAACAATATAGTAAATCGGGGCGATATAGTAAACCAAAATAATAATGATAACCAAATTAATATAAAAAATCAAAATAATAACAATCAAAATTTAAACTTTGAAAATATGATTAATATGCTGAAAAATTTTAAATCAAATGAAAATGATGGAGAAGGTAACCTTTATAGAGGGAATACAATAAATATTAATTAATATACATTATTTTTTTATATTAGAGTTTTATTATGGAAACTCAATCTATTTATTTAAATTTTTTAATATTTAATTATAAATATTAAAAACATTAATAATATTAATAATGGGCAGTACAGAAAATAAAAACATTGAAGCAAATCATAATAATATTATAAATATATTAATATTAGGTAATCGTTATTGTGGAAAAACACAATTTTTAAATAAATATCTTAATAATGAATTTAATTCTGAATATAATCCCACACCTTACACAAATTATTATTTTAAATTCTTTAATTTTAATGATATTCAACATAAAATTCAAATATGGGAAATTAGTGGAAATGATAAAAAAAAAGGAAAAAAATCTCAAACTTTTGCTAATAATTCAGATGGGGCTATTGTTTTATGTGATGCTAGTAATAATAAAACAAGATTAGAGTAAAATATTTTTTTAATTATATTTTTTTTTAGTTCTGTAAAATGGCTTGAATTTTATAAAGAAATTTGTCCAAATAATCCTATTATTTTAGTTGAAAATAAATCAGATTTAATTGTTGATGAAAATAATATTTATGAATTTAGAAAAAAAGAAAATTTTGTTTCAGATTATGCTAAAAAAATTGAATTTGATGATGGAGTTTTATGTTCTTCAAAAAATAATTTTAATGTTTATAAAGCAATGAATTGTATCATTAATAAAATTATTAAAAATAAAAAAAATGAAATTAATTAATTTTCTTATCTATATTTTATAACTTTTAATATTAGCTTTTAAAAACCAACTATTTTATAATAAAAATGAATAACTGTCATTGTTTTAAGAAATTATATTTATTTATTAATAATATTAAAATAATTAAACTAATTAAATTTATTATTATTATTATAATTATAACATAATATTAAATTATATAATTAAAAACTAAAATGAATAATAATTTTCACTTAAATAATAATAATAATAATTTTAATTCAAATATTATTCAAAATAAATTATTAAATTCATATACAAACGTTTCAACTCAATTTCCTTTAATTTATTCAAAACCAACAATGAAATCAGGAAATTTTTTACGTTCAAGCATTAATCCTCAATTTAAAATAAGTATAAAACATAAAATAAATTATCCTTCAAATTATTTTTTTTCTAATGTTAAAAATCAATATTATGTTGAAAGTAGAGTAAATGAAACACATCAATTTACACCAATTTCATCATTTGAAGAAAAATTAAATAATGAAATGAAAAGAATTTCTCATCGTTATGGAAAACCTGATTCTCGTCAAATTTTTTATCCAAATATTAATAATCATATTTATTGGAGAACTGTTAAAAATTTTGATCAATATAAAACATTAAAAATGATTGAAAATAGATTTGAAGGAGAAAAAATAAATAATTTAAAACATAAATTAAAACCTTTGATAGTTAATGAAAAAGGAAGTTTAGATAATTTATCTAAAAATTTATTTTATTTTGATAGATATAATAAAAGAATGAAAATAATTGAAAAAAATATAGAAAAAAAAAATAAAAAAAATAAAATCTTAAAAAAAAATAGTTTTGTTGAAAGTAAAGAAATTGATATTGAATTAAAAAATGATAATAATAATGATATTTTAAGTAATAATTCAAATAATTATAATAATATAATTGAAATACAAGATGAATATATTGATGAAGAATCACAAACGAATTTAAATAATGTTTATAATTATTAAATTTATATTATTATTAATTTAATATATAATTATATATATAATAAAAAATGTTTTGTTTAATATTATTTTATAATTTTTTATTTTTTATTCAATCGAAATATATTATTTCTTTTTATAAAAAATATAATAATAATTTAAATAATGATAATTTTGATTTTATTGAATATTTATATAATAATTCTAATTATTTTAATATAAGTATTGGAAATCCTATTCAAAATTTAACATGTAATTTAGTATTCGAAAATTCTTATTTTTATATTTCAGAAGATTATTTCAATTATAAACTTTCAAATACTTATAAAATAAATGATAATGAAAATATCATTTATTTATTTTCAACTCAATATTTTGTGAATGGAATTGATTCAATTGAATCAATAAATTTAAATAATTCTTTAAAAGAAAATTTAAGTTTTATTTTAGTTAATAAAAAAGATTTAAATAAAGATTTAAATAATAATGCAGTTAAAAGAAAAAAATATTACAAATTCAAATATATTTTCTTTTAATTATAATGAAAATGATGATAATGGTTATTTAATAATAGATAAAATAAATAATAATGAAAATATGAATGTTATTCAAACAAGTTCTAAATGGAAAATTAATTTTGATAATATTCAAATTAATAATTGTAGTTTAAGTAAAATATTTGAAGTTGAATTATCTATTGAATTTAATGGAATTTTAGGCACTAAAGAATATTTAAAAATTATAAATACTACATTTTTTAATAAAAATAAATGTTCATTTAATAAAAATAATGTTTATAATTATTTTTATTATATTTGTGAAAAAAATATAAATTTAAAATTATTTCCTAAATTAATATTTTATTTAAAAAATATTAATTATAATTTT
>JAEEGK010024711.1_pt1 | contig 12423 bp, 8 predicted proteins | sample 8958771 | NCBI WGS metagenome assembly JAEEGK01 (sample SAMN16246547, study PRJNA631951) | gut metagenome | biome: gut microbiome; feature: rumen; material: SC-attached | host: Bos | place: Iran: Karaj | collected 2018-10 | reverse complement strand
GTCCAGCAGGCGGATGCCGGTCTCCAGGGTGCGTAGGAAGCTGTCTTCCTCTTCCTTCATGACTTTGCTGATGAGTTCGCGCTGGGCCTGCAGTTCGGGGTAGGTGGCTCCCATCTCCTGAATGAGGACGGGCAGGAGGCGGTACATGAATGCCTCTTTCTGGCCTAAGAATGTGTAAGCATAGCGGACGGCACGACGCAGGATGCGGCGGATGACATAACCGGCCTTGGCGTTGCCGGGCAGCTGACCGTCGGCGATGCTGAAGGCGATGGTACGCAGGTGGTCGGCGATGACGCGCATGGCTACGTCGGTCTCTTCCTTCTGGCCGTACTGATAGCCGCTGAGTTCTCCGATGGCCTTGATGATGGGCTGGAAGACGTCGGTGTCATAGTTGGAGTGCTTGCCCTGGATGGCGCGTACCAGACGCTCGAATCCCATACCGGTATCGATGACGTTCATGCTGAGGGGTTCCAGGTGGCCGTCAGCCTTGCGCTCGTACTGCATGAATACGATGTTCCAGATTTCAATGACCTGCGGGTCATCCTTGTTGACGAGCTCACGTCCGGGGACTTTGGCTTTCTCCTCGGGAGTACGGCTGTCCAGATGAATCTCGGAGCAGGGTCCGCAGGGTCCTGTATCGCCCATTTCCCAGAAGTTGTCATGCTTGTTTCCGTTGATAATATGATCGGCAGGTACGTGCTTGAGCCAGTAACCGGCGGCTTCGTCGTCGCGGACGAGGTTTTCCTCGGGTGAGCCTTCGAAGACGGTTACGTAGAGGTCTTTGGGGTCGAGTTTGAGCACGTCAACGAGGTATTCCCATGCCATGTCGATGGCGCCTTCCTTGAAGTAGTCGCCGAAGGACCAGTTGCCCAGCATCTCGAACATGGTGTGGTGGTAGGTGTCATGGCCTACTTCCTCCAGGTCATTGTGCTTTCCGCTTACACGGAGGCACTTCTGGCTGTCGGCACGGCGGCGCGGCTCGGGGTCGCGTGAACCCAGGATGATGTCCTTCCACTGGTTCATACCGGCATTGGTGAACATCAGGGTGGGGTCGTCCTTCACTACCATGGGGGCGGAGGGTACAATCTGATGTCCCTTTGACTCGAAGAATTTCTTGAATGAGTCTCTGATTTCGTTAGCTGTCATCATATTTCTTGCTATTTTGAGTATTTTCCTATTTGCTTATTTTCCAATTTATTATGTATAAATCTTCAAAAATCTTGCAAAGGTAATTTATTTTACCTATTTTTGCAAAGAATTTGATTACAAAAGGAAGTAATATCTATAATTATGCCTTATAATCCGAATAAAGAACTGAAGAAGTTTTATTCTATTAGCGAGGTTGCCGCAAAATTCAATGTGGCTGAGTCTCTTCTGCGCTACTGGGAAAAGGAGTTCCCGAATATCAAGCCTAAGAAGACGGAGGGACGCGGTGTGCGTAAGTACACAGCAGAGGATATTGCTGAGATTCAGCTTGTTTATAACCTGCTGAAGGTGAGGGGTATGAAGATCGGTGCGGCCAAGCAGGTGCTGGCCAAGAATCATGACGGTGCCAATAACACGGCGGAGGTGCTGGGTTACCTGCAGTCCATCAGAACGGAACTGCTGGAAATCAGCAACGAGCTGAAGGATTTGTAATCAGAAGCGTTTAACTCCCTTTATTTCCTTTATTTTCTTAAGATTCTTGCAGATGGTCTGTATGCCGTTGACATCATGAACCCCTAACTGGATTTCTGCATGGAAGATGCCGTCACGTGAGTCGATGGTGAGGTTCTGTATGTTCACGTTCAGCTGCTGGGACAGTACGCCGGTAATCTGATGCAGTACGCCTATGTGGTCTATTCCCTCAACATGGAGTGTGGCGGGGAAGGAGATCTGCTTGTGGGTGTCCCACTTGGCGGCCAGGATGTGATTGCCGTCGCTGGCCTTGAGCTTGGCGGCTACGCTGCACTGGCGTTTGTGTATGGTGATGCTGCTGACGCCGTCAAAGTAGCCCAGGATGTCGTCACCGGGAATGGGATGGCAGGCTTGGCAGATGTCATAGTGGGCGATATTCTCCTCATTGAGGATGAGGGGTTTCTTCTTGTCTATCTTCAGGGGAGTGACATTGATTTCGGGGGTGGCGTCCTGGTCTTTGTCGGCACGTTTCTTGAAGAAGGGGATGTAACGGCCCCAGCCTTTTTTATTGGGCAGCTTGTCCAGGATGGTGGCCTCGTCGCTGTCACCCAGGTTGATGCGCTTCTCGCCTACGGCTGCCAGGAGTTCCTCTCTGGTCTGCATGTTGTGCAGGCGGCAGAGTTTGTCGATATTGATGCTGTTAAACTCTTTGTCTATCTTCCGGAAGAATTCGCTCAGGAGTTCTTCACCTTCTTTCTGTTTCTCGCGGTCTTCGCGGCGCAGTAGGGCCTGGATCTTGCCCTTGGCCTTGGCGGTGGTGGCAAACTGCATCCATTCACGCTCTACCTTCTGAGTCTTGGAGGTAAGGATTTCTATCTGGTCTCCGCTCTGCAGTACGTGGCTGATGGGGACCAGGTGGTGGTTGACCTTGGCACCGATGCAGTGGGTGCCCAGGAAGGTGTGTATGTTGAAGGCGAAGTCCAGGACGGTGCTGTTGGCGGGCATGGTCTTGAACTCTCCCTTAGGGGTGACGACGAAGATTTCGCTGGCGAAGAGGTTGAGCTTGATGGTGTCCAGGAAGTCGATGGCGTTGGGTTGGGGGTCGTCCAGTATCTCCTTGATGGTAAGGAGCCATTTGTCCAGTTCGTTCTCGCTGTCCTGGGTGGTCTTGCTGCCTTCCTTGTACTTCCAGTGGGCGGCAAAGCCCTGTTCTGCCATATCGTCCATGCGGCGGCTGCGGATCTGTACTTCAATCCATTGGCCGTTCTTGCTCATGAGGGTGGTATGGAGGGCCTGGTAGCCGTTGGCCTTGGGGTGCGAGAGCCAGTCACGCAACCGTTCGGGATGGGGCTTGTAGATGCCGCTGCAGATGGCGTATATCTGGAAGCATTCGGCAATTTCCTTGCTGAGGTCTTCGCAGTCGAAGATGATGCGGACAGCCAGGATGTCGTAGATCTCCTCGAAGGTGACGTGCTTGGTCTGCATCTTGTTCCAGATGCTGTAGGGGGCCTTGATTCGGGCTTTTATCTCGTACTTGATGCCGGCGGCGTCAAGTTTCTCGCGCATGGGGGCGGTGAATTGGTCGAAGATGGTGGTGAGGTGTTCCTTCATGCCGGCCAGCCTGGCCTTGAGGGCACGGTATTCCTCGGGGTGTTCGTAGCTGAAGCTGAGGTCCTCCAGTTCTTCCTTTACCTTGTTCAGTCCCAGTCTGTTGGCTAAGGGGGCGTAGATGTAGAGGGTCTCGCCGGCTATCTTGTACTGTTTGTTGGGGAGCTGGCTGCCTAAGGTGCGCATGTTGTGCAGGCGGTCCGAGATCTTTACCAGGATGACGCGGATGTCGTCGCTCATGGTAAGGAGGAGCTTCTTGAAGGATTCGGCCTGGGCCGATGCCTTGTCGCCGAAGATGCCGCCGGAGATTTTGGTCAGACCGTCCACAATCTCGGCAATCTTGGGGCCGAAGATGTTGCTGATGTCCTCTACGGTATAGTCTGTATCCTCTACCACGTCATGCAGGAGGGCGGCGCAGATGCTGGTGCTGCCCAGGCCGATATCCTCACAGGCAATCTGTGCTACGGCAATGGGGTGCATGATGTAGGGCTCGCCGGACAGACGGCGGACGCCCTTGTGCGCCTCCTTGGCAAAATTGAAAGCTTTGTCGATGATTTCAACGTGCTTGCGGTGCCTGGAGTTCAGGTATGTCTGTACAAGATGCTGATAAGCTTCGCTTACCATCTTCTCGTCTTGGGATTCTGTCTTTGTCAGTTCTTCCATAGCCAAGTCCTCTTACATTATATTATATATGTGGTATGCAGGTTATTTCAGTTTCAGTTTCTGGCCGATTGACAGGTTGTCGCCCTTCAGTCCGTTGACCCTCTTCAGGTCTTTGACGGTGGTTTTGTTACGCCTGGCAATCTCGCTCAGGGTGTCTCCCTTCTTTACGGTAATGGTCTTGCCGGATGATTTGCCGCGGTTGCGTGACTTGGAGGATTTGCGGTTGCTGTCCTCGGTAAGGGGTACTTCCCTGATGGCGGTATAGGCGGGCTTTGCGTAGATGGAATCGCCGGCATCTATAAAGGCGTTGATTTTCTCGGAGGGCATGCGCAGGATGCAGTCATGGGCATCGCCGGGGATGAGGGTTGTGCGGTACTGGGGATTCAGGGCGCGGAGCTCTTCGATGCTGATGTCGCAGGTAGCGGCTATCTGCTCCATCCTGACGTTCTTCTTCAGCAGCAGGGTGTCGGTGGTCTGTGGCAGGCTGGTGCCTACGGGGCAGATGTTGTGGTCACAGTAGTAACTCATGACGTAGTTGGCGGCGATGAAGGCGGGTACATAGCCTCGGGTCTCGGCAGGCAGGTAGGGGTAGATTTCCCAGAAGTCCTTCTTGCCTCCGGAACGGCGGATGGCCTTGCTGACGTTGCCGGGGCCGCAGTTATAGGCTGCGATGGCAAGGGTCCAGTCGCCGAAGATCTCATACAGGTCCTTCAGCATGTGGGCGGCGGCATAGCTGGCCTTGACGGGGTCCTTGCGCTCGTCGATGAGACTGGTGACTTCCAGACCGTAGCGTTTGGCGGTTCCGATCATGAACTGCCATAGTCCCACGGCTCCGGCGCGGCTTACGGCGTTAGGGTGCAGGGCGCTCTCAATGATGGGCAGGTTGCGCAGCTCCAGGGGGACCTGGTAGCTCTCCAGTGCTTCCTCGAAGATGGGGTTGTAGAAGTTGCAGGCGCCTAACATGATGCTGATGGAGGGGCGCAGACGTTCGCAGTAGCGGTCAATGTACTTGCGGACGGTCTCGTTATAGGGCATGTCTATGACGTTGGGCAGGCGGCTGAGGCGGCGGGCATAGGTTTCGTGGTCGAACTCGGGGTTTACACCTGTTGATAGGCAGTTCTCTACGTTGGTCAGGTAGTTTTTGGTCATCCAGTCGTTCAGCAGGCTGTCCAACTCGTACATCTGCATGCCTTCGGGCAGCAGGGCCTCGTCTGTTTCATTTGTATCCGTGTACTCCTGGGCCTGAACAGTCAGCGCCAGGAGGAATGTGCAGGTGAGTGTAAATAGTCTGATTTTCATATCTGTTGTGTATGAATGATTCTAATAGGATAGGGTGAATTTGATGCCGGGGACGGCTTCGCGGCCCAGGGTCTTGCCGGACTGGGTCTGTATGACGGTGGGCTCCAGGTGCAGGCTCAGGTCATCGCTGATGTCGAAGGTGGAGAGTTCCGCATCTACGTAGGCGTCAATAACGGCCAGCAGATAGACGCCGGCGAAGGCGAAGATGCTGAGGTCGCGGTTCCGGCGGAAGAAGTTCTTTTTGTTCTTGAATACGGTCTTGAAGCGTTCTTCCCGGCCTGTTATGTCGTAGCCGATGGGCAGCATCTTCTCATAGCTCTTGGTGTTGGGGTCGGTGTCCATGATGTCCAGGTAGGCCTGGGAATAGTCATGCAGCATCTGGTTGTTCCAGGTAAGGGCATAGACGCAGCCCAGGAATCCTCCGTAGATGATGGGCAGTTTCCAGTACTTGCGGTTGTAGATCTGTCCGGCGCCGGGGAAAACCAGGGCCAGCCACATGGAACGGATGGGGTCGGGGATAAAGCGCTCCCGGTTCATGGAGGCGTTGATGGTGGCGGTGAGCATACTGTCTGTGACGGCTATCATACGCACACTGTCTGCCAGCACAATCCGGTCGGCGGTGTCGGGTAGTGCGATTTCCTGCTCCTGGGCGGAAAGTCCAAGGGCTCCGCAGCACCATGCCGCGAAGCAGATCAGGAATGTACGGATGCTGTATAATGGTTCCTGTTTTCTCAACTTTTCAGTTTGTCTATGATGGCGATGATATGCTCCAGTTCCTCTTCGTTGGCAAAGGGGATGGTGATTTTGCCTTTTCCGCTCTCGGCGCAGGTGAGCTGAACCTTGGTCTGGAAGAATTTGCTCAGGCTGGTGCGCAGGGCGCCGTATTCGCTGCTCAGGTTGGAGCCTTTCTGGCGGATGCGCTTTCCTTCCTTGCTCTTGACGCTTCCGCCCAGGCTGAGTTCCTTTACCATTTCCTCTATCTTGCGGACGCTGATCTTGTCTTTCTTGAATTCACTGAACACTTCCAGCTGGGCCTTCGGGTCGTTCAGGGCCAGGAGGGCACGGGCGTGTCCCATGTCTATTTCCCTCTTCTTAAGGGCCATCTGGATGGGAGCGGGCAGTTTCAGCAGGCGCAGGTAGTTGGCCACGGTGGCGCGGTTCTTGCCTACCTTGTCACTGAGCTGTTCCTGTGTCAGGTTGTACTGCTCCATGAGGTGCTGGTAAGCCAGGGCTATCTCCAGGGCTGACAGGTCCTGGCGCTGGATATTCTCCACCAGGGCCATTTCCATCATGTTCTCGTCATCCACGGTCCTGATGTAGGCGGGGATGCGGGTGAGTCCGGCACGCTGGCTGGCTCTCCAACGCCGTTCACCGGCGATGATGATGTAGGTGTCGTCGCCCATGTCACGCAGGGTGATGGGCTGAATGATGCCTATCTGCCGGATGCTGTTGGCCAGTTCCTGCAGGCTGTCGTCATCAAAATCCCGTCGGGGCTGGTTGGGGTTGGGCTGGATTTTCTCGATGCTCACCTCGCTGATGTTGGACGAGCCGGCGGTCTGTACCTCCGCATCTGTATTCAACAGGGCGTCAAGGCCTCTTCCCAAAGCCTGACCCTGGTATTTCTTACGTATGGCCATATTTTTTTAATTTAGAGTTAAGAGTTAAGAATGAAGAATGAAGAGTGAAGAATCTGGGCTACAGAACTATCCTCTTGCCCCTTGCTCCTTGCCCCAAAGACTCCCTCCCTAATGGGAGGGTTGGGGAGGGTCTCCTAACCGCCAACCGAATTCTTCTCGATAATCTCCTCTGCCAGTTTCAGGTGGACCTTGGCTCCTACGGCATCTGCGTCATACAGGATGGCAGGCATACCATGGCTGGGTGCCTCGCTCAGCTTGACGTTGCGGGGAATGACGGTCTTGAAGACGAGTTCGCGGAAGTGGCGCTTTACCTCTTCGTATATCTGGTTGGCCAGGCGAAGGCGGCTGTCATACATGGTCAGCAGGAAGCCTTCTATCTCCAGTGCGGGGTTCATCCTGGACTTTACAATCTTGATGGTGTTCAGCAGTTTGCTGATGCCTTCCAGGGCGAAGTACTCGCACTGGACGGGGATGATGACGCTGTCGGCTGCTGTCAGGGCATTGACGGTGATGAGGCCCAGGCTGGGGCTGCAGTCAATGAGCAGGTAGTCATACTCGTCAGAGATGGTGGAGAGCAGCCTTTTCATAACCTGCTCCTGGTGCTTTACATTCAGCAGCTCTATCTCGGCTCCTACCAGGTTGATATGTGAGGGGATGATGTCCAGTCCGTTGATGTCGGTAGTGTAGATGACATCGCGGATGTCCGTCTCGCCGAGTAATGCGTTGTATATGGAACCCTCGACCTTGTTCACATCCACACCCAAACCGCTGGATGCGTTGGCCTGCGGGTCTGCGTCAATTAGCAAAACTTTCTTCTCCAGGGCGGCCAGGGAGGCAGCCAGGTTCATGCTGGTAGTGGTTTTTCCCACACCGCCTTTTTGGTTTGCTATAGCAATGATTTTGCTCATCTGTTTCTGTTTTCGTTCCTAAATTAAGTGCGAAGATATGATTTTCTTTTGGAATATGGGGCAGAATTGTCACTTTTTTATTACTTTTGCATAGCAAATGAAACAAAGACATGCTAAAACAGCCCTTGATATTAATAACAAATGATGACGGATTGGGTGCGCAGGGTATTTCCGTGCTTACCCGGTGTATGCTTAAATTAGGTCAGGTTATCGTGGTTGCACCAAATGGTGCACGTTCCGGCGCATCCTGCTCTATCACCCCTATAGTGCCGGTAAGGCTGAAACTGGAGCGCCAGGAGGAAAATCTGCGTGTTTACTCCTGCACCGGAACGCCTGCCGACTGTGTGAAACTGGCATTGGAGAAGGTGGTCCCCTGCCAGCCGGATCTTGTCGTCTCGGGTATCAATCATGGTGACAATGCCAGTTGCAGTGTGCATTACAGCGGAACAATGGGAGCCGTCATTGAGGGCTGTATGAAGGGCGCCCCCTCCATCGGCTACAGTCTGCGTACCCGGAAACAGGAATGTGATTTCAGCCCGTATCTGGATGCAGTGGAACGCATAGCAGTTCATGTTCTGAAAAACGGACTTCCTCAGGATGTGTGCCTGAATGTGAACTTCCCTGAGGTGCCGGCCCTGAAAGGTATCTCGGTATGCCGGATGGCAAGGGGCGTGTGGCAGTCGGAGTGGAAGGAGACGGAAACGCCTGATGTATATGCTCTGACTGGACATTTTACCAATCTGGAACCCGATGCGGAAGATACGGACTACTGGGCGCTGGATCACGGACTGGCATCTGTGACGCCCCTGTGCCTGGATATGACGTACCGTCCTTATTTCAAGAATCTGGAATCCTTACAGAAATGAGATACTACCTCATAGCGGGAGAGGCAAGTGGCGACCTGCATGCCAGTCACTTGATGGCAGCATTGAAGGAGGAGGATGCGCAGGCCGAATTCCGCTTCTTCGGCGGTGATGCGATGCTGGCACAGGGCGGAACGCTGGTCAGCCATTACCGTGACCTCGCCTATATGGGGTTCTTTGACGTGGCCCTGCATCTGCGCACCATCCTGAAGGGTATGAAGCGCTGCAGGGAGGATATTGTAGCCTGGAATCCCGATGTGGTGATACTGGTGGACTATCCGGGTTTCAACCTGAAGATAGCCCGTTTCCTGCATGATAATACGCAGATTCCCGTCTTCTATTATATTTCCCCCAAGATATGGGCCTGGAAGGAGGGACGGATTAAGGATATCCGTCGGAATGTGAATGAACTGTTCAGCATTCTCCCCTTCGAGGTGGACTTCTTTGAAAAGAAGCACCATTATCCCATCTACTACGTAGGAAATCCTACTGTGGATGAGGTGGATGCTTTCCTGAAGGCTCATCCCCGGGATGCCGAAGGCTTCAGGCATCAGAACGGGCTGGACGGCCGTCCCTTCATTGCCCTGCTGGCCGGAAGCCGTAAGCAGGAGATACGGGACAACCTGCCCCGTATGATTCAGGCTGCTTCCGCACTTTCCGCCGAATACCAGCTGGTGCTGGCAGCGGCGCCCGGTATCAGCGACGCATACTATGCGGCATGTCTGAAAGGAGCGGATGTAAAGGTGCTGCGGGACCGGACCTACGATATTCTGCGCTATGCCACAGCTGCCCTGGTGACCAGCGGTACGGCAACGCTTGAAGCGGCCCTTTTCCGTGTACCCCAGGTAGTCTGTTACTATATGAAAACGGGGCGTTTCGCTTCCTTTGTGCGTAAACTGATACTGAAAATCCCTTATATCTCGCTGGTAAACCTCGTGGCTGACAGAGAGGTGGTTCCCGAGCTGGTGGCGCATCAGATGACGGTAGCTAACACCCGTAGGCATCTGCTTTCCATCCTGCCTGGCGGCGAGGCCAGGGAACAGCAGCTGGCAGGCTATGAGCTGATGGCACAGCGTCTGGGCGAGCCCGGCGCTCCCAAACGAGCTGCCCGCCAGATGGTGCGGATACTGCGCCGGTCAAATGCCTGAAGGTCTTATTCTCCTATGGTGTTGCCCCCAAAAAACTTGAGGAAGGGAAACTTCTGAAAGTTGAATCAGTAACAATAGTTCGTTTAATAATATATCGGCTTAAGCAGCTTTACGTTGCCATCCTGGCTTAAACACGGAGCATTGCCGTTCAATATCCTTCTTTGTTAACAAAAGATAAATAGTCAGAAATTTTGTTCCTTTCAGTAAAAAGTTTGTATCTTTGTGGCAGAACAATACCAAAAACAAATAAACAACAACATCTATGAACAAACTTTTACGCTTTTTGTCTGTAGTCATATTGGCTACATTCGCAGGATTCGCAAGTGCAGAAGAAGTTACGATGAAGTACACTGGTACTGCTACATCTAACATGACAGGAGGTAACGACGCAGCTCTTATGGGACTTGATGCAAAGGCATGGTCTGTTGTAGGAGATAAGGGCGGTGCCTCCAACTATCCTGGTCTTAACAAGACGGGTGATCTCCGTTTGTATTATCATGCTAATGGCTGTAATACTGTAACGGTTACATCTTTAACCGGCGCTATCATTAAGTCTATTACAATCACCTTCACTGGCAGTGATTACAGCAATGTTGCTGTGACTGCCGGTGGTAATAAAATTAATGGTGAAGAAGGCGTGTACAAAATCAACAACACATCATTTGTCTTGAGCAATGCCAATACAACAAATGTTCAGGTAAGAATAACTGGGGTTTTGATTGATTACACGACCGAGGGTGGTGACCTAAAGACTCTTACCTCTGTCGAACTTTCGGGCGATTATCTGACTCGCTTCACCACGGGTAAGGATGGCGACGAGACGCCGTTGCCCACAGCTACCGTAAAGGTGGGTTCCGAAAATCTCGTTGGCGCCGAAGCTAAATGGTCGTTGAAGATGGGCGACAACTGGGTAATGGGCGAGGAAGAGCCCAGTATCGGTAATGGCATGGTATATATTCCGTCTGGCAGTCATGGTAATCTTGTCCTGTCGGCAAAGTATGCAGGCGATGATACATACGAGTCCAGCAGTAAGAGCTATACCCTGAAGGTATATAAGGGATATCTGAACATTCAGGACGTTCTGGAACAGTACCCCACAGTGGGCGGTGATTCTTGGGTAACCAAGGAGGCTGCATGGACCAAGGGCTATCAGGCTTCTTACTGGCAGGTGGATATGCCAGAGGGCGGAGAGCCCAAGGGTAAGGAGGCGCTGGTTACCTATGCCAACGGTACCTATACTTACATCAAGGACGACTATGGAACTCTTCTGCTCTATGGTAGCAACCTTGGCTTCAAGCAGGGTGATATCATCTCCGGTGATTTGGGCGAAGGTAAGATTGGCGCTATCTACGGTACGCTTAAGGCGTATAATGGCTTGCTGGAGATGGCGGTTAATAAGGAGGATGTGGAATTTGTGGTGAAGTCCAGTGGCAATGCTGTTGAGCCTAAGACCATCGTTCTCAGTGAACTCAACCAGACCAACATGAACGAGTATCTGAGGATTGAAAAGGCTGTGTTTGTAGAAGCTAATAACAAGAACCTGACCTTCAAGGTGGGCGAAGAGACACTGCCTGTTTATAACCAGTGGAGTATTGATGTTACAACCTTGGAGCCGGGCGTAGAATATACTCTCGAAGGAATGGGCTGCATATATTATAAGAGCGGAGCGCTTACCAACCAGCTTTATCTGACAAGTTTCGCCAGTGTTAAGCCTGCTGCTACTGTTGAGTTGGCAGAGGGTTATCAGACACGCTTCACTACAGGCAAGGATGGCGACGAGGCTCCGTTACCCGCTGCTACAGTGAAGGGCGGCGATGCAGTGATAGAAGGTGCTACCGTTACGTGGTCGCTGAAGATGGGCGACAACTGGGCAATGGGCGAGGAAGAGCCAAGTATCGGCGATGGTAAGGTATATATCCCCCAACACAGTTATGGCGATCTTATCCTGACTGCCAGATATGCCGGTGACGCCACTTACGAGGCTGGCAGCAAGAGCTACACCCTCAAGGTCTATAAGGGCTACATGAACATTCAGGATGTTCTGGAACAGTTCCCCGAGGTGGGTAGCGATACTTGGGCAGGTAAGGAAGCCGCTTGGACTAAAGGCTATCAGGCTTCTTACTGGCAGGTAGATATGCCTGAGGGCGGTCAGCCTAAGGGCAAGGAGGCTTTGGTAACCTATGTAAACGGCTCCTATACCTATATCCGGGATGATTCCGGCGCTCTGTTGATTTATGGCGGCGGCTTGGGCTTCAAGAAGGGTGATATCATCACCGGCGATTTGGGCGACGATAAGGGCTATGGCGGTATCTATGGTACACTGAAGTCTTACAACGGTCTGCTGGAGTTGGTAGTGGCAAAGGCTGATGTCGAGTTTGTCGTGAAGTCCAGCGGCAATACAGTTGAGCCTAAGACCATCTCAGTTGATGAGCTTAACCAGTCCAACGTGAGCGAGTTCCTGAGAATCGAGAGGGCAGTCTTCGTTGGTGCCGACAAGCAGAACCAGAAGAAGCTTACCTTCATGGTAGATAAGAAGGAATTCCTGGTGTTCAACCAGTGGGGTGTTAATGTAGCAGGACTGAAGGAAGGGGCAGAATACACCCTCGAGGGTATGGGCTCTATCGAATATAAGAACGGCGAACTTAGCAACCGCCTTAACCTGATCAGCTTCGCGGAGAGC
>JAEEGK010024710.1_pt1 | contig 12423 bp, 8 predicted proteins | sample 8958771 | NCBI WGS metagenome assembly JAEEGK01 (sample SAMN16246547, study PRJNA631951) | gut metagenome | biome: gut microbiome; feature: rumen; material: SC-attached | host: Bos | place: Iran: Karaj | collected 2018-10 | reverse complement strand
ATATAAAAAAAAAAAAATTATTTAAACAAATTTAGAGATATAATGATATAAAAGAAAAATAATTTTTCTTAAAATAATTAGAATAATATTTTTAACAAATTAATTTTTAGTTAAAATGAGAAAAATAAAGAAAAAATAAATTAATAATTTGAATTATTAAATATTTATATATTTTTTTTCATTAATATAATGATATTAGAAGTAATAATAAATTTTAAAATAAATAAATAACTCATTATTAGTTAATTTAAAAAAAATTAATTAAAATTAAAGAACAAAAATTTTTTAATATATACTCTTTCTCTAATTTAAGTAGTTCATTATTTCATTATTATCAATAATATAATGATTCAAATATAAAAAATTCATTTAAAATTTTTTTTAATATAATATAAAAATAATAAAAAATATTATTTCTCAATAGATAAAAAACTCAAATATGTATTTTATTTTTGTTTTTAATAAATATAAAACAAAGATATAACAAATTTAAAGCACAAAAATAATTTAAACTTATCTAAGATAATAAATTCCTTTAAAATTAAAAAATCATTAAAATTCATTTTTTATATAAATAAACTAAAAAAATAATTTCTAAAAAATCCAAACTTAAAGAGTATATTATGTATAATAGGCAACAAATAAATAATAGAGAGCATACAAGAAATAACTTAGATAACCTCAAAAATAGAATAATAGTTGATTTCTGTAATTTTCTTATACATCTATTAAATAAATACACTCAAATATTTTTCAATTTCCAAAGAGTAAAATTTCGAAAAATTGAAAATCAATTTAAAAATGTAAATTCAATATTTAAACTAATGAATATGACATTAGAAGAATTTTGCCAAATTAATATATCAACAAAGTATAAAAGATTTGATAAACATCAAAATTTCAAGTCTTTTGGGGTGTTTAAGAAAATATCTAATAACACATTAATTAATTTCAGATTAAAAGATTTGTTTGAAAATTTTTATTTAAAAGATGAAAAAATCAAAATTATGAATAATAAAGGGAAATATGTTATTATTGATGATTTAAAAAACTTTGAATACTTGAAAAAAAACGAAAACGAATTATATATTAAAAGATTAATTGATGCATCAACAAATTTAATTGAGCTTTCTAAAAAAAATTATTTAAATAACGATAATGTTAATTTAAATTATGAAGAAAATGATTTTCTAATTTTATTAAATGAAAATGATAGATATTCAGATTTTACAAATATTTAAATTATTTAGCACAAAAACTTGATAATTCCCTTAATTTAAACTATATAATAAATATTTTGTTATAATATCAGGAAATTTATATAATTTTAGACATGATTCTAATATTAATGTTAAGAACTTTTAATATAAATAAAATCTCAGTTTTAAAAATATTATAATGTATATATCTTTAAATTTTTTCTAAATCAAAAAGAAAATCCAAATATTAATTCAGTGGTTAAAAAAAATTATTAAATTAAAATAATAATTTTAAAAAAAATAAAAATATTTATTTTAAAACAGTTTGGAAATTTTATATTAATAAATTTAAAATATCTAATTTCATTATTGAATTAAATTTATTTCTTCTCAAAAATTAAACCTTTTGGGCAACATTAGAAAAAAAACTTTTTTTCCAAATTTATCCACAACTAACATATTTAAATTGATGTTGAAATAAAAGGAATAAATAATTTTGCATTTAATAATTTCCATCATTCTATAAAAATGAAAAAATTGATTTGTATTTCTTTCTTTACTTTTTTTTTTAATATACGAAAATTCTATAAGACTTGAAATACTACTACAATATAATTTATTATCTTGAAATAATTGATTATTAATATTGTAAATAATTTTTATTACTTATTGAATTGAAAAATTTTTAGATTTTATCTAATTTAATTCATACTTTCATTTCTTTTTCTTCTGAATTTTTTGTTTGTATTAAATTTTATTAATTTTAAGTATTTAGTAGATATTTACTTGTATTAATATTTATTAATAATATATTATTTTTAACTTAAAAATAAACAAGTAAAAAAATAAAATTATATAAAGCCTTATAATTTTAATATTTGAAATTTTATAAACAATAATTTTCAAATTCGAAAGCAAGTGATTTATAAAAATTATAATTATTTCTTAAATTTATCCATTTTAAAAAATGCTCATTTATAAATAAAATAGTAGTATAAAATATTAAATAAAAAAAACAATTAAATGAATAATTTAAATGAAAATGAAAGTATTTTAAATCCTCTTTTGTCATTAAATTGTTATAAAATGGATAAATTAAGAATAATAAAAAAAGGAATATCAAAAGAACTATTTATAACATGTGAAAAAATATTAAATAATTTTATATGTCCAATTTGTAATTTAATAGTAAACAAACCAAAAATTTGTGGAATATGTAATATGTTATTTTGTGAAAAATGTTATTTAAATAATAATTGTCCAAAATGTTTAATTAAAAGTCAAGGAAATATTCCAAGAATAATAAAAAATATTTTATTTAATTTAAAATTACATTGTATTTTTAATAAAAATGGTTGTGAAGAAATTTGCTCTTATGAAAATTATAATAAACATATTTCAAATTGTAAATATGGTTTTTTTCATTGTAATGATTGTGATTTTATTGGTAATTTTTTTCAAATTGAAAAACACTTTCAAGAATGTCAATTTAATAAAATAAAATGTTCTTTTTGTGGAAATGAAATTTTAAAAAATAAAAAAAATGAACATAATAAAAAGTGTATTAAACAATTTACAATTTGTAAAAGATGTGGTTATGAAATATCTAATTTTAATTATGATGAACATATTAAATATTGTGATTATGTAATATATGATTGTGAATTTTGTGGTAGAAGTTATATTCAAAAAAAATTTGATGAACATAATTGTATTGGTTATTTAAAAAAATTAAAAAAATTTGAATTAAAGAAAATAGAATGTTTAGAAAATAAAATTAAAAAAATAGATAATAAAATAAAATACCTTAAAAAAAAAAGAAAAAAATTATAATATTAAATATTTATTTTTATTTTTTTATTTCAAAAAAAAAAATAAAACTAAAAAAACAATTTAAATTAAATTTTAAAATAATAATAAAATCAAAAAAAAATAATGCATACATCTCATTCAAACATTGATTATAAAAGTAATTATATAGGAGATTATATAATAAAAGAAACAATAGGAACAGGAACATTCAGTAAAGTAAAATTAGGAATAAATAAATACACAAAAGAAAAAGTAGCAATAAAATTATTAGAAAAATCAAAAATCACAGAAAAGGAAGATTTAAAAAGAATAAATCGAGAGATTTCAATAGTAAAAAAATTATCTCATCCAAATATAATAAAAATAAATGAAATATTTGAAAATGAAAAAAATTATTATATAATAATGGACTATTGTTCAAATGGAGAATTATTTGATTATATAGTAAAAAAAACAAAATTAACAGAAGAAGAAACATCATTTTTTTTTTATCAAATAATAAATGCAATAGAATATATACATAAAAAAAATATAGTTCACAGAGATTTGAAACCAGAAAATTTATTATTAACAGAAAAAAATAAATTAAAAATAATAGATTTTGGTTTATCAAATTTCTATTCAAAAAATAATTTATTAAGTACTCCTTGTGGAAGTCCTTGTTATGCTGCACCAGAAATGGTAAGTGGTAATAAATATAATGGATTTAAAACTGATATTTGGGCTATTGGAATTATTTTATATGCTATGTTATGTGGTTATTTACCTTTTGAAGATAATGATAATGAAGTTTTATTTCAAAAAATTTTAGAATGTGATTTAGAATTTCCTGAATATTTAAGTTTTGATAGTGTTGATATTATTAAAAAAATTTTAAATGTTAATCCTAATGAAAGATTTAATATTGATGATATTAAGAAACATAATTTTTATTTAATTGGGAAAAAAAATTATGAAAATATATTTGGAGTTGAAGATGGTTTATTAAGTGATTTAGAAGAGATGAAAAAAAGGAAAATTAGTAGAAGAGTTTCTGCTGAAAATTTAATTTATAAAAGAAATAAAAGTAAAAATGATTTATCTGAATTAACTAATTTAGGATATAAAATTAGTAATAAGACTATTATTAAGGAAATTGAAGGAATTTCTAATAATAATGAAAGTTTAAATAAAGATATTATAAATTGTAATTTTAAAATTAGTGATAAAATTTCTAATGTTAATTTTAATAATAATAAGTTAAGTGAGAAAAAAAATTATATGAAGAAATATTTGAAATTAAATAATCTATTTGTTGAGAATAATAATAAAAATAAAGATTTAATTAAGAAATATTATTCAAATTTAGAAAAAGAAAATAAACTAATTAATGAAATGAAAAATATAAAAAATCTTAAAATAACAGAGAAAGAGAAATTAAATCATTTTAAACTTTCTTTATTAAATAAGAATAACTTATATCTTCAATCAGAAAATAAATATAAAACTAGAATAAATAGTCATAGTCCAATAGCAATTAATAATGAATATATTAAATCTCAAAATTCAAATATACATAATGTAAATATAATTTTTAAAAATACCAAATTTCCTTTGAATTCTTTACCTTTAATTACTCAGGAAAAAACTTTTAGAAAGACAAATAAAAGAAATTTAAAAACAGATTCTGATTTAAATGAATATTTAAATAATTATCAAATTAATTCCAATAGATTAAAAGAAATTCAAAATAAAATTAAAATACCTTTTAAAATTCATCATATAGTATCAAATAAATATAAGAATATAACTTTAAATGGAAATTAATAAATATTTATTTTTTTGTAAAAAAATCGAATTTAAATCAAATAGGAATTAATATTAATTTTTGAAATATGTAAATTAATTATTTTTAAATAATTAATCATTTAAATGTGAATATTTTAAAAATATTTTCTAAATTTAATTTAAATATAATAATTTCAAATTGATTTACAAAAAAAATGAAAACTTCAATTACAAAAAAAGGGAATTTTACAATTCATTTGGATAAAAATAAATCAATAAGTTCTACAAAAAAATTAAATAAAGATTTAAATATAACAACAGCGAGTAAGATTTATTTATATATAGAGAGAATCATAAATATATAAATATTAATTTAAATGAAAGAAATGGATTGATTCAATCAAATAAAAAATATAAAAATCAAAGACACAATTCAACATCATCAAATCATCTATTTATGAATTTCAAAACAAATAAAAATAATTCAAACTCAGGAAGCAAAATTAAAAATAATTCTCAATCTAAATTAAATTCAAGACAAAAAAGTGAAAATGTATTTAAAATAGATATTTTCAATTTAAATAGTTTATCAATAACCAAAAATAAAACAATAGAAAAAAATGATAATTCAAATTTAAATTTTACAAATAATATAAATCATAATTTAGAAGAAATTGAAAATGAAAAACCAAAACAATTTTATATAAAAATAATAAAAGAAAAAGAAAAAGAAATATCAAAATTAAAAAGTGAATTAGATTATTTAAAAAAATTATCAAATAAAAACAAAAATAATAATAATAATTCTAATAATATAAATATTTCTTCATATAGACCAGTATCTTTTAGATATGAAGATAAGAAAAATTCATTTGAAATAAATAAATCAGTCACAATTGAAAAATTATCAAGAATATCAAATAAATCTCCAAATCAAAATTCATTTTTAAAAGGATTTAATTCAACTCTTTCAACGTCTTCTTATTCTCATAGAATTAGTTATTTTTCTCCTAAAGGAAAAAAATTTTTTCCTTATAATAATAGAAATTTTGATATTTCTATTGGATATAAAAATTCAATGGATTTTGAAATTAATAATAATAAATATGATATTAAGGAAAATTTAGATAAAATTTTTGAAAGGACTAAAAATATATTTGAAAAATATGAAAATTTAAAAAATAATTTAAAATGAATAAAGTTTGTTTTTTTTATTTTTAAAAAAGTAATAATATTTTCTTTTATTTTTCATATTTAATAAAAAAAATAAATTTAAATATAAAAAAAAGAAATGTTGAATAAATAATTAAATTTTAAAAAGTTAATTTAGTTTTTATTAATTGAATAAATTAAATATTAATAAAACTATCACTTCTATCTTTTTTATCTTTTTCATCATCAATATTCCCAAAATTAATTTCAGACAAAGATTTCAAAATATTAATTCTACATATAATATTTTTTTCATTAAACCAACTATAATTATTATCAAATACAATTTTATAAATACCAGGTTCTTTTACAAATAATATAATTTTTACTGGAATTTCTCCACTTCTTTCAATTTTTGCAACATTAACAAAATGACTAACATCACTTAAATAATCATCATTAAAATCTTTTTTAACTGGAATATTTGGACAATATTTTAATAAATAAAAATTAATATCATACCCTTCTGTTGAATAACCAATATAAATTAAAGAATTTTTTTCTTCTACTTCAATATATTTAAAAAAACCATTTCCTGCTTCTATATGTTTATATATTGGATATCCTGTTTTTAAATTAAAATCTAATAAATTTACTTTTTCGTATTCTATTAAATTATTTTCTATTATTTCATTTTCTTCTAAAGTTATGTTTATGTTTTTACTTTTTAATTCTATTTTAAGATTTAATTTACTTTTTAGTTCTTCATTATCTGAATTTAATAAATAATTTAAAAATTGTCTACATTCTATTGTTTTTTTTCTTTCTTCTTCATTTTTAAATGAACATAAATTTATTAGAGAAGTTGTTAATAAGTCTTCTATATTTTTTCTAAATTGAGGAAATATGAAATAAATCCTTTTTAATATTAAATAACAAATAAATTGTAAATCTAAGAAATTTTCATATATTATTAAAGTATTTAATACAAGTAAACATATTGAAAATATATTTTCACATTTTAATAAAGTTTCTTTTTGTTCAGTTATTTCAAATAAAGTATCATTTAAAAAATTAATATCATCTAAATTATTTGTTAAATTCTTAACTTTAATATTTGAAATTGATTGTTCTTCACTTGAAATAAAATCACAAAGATAAAAAAAATGAGATATTTGATTTCTATGTGTTGGATCAATATATATTAAATATTTATAATTAAATAACAAAGTCAAAATAAAATTTCCTAATTCAAAATAAACTTTTCTATATTTTTCATTTGGTTTATTAATAATAACTTTAATAATTTGAGTGCAATGTTCAAGTAACATATCATATTGTTCATTAATAGAAATAGTTTGATTAAAATAATCAATTAATTGTAAAATGCCATCTAATTTTTCTTCTTCAGAATCTTCTTCACAAAATCTCATAATTGTCTTTTTTCTATATGGAAAATTTTTATATGAGTCACTACTATTTTTAGTTGGAAAAGTTGATATTAAATCTTTAATAATTTCTTCTTGTTCTTCTTCTAATGTAAAATTAGTATTTGTATTTAAAAAATTTAAAAAAGAAGAACATTTTTTTTCTAAATCGAATGCAATATTTGTTCTAAATATAATTTCTAAGATATTTAAAATTGAATTTGACAAAGAAATTAATAAATTAACATCATTTGATAAAATATTATAATTTGATGATTCAAGAAGACTACTAAAAATTTTAGCAAGAATAATTGAAACATTTAAATATTTTCTTTCTATTATTCTATTAACTTTATCTAATATATTTTTATTTATTAAATTTTTTGCTCCTTTTGATTGTTTTATATCATTTATATATTTTGGTATTTCTCCAAATGCTAAATTTAATTTATTTACACATTCAATAGAATTTGTTTGTTTACATGCTTCTATAATATATTTTTCAAATGTTGATTTTTCATCTTTTGAATTAAGTTTTTCTTTCTCACTTGTTTTTAATTCTATTGTTTCTTCTTTATTTTTTTCTTCAGGGTTTTCTAGATTTTCTAAATTTGATTCTTTCATTTTATTTTTTTTTAAAATAAAATAAAAAAAAATTAAATTTTTATTTTTTATAATTGAGTAAAATTATTTATAAAAAAGTAATTTATAATTATAAACTATTTAATAAAGTTATTTATAAAAAAATCTATATTCAAAAACTATGAATTTCAATACTTATTAATTTAATATTTTTCACTAAATTTAAATTAATATTTACATTGTTATTAGAAGAATCTTCTAAAATTAAATCATTTTCTTTTATTAATTTAAAAATAACTCTTCCTTCTCTTTCTTCAAAATTATCTATAATAATTTTTTTATTTTTATCATAAGAATAAAAATAATATTTAGTAGGAATATAAATTTTTCCATCACCAATAATTCCTTCTTTTTCAAAGCAAACAATTTTATTTAAACAAATTAAAAAATCACTTTTATTCATTTCTCTAACAGAACAATCTTTATTAATAATATAAATATTAAAATCTTCATTTATATTAAAATTCTTTTGATTAATTTTTTCAATAATAAAATTTATTTCTTTTTCTATTTTTTCACCTATTAAATTTTTCTTTTCAGGATTTTCTTTATTATCATTAAATAAACTTGAAATAATATAATTCGAATCAATAACATTAAAAATATTATTTTCATTATCATTAACATTACAAAGTAATTCATTAGAAGATTCTTCAATTAATTCTAAGAAAATATTTTTATTATCATTTAAATTATTTTTATTACAACTTCTTTCAAATAACTTTAATAAATTTTCACTTGGAAATTTAATATCACTTTTATAATTTTCATTATTGATAAAATTTAATCTTTTTGAAGAAAAACAAGGGGTTCTTTTTTTAGATTTCTTTTTTTTTTCAAATTTATTTTTTGGTGATGTTAAATTATTCTTAATTGAATCTGGAGTACTTAAATCAGAAGATGATATTGTAAATAAAAATGGATTGTTAGATTCATTTAAATCTAAATTGTAATTTGCATAATAATTATTTTTTTTTATATTTATATTTTCATTTGATACTTGCTTTATTAATTTATAATTTATTGGAGTTGTTTCTGCAAATTTTGTTGTTTCCTTATTTTCATTTTGTTCTTTTGTTTCTTCATTTAATTCTTTTAAAGAAAGTGTATTTATTTTTAATGATTGAAAATTTTTTGATAAGTCCATTGTTTTACTTCGAGATATTTGATTTTTTAATAATTCTGGTTCTTTATATAAATCTTCTGGGTTTTCTTCTCCTGTGAATATAATTGACATTTTTTTAGTTGTTTTTATTTTATTTTTTTTATTTTTTAGTTGATTTTATAGAGAATAATTTTTAGAATATTATTATTTTTATTAAATTAATATTTTTTAAATTCATTGATATTATTTAAATATATTTATTATTATTTTATATTAATCTTTTTATTATAAATTATTGTAATGTTTAATAATGAATTGATTATATTATATATTTGATTTCATAAGATTTAACATTAATATTATTTTATTTAAATTAATTGTTAAAACTGAAAAATAAATAATATAGTTATTAAATAATATAATAAGAAAAATTTATAGAAAATAAAATATCAATATAAAAAATAATTAAAACTCCCCATCATAATCATCATCATTTTCTTCTTTTTTTTTCTTTCTTCTTTTTTTTATCTCTCCATTATTATTATTATTTTTATTATATTTTCTTTTTCCTCCATTATTATTATTATTACTATTATAATTCATAACAAAATTTCCATTTTCATTAATACAATTTCCTAAACAAATATCAATAAAATTATCATTTTCATCTTTTCCAATTTTATACATTAAATTACCACATTTATTACATTCATTAGAACCTAATTCACAATAACCAGGATTATTTATATTAAAAGTAAATTTACAATTTGGAAATCCTGAACATCCTAAAAAATAAGAATTATTTGTTCTATTTTTTATTAATCTTAATTTTTGTTGACAACGAGGACAAAATCTTATATAATTATTTTCTGATGGTGGTGGTAAGTTATTATTTGTACTATTATTTCTTTTTATTTTATTATTTTTATTTTTTTGTTTGTTATTATTATTAAATGTATTTGAAAAATTAGTTTCATTATCACTGTAATAATTTTTATTTTTAAATTCATAATTAACATTATTTTCATTATCAGAAAAATTATTTTCATTCTTTTTTTTTCTTCCTCTTCTTTTCTTCTTTTTATTATTATTATTATCATTATCATCATTATTATCATCATCATTCATATTATCATTTCCATCATTACCATCATTTCCATTATTATTATTATTATTATTATTCCTTCTAAAATTAACATTAATATTTATTTGACTTTCATAATCTTTATTTTCATTTAAAAATTGTCTTAAATATTCTTTCATTCTTTGTAAAAGTGAAAAAACTTTAATAAAAATAATTTTCATTTCCTTTCTCATATCATTATAAACGTCATCTTTATTTCTTTTTCCTTCACAAACATCTTTAATTTCCTTTTCCATATTAGCTCTTAAATAAGGTTTATAAATTTCAATCCCTAATTTTTTATAAGCATATCTTAAAGAAGTTCCAATTAAAGTAGGTTTAAAAATCATTCCAAATCTTTTAGCATAACCTCTTTCTTGAATATGTTTAATATGTTCATGTATTGTTGCATCAGTTCCAATTCCATTTTTATCCATTAATGTAATTAATTCATGTTCAGTTAAAAAATTAGGAGGAGTCGTTTTTCCATTTTGTAAATTAATACTTTTTGGTATTATTTTTTCATTTAAATTAAATTCAGGAATATATGAATTAGACCATTTTTCAAAAGGATAAATTTCTAAATAACCCATATCATCTATTAATAAACCTTTACTATTAAAAATTTCATTTCCTATTTCAATTTCAATAATAGTTTCTCTTCCTTTTGCATCAGGTGAAACAGAAGCTAAAAAATGTCTGGTTATTAAATCATATACTCTCTTTTCAGTATCATTTAATTCATTTCCTTCAATAAATTTTACAGGATGAATTGGAGGATGTGCTTTATCATCTAAATTTCCTAATCTTGGTAAATTATATCTATTTTCATTTAATAATTTATTACAATATTCTCCATAATTATTAGAATTTATCATTGAAGAAACTAAATTTTTTAATTGTGATAATTCAGTTTTTTTATATCTTTGTGTCTCTGTTCTTGGATATGATATAATTCCTTTTCTATATAAATTTTCTGCTATTGTCATTGTATCATTTGAGTTAATATGTAATTTTTTTGATATTAATTTTGTCATTTCTACTGTATTTAAAGGAATTGGTCTTAAACGAGTTTTTGGATTGTGTTTTACTTTTGTTACTTTACATTCTTTTGATTCTAATATTTTTTCAAATATTGTTGTTGTTATTAATTTATTAAATAATCTTTCTCTTTTCCAATTAAAATTTACTATTTGTGTTTTATTATCTTTATCATTTTTTTCTATTTTCAATTCAATATAATAAAATTCTTCAGGAATAAATTTTCTAATTTTTTCAGTACGTTCTACTATAAAATTCAATGTTGGAAATTGACAAGGACCATATGAAATAACAGCTTTAGAATTTTTTTTATCAGAAATAACATTTAAATTATTAAATTCATTATTATAAAAAATATTTCTAAATTCTAAAGTTTGCATTCTAGTAAAAGAAGCACCAATCATTAAATCAATTTTTTGTCTTATTTCAACCCCATCACTTTCATTTTTATTAGGAGGATTTAAATTTTCCATTGCATTATCAACATCTCTTTTAGTAATTGCAGAATATCTTGCTCTTAAAATCCTAATATTATTATTAACTCTTTGAATTAAATCAACAACTTCAAAACAAATATTTTCTCCTTCTCTATCACAATCTAACCATAATATTAAAGTATCAATTTTATATTCTCTAGTTAAATATTGTAAATTTTCTTTTAATATTTCATTATCTTTTGTTAAATTATGATAAATTTGTGCATCATATAAATTTTCTATTGTTTGTAAATTCCAAAATTTATGTTCAGAACCAAAATCATATTGCATTAAATGACCTCTTACTGAAGTAAATATCATATTGTATTCTGTGTTTTCTTTATTTACATGATAGTCAAATGAAAATACTGGATTAAATTTACTTTTTGATTGTTTTCTTTCATAGTTATTACCACTTAGAAATTGAGTTACACTTTTTGCAACTGTTGGCTTTTCTGCTACATTTAATGCAGTACGACAACGAAAATTTGACATTTTTTTTTAAATTTAAATCATTGGCATATATATTCTAATTAATTAATTAGGAAAAATAAAATAAAATAAATTTTCAATAACTATTAATAAGAAATATATAAACAATATTATCTTTAGTTATATTTTATATTTAATATTTTTATATTTGACAAAAAAAAATATTTATTTTACAAATATTATGGGG
>JAEEGK010024709.1_pt1:0-5000 | contig 12423 bp, 5 predicted proteins | sample 8958771 | NCBI WGS metagenome assembly JAEEGK01 (sample SAMN16246547, study PRJNA631951) | gut metagenome | biome: gut microbiome; feature: rumen; material: SC-attached | host: Bos | place: Iran: Karaj | collected 2018-10 | reverse complement strand
TATCACCAATCTTTAATATGTTATCTAGCTTATAAAGTATTTGTTATTTAAAAAATATAGAAAGATTTAAATATTAAATAAGATTTGTCTATTTTTTTAATAAAAATATGAACAATTATAAAAAATTAATAAATTTTTATATACAAAATTAAATTATAGAAAAGAAAATTTAAAAATAATATATGAAAAAATTTGTTATTAAAAAATTGATAAAACTTAATAAAATATTCAAAATAGATTAAATTTGTTATAAATCAATAAAACAAACAATTATCTATTAAATAATGGAGATTAAAAAACAAATATTTAATTTTAATAGAATAGAACATTTAATATCATTCAAACAAAATTATCCAAAATATGCTAAAAATAAAAAATAAAATTCTGATATGATAAAAAAGTAATTTAAAAAAATTATAAATAATAAATATGATATATTATAATAAGAAATTAATTAATGAAAATGTAATAAAAAAATGATTAATTAAAATAAAATTATATTTATCATAGGTTAAACAATGGAAATTAGAGAATTAACAAAAGAAATAAGAGATAAATCAATTGAATATGCTAAGCCAAAAGAACTGGATAGTCTTTCTGCAAGCTGGTATCAAGAGGATCTTTTATATTCTGGGAAAGGAAAAACCATATTTCTAATCTTGCCTACCCCTGGCTGTTCATGGGCACTTGGTCCAAGTGGGGGATGCACAATGTGTAGTTATATCTCAGACTGTTACCTTAAGCCAATTGAAAATTCCAAAATCATTGAACTCTTTGAAAAGGAATTAAGCAAATGGGATTATAAGGAAGATTATGAAAATGGAGATAAAATAGCTATAAAGCTCTTTGCATCAGGAAGTTTCTTAAATCCAGAAGAAGTTCCTAAAGAAGCGAGAGACTACGTGCTAAAAAAGCTGGCAAATATGGAAGAAATCAGTGAAATAGTTGTTGAATCCAGACCGGAATATGTTAAGGAAGAGGTATTGGATGAGATTTTTGATATCATAGGAGATAAACTATTTGAAATAAGCATAGGTTTGGAAACTTCAAATGAAGAAACCAGATTGAACAAGATCAATAAAGGATTTAACAATAAAACCTTTGAAAAGGCAATAAATCTTATCAAGGAATACAAATCCAAGCATAACATCAAATCTAAAGCTTACATATTTGTAAAACCTATATTGCTCTCTGAACAGGAAGCTATCACTGAGGCAATTGAAACTGCAAGCTACTGTGAAGACTTAGGAGTGGATAGGGTTTCATGCTGTCCAGCAACAATTCACAGAGGCACATTGATAGAAAGGCTTTGGAGAAGAGGATCATACAATCCACCTTGGATTTGGTCAACTATTGAAGTAATCAATACAATAAGGCAAAATGTAAAGATTCCTGCATTGATGGACACATCAGGATTCGGTTCAAGAAGAGGCCCTTACAACTGTAAAAAATGCAATAAGGAATTGAAGCATAGAATCATAGATTCCAACTTTGACCAAAGCCAAATCGAATATGATTGCGAATGTAAAAAGGAATGGATGGCAGAGGTAAAATTCTCTGACTTGAACAAATCCAAAACTCCAATAAAACATTTGCCTTTATATTAAATACCCAAATATAGATAATATATTTATAAATAATAAAAATAATAAATTATTAAATAATTATGCATTACATTTCATGCATTAAAATTATCAATTAATAAGAAAAATATTTAAAAATGAATAAGGAGGTAAGAACTTGCATAAACAAACTACAATAAGCATTATTGCAATTATTTTAGGAATCATTATCATTGCATTCCCAATGCTTGGAGTAATTACAGCAGCTGATATCCTTGGATTATCTGTTTTATTACTTGCAATCTTCTTATTGGCAAATGGTGTTAGTGAAGTTGAATACAACACAACCAGAGGATTGATAAATACAATCTTAGGAATAATAATGTTGATAATAAGTTTAGGTTTAATATTTAACCCAAGCATATTTGCATTTTTAACTGCTTTAACAATCTATTTAGCAGGAATATTCTTAATCATAATAGGTTTAATAATCATTGTTGGAAACAGAGACAACAAATACGGATTCTGGATGGGAATATTAGGAATAGTCTTAGGTGTAATATACATTATCCTTGGAACCTATATTAAAAATCCGCTCGTTCTCGGTTCATTAATAGGAATCTGGTTATTGGTAACTGGAATATTGAACTTATTGGATAATGGTTATTAAATGTAGAATAAATAATAAAAAATTATTATTTATTCCCTTTACTATTTTTTAAAAAACATAATAATACAATTAATCAAAATAAATAATTAATTATAAAATAAATAAAATTTTTAAAACAATAAATTTCTATTTTTAAATAACAATAACTTTAGGAAACATACTATGATAGCAATTAGTGCAGACTTTGACCCAGTCCACAAAGGACATGAACAATTGATTAGAAAAGCTCGTGAAATAGCTGATGAAAAAAAAATTGAAGTGGCTATTTATATGAATAAGGGCTACAGTGCTAATCATGCCCCTTTTTTCACACCATTTGAAGCAAGAAAGGAAATGGCTCTCGCATTAGGTGCGGATAAGGTAATTGGAGTTGAAGGACTGCACCATAGACTGATCTTATCATACAGTGTACCTATTAGGCTTTCTAAAATGCATGAAGATGGTGTAACAGATTACATCACCGCTGCAGACATCAGTTTGGATGAAGTGAAAAAATATGCTGAAAGATTCATCCAAGAGGGCAGTTTCCTTGGAATGCCTCAAGATTTCCCTAACAGAAATGTTATCAGATGGTATGCAATAAATGAATTCCTATCTAAAAGATTCGATAGAAAAATTGATTTTCATCTCATTCCAGAACTCACACAGCCTAAAAAGGTTTCTGGAAGATTCATTAGAAAGGAAATCCTGAAAAACGATTTGATTATCAGTGAAGACATAAAAAAATTGCTTCCAAAGACAACTATTGAAATATTGGAAAGGGAAATTGAAAATGGTACAATCCCTGGAAAAAGAAACATGAAAGTGTTGAAGCATAAGATGAACACTTATTCCAGATCAAACTTGACAAATATCGCTTATTTGAATGGTAAGGTAATCAATAAAATTGTTGAGGGAAGATTCTATAAGGATGATGAGGAGTCCATTTGGGCAAGCTTTAGAAGAGCGGATTATGGTCCTGTAATGACTCGACTTGCTGCTTCCTGCATTGAAGAGGAAGTGACAAAAGATGAAGTTCTTAAACTAATGAGACATTATGAAGAAAAGGGAGTCATCCCAGAAGAGCAGAATGTCGATAAGATCATTGAAAGAGCTTGGTATGTTGCTGAAGAAGTGGATAAGGGAGTCTCTGCAAAGGAAGCAAATGAAAAGTTCAGAACAAGAAAGGACTTGAAGATAAATCCTCTGATGACTCTTGAAGCAGGCTTGAACCTTACTAAATTCGAAGCAAAAAAAGTTCAAGAAGGACTTGAAGCGAAGATCTTTGTCGATAAGGATAACCAGATATCCTGTGAGATAAAGGAAAAGAAGATTAAGATAAAAACCAATTTAAAGCTTCCTTCAAAGGAAGTAACTTATCTAAGATACATTTTAGACTCCAGATACATCCCAGTAAGTGGAGAACTTATTAAAAACAAAAGAAATGATTGGAGAGTAAAAATTACTATCCATGATTATTAAAATAATAACTAAAAAAATAATTAAATTATTAATGATCAAATTATGAAAAATGATTGAAAAAACAATCATTTTATTTTCTATTTTTTAGTTTTTCGAATTTTTCACGTGTAGCTAAAGCCATTATTTTAGACTTTCTCTTTTTGTCAACATCATCTAAAAATTCCAAGACTTCATTCAATTCCTCATATTTACGCTTAGCTTTTTTATTAGATGATGAAATACGTGATTTTGAAGAAGTTTCGAAATCCCTATTTTCAGTCAATGACAATATTTCCCATAAGTCTTCACTAAGACCTAATTTTTCTGCAGTTTCAAAAGTTTCTACAAGAAGTGCTGAAACCCCTTTTGTATAGGAACTCCTAAGGATTTTCAATTTGGAAACATCACCTATTTCATCACTGACGACCTTAATATTGACCTTTACATCACTAGGAGTCTCATTATTGCTAATGAAATCTCTCATGCTTTTGACAAAACTTTCAGCTTTTCTACCTGAGAAATAAAGATGCAATTCCTCTGAGCTCACTCTACCCATAATAGCTGAGTCTATGAAATGCTCATCAGTCAAATAGTTTTCAATTTGCTTTGCAGTATTTGGGGATATGTTGTTAAAGTCAAGGAATATTCCATCTGTCAATGAACCATACTTCAATGCAACAGCCAATGCGCTTTGAGGACTGTTTGCTGAAATTAAAATGTCAGATTGGCGAGCGACCTCTTCGAAACTATCTAAAACATCTAAATTAAGTGATTTAACTAATTCCTTTGTCTTTTTTGACCTCCCTTCAGTGGAAGTCAAGACCTCAAAACCATAAGATAAGAGTATTTTTGATAAGGTGTATGACACTTCACCAAATCCTATAAATCCAAATTTCATAATTAATCACCATTTCAATTAATTATTTCCAATTCTTCTGACAATCTAATAAACTAATAATTATAAGGTAGTTAAAATATGGGAACCTACTTCAAGACCTAATTCCTTAGAGATGGAGGAACATTTTGTACAAAGCAATACAAAGATATCCTGACCTTCAAGAGTCATTTCTGTCAATCCTTCAAAATTCCCCATTCCTTTAGAGATTACAAATGGAGAATTCAAGAGGATTTCCTTAAACTCATCAGAAATCATCGATTCCACAACACCTACAGAATCGGATCCTGTAGTGATTAATGTAGCCACTTCATCAAGGCCTGCTTCCAATGCCTCTTTCATGCATGCATCGTTTAGGATAGGCTTTTCCTTGACTGCCACAGTAATGTCAACATCATATTCCTTTATTTTTTCAAGAAGAAACTTGTCAAAG
>JAEEGK010024708.1_pt1 | contig 12424 bp, 13 predicted proteins | sample 8958771 | NCBI WGS metagenome assembly JAEEGK01 (sample SAMN16246547, study PRJNA631951) | gut metagenome | biome: gut microbiome; feature: rumen; material: SC-attached | host: Bos | place: Iran: Karaj | collected 2018-10 | reverse complement strand
ATTTTTTTTACAATGTACCAAATGTTTGACGCATCTTTTTTGCATTTCAGTAAAAATGTCGGGGTGACCCGACTCGAACGGGCGACCACCTGGTCCCAAACCAGGTGCGCTACCAACTGCGCTACACCCCGCGAATTTCACGCTCTCGTGAAAAGCGTTGCAAAGGTACTTCAATAATTTCAAATGTGCAAGAAACGCGGACGTTTTTTTTCCTTTTTCAGGCGCAGGACAATTTTCTTTAAAATATAACTATGTATATGGGGATTTATATGTATTTTTGCATAGTGAAAATTGAGTAGAAAGATTAGGATTAACAACAATATCAACTTACTAAATTCAAAATGAAGAAGTACAATTTCAACGCTGGGCCATCTATTCTTCCCCGCGAAGTGATGGAAGCTACAGCAGCAGCATGTCTTGAGTTTGAAGGAAGTGGTCTGTCTCTGATGGAGACGAGCCATCGTGCCAAGAATTTCCAGCCCGTGGTGGACGAGGCTGTGGCTCTGTTTAAGGAGCTGCTGGACATCCCCGAGGGTTACAGTGTGATTTTCCTGGGCGGTGGTGCGAGTCTGGAGTTCTGTATGATTCCCTACAACTTCCTGGAGAAGAAGGCCGCTTACCTGAATACTGGTGTCTGGGCTACTAAGGCCGAGAAGGAGGCTAAGCTGTTTGGTGAAGTAGTGGAGGTGGCTTCGAGCGCTGACAAGAACTTTACCTATATCCCCAAGAACTTTACTATCCCTACGGATGCTGACTATCTGCACATTACGAGCAACAATACTATCTATGGTACTGAGCTGCGTAAGGATCTGGATTCTCCCATTCCAGTGATTGCTGATATGAGTAGTGATATCTTCTCCCGTCCTGTGGATGTGAGCAAGTATGGTATGATTTACGGTGGTGCCCAGAAGAACCTGTCTATGGCAGGTGTTACCTTCGTTATCGTTAAGGAGGACTTGCTGGGTAAGGTGAGCCGTCCTATCCCTACAATGCTGGATTACCGTACGCATGTTAAGAAGGGCAGTATGTTCAATACGCCTCCTACTGTGCCTATCTACTGTGCTCTGCAGAACCTGAAGTGGATTAAGAAGCAGGGTGGTGTTCAGGCTATGGCTAAGCTGGCTCAGCAGCGTGCTGACATTGTTTACGGTGAGATTGACCGCAACAAGCTGTTCGTGGGTACTGCTGAGGAGGATAGCCGCTCTCTGATGAACCTGACCTTCGTACTGAAGCCTGAGTATCAGGAACTGCAGGATGAATTTATGGCCTTCGCTACTGAGAAGGGTATGGTTGGCGTGAAGGGTCACCGTGATGTTGGCGGTTTCCGTGCCAGCTGCTACAATGCTATGAGCATTGAGGGTTGCGAGGCGCTGGTTGCCTGCATGAAGGAGTTTGAAGCTAAGCATTAATTGGTTTACTGTTTACGGTTTATGGTTTACTGTTTACTGTTTAATAGATTAAGTACATGAAAGTTTTAATTGCTACTGAGAAGCCGTTCAGCAAGGTTGCTGTGGATGGCATTAAGGCTGTGACTGATGCAGCCGGATATGAGTTGGCTCTGTTGGAGAAATATACGGAGAAGGCGCAGCTGCTGAATGCTGTGGCTGACGCTGATGCGCTGATTATCCGTTCTGACAAGGTTGACGCTGAGGTATTGGACGCTGCCAAGAATCTGAAGATTGTGGTTCGCGCCGGTGCCGGTTATGACAATATTGACCTGGCTGCGGCTACTGCCCATAATGTGGTGGCTATGAATACGCCTGGCCAGAATGCTAACAGTGTGGCTGAGCTGGTGTTCGGTCTGCTGGTTTATGGTGTGCGTAACTTCTTTAACGGTACCAGCGGTACTGAGCTGCTGGGTAAGAAGCTGGGTATCCTGGCATTCGGTAATGTGGGCCGTAACGTGGCCCGTGTGGCTAAGGGTTTCGGTATGGAGGTGATGGCTTACGATGCCTTCTGTCCTGCTGAGGCTATTGAGGCTGCCGGAGTGAAGGCTGCCAAGAGCCAGGATGAGCTGTTTGAGACTTGTGATATTGTATCTCTGCACATCCCTGCTACTCCTGAGACGAAGCAGAGCATTAACTATGCTTTGGTGGGTAAGCTGAAGAAGGGTGGCATCCTGGTGAACACTGCCCGTAAGGAGGTGATTGACGAGGCTGGCCTGATCAAGCTGATGGAGGAGCGTACTGACCTGAAGTACCTGACGGACATCAAGCCTGATGCTGACGCTGAGTTTGCCGAGAAGTTTGCGGGCCGTTACTTTGCTACACCTAAGAAGATGGGTGCGCAGACTGCCGAGGCTAATGTGAATGCCGGTATTGCCGCAGCTAACCAGATTGTGGGTTTCCTGCGTGATGGTATAACCAAATTCCAAGTTAATAAATAATGGCTAAGATTAAACCTTTTAAGGGCCTTCGTCCTCCCAGGAATCTGGTGGAGCAGGTGGAGAGCCGCCCTTATGACGTGCTGGACTCTGAGGAGGCCCGTGCTGAGGCGGGTGACAATGAGAAGTCTCTCTACCACATCATCAAGCCTGAGATTGACTTCCCCGTGGGTACAAGCGAATATGACGAGCGTGTGTATGCGCGTGCGGCAGAGAACTTCGCTAAGTTCCAGAAGGAGGGCTGGCTGGTTCAGGATGAGCAGGAGATGTACTACATCTATGCTCAGACGATGAACGGCAAGACTCAGTACGGACTGGTGGTTGCGGCTGCCGTTGAGGATTACATGAACGGTGTAATCAAGAAGCATGAGCTGACCCGTAGGGATAAGGAGGAGGACCGTATGCGCCATGTGCGTGTGAACGATGCCAACCTGGAGCCTGTATTCTTCGCTTACCCTGATAACGCTACATTGGATTCGCTGATTGAGCGTATCACGGAGGGTGATGCTGAATATGACTTTATTGCTCCCATTGACGGCTTCCGTCATCAGTTCTGGCTGGTGAAGGATCCCCTGGACATCTCTGTTATTACGGAGACCTTTGCCCAGATACCTTATTTATATATTGCAGACGGTCATCACAGAAGTGCTGCTGCTGCCTTAGTAGGTGCTGAGAAGGCGAAGAACAATCCCAACCACAGGGGTGATGAGGAGTATAACTACTTTATGGCTGTATGTTTCCCTGCCAGCCAGTTGACGATTCTGGATTACAACCGTGTGGTGAAGGATCTGAACGGTATGACGGAGGAGCAGTTCCTGAAGGCGTTGGAGGAGAACTTCACCGTTGAATGCAAGGGTACTGAGCCTTACAGGGCCCGACACTTGCATGAGTTCAGCCTGTATCTGGGCGGCAAGTGGTATAGCCTGGATCTGAAGGACGGCCTCTGTGACGAGAGTGACCCCATCGGCAGCCTGGATGTTAGTATCAGCAGTGACCTGATTCTGGACAAGCTGCTGGGCATCAAGGACCTGAGAAGTGACAAGCGTATTGACTTCGTGGGGGGCCTGAGAGGTCTGGAGGAGCTGGAGCGCCGTGTGGACTCTGGTGAGATGAAGCTGGCGCTGGCACTGTTCCCTGTATCCATGCAGCAGATTATGAACATTGCGGACAGCGGTAACATTATGCCGCCGAAGGCTACATGGTTCGAGCCTAAGCTGCGCAGCGGACTGGTTGTTCATAAGCTTTCATGACCGACGAGTTCAAGACTATAAAAGACAGAAGCGAGGGGTCTTATTCCGAGTTGAGGAGTAAGTTCCTCGCTTTTGCTCATCATGTGACTACCGTTGAGGAGGCGATGGCGCTGGTGGAGCAATACCAGAAGAAGTACTATGACGCGCGCCATGTGTGCTGGGCCTATATGATTGGGCCTGAGCGGGAGACTTTCCGCAGTAATGACAACGGTGAACCCAGCGGTACGGCTGGTAAGCCTATCCTGGGACAGATTAACAGTAACGAGCTGACGGACATTATAATTCTGGTTGTCCGTTACTTCGGTGGTGTGAAATTGGGAACCAGCGGACTGATTGTGGCGTATAAGACGGCTGCGGCCGAGGCGATTGCGAATGCGCAGATAGAATCACGTACGGTGGATGAGGAATACACCTTCAGCTTTGAGTACCCGCTGATGAACAGTGTGATGAAGGTGGCGCGGGATATGGATGCCCGCATTGTGAGTCAGTCCTATGATATGGACTGTAAAATGACCCTTTCAATCAGAAAAGGTAAAATGCAGGAACTGCAGGAGAAGGTTAAAAAGGCACTAAGTCCGTTTTAGCGGTTAGCGGTTAGCGAATTTTGGTTTCAAGTTTCAGGTTTCAAGTTTCAGGTTTCAGGTTTCAAGTTTCAGGTTTCAAGTTTCAGGTTTCAAGTTTCAGGTTTCAAGTTTCAGGTTTCAAGTTTCAGGTTTCAAGTAACTTTTATTCTTCATTTAAAAGAATCTTTTGACCACCGCTGCTACGCCGTCTTCTTCGTTGCTTAGGGTGATGTGGTCGGCGGCTTGGCGGACTACTTCCTGGGCATTGGCCATTGCTACACCGAGGCCGGCGTACTGGATCATGCTGAGGTCATTGAATCCGTCACCGCAGGCGATGAGTTCATGACGGTTGAGTCCCAGACGCTGCAGCAGGTAATCCAGACACTTGGCTTTGTCAATGCCTAAGGGCAGGACTTCAAGGAAGAAGGGTTCGCTGCGGTAGATACTCAGACGGCCCTCATAATAAGCGGCCAGTTCTTTCTCCAGCGGAGCGACTTTATCAGGGTTGCCTACAATGAGGCATTTGGGTTCTGGGAAGTTGATCTGGTCCAGGAAGTTGTCCAGCTTCTTGAGCTTCATCTTGTTCAGGCGGGCCTCATAGCGTACGTATTCGTTCTCAATATCCTCACAGGCTATGCAGTCCTGATAGTAGCTGAGGATTTTGAGGTCAGGGGTGTTGCCTTTCTCATACAGATGGGGATAGACTGAGGTGTCCAGGGTTTTCTGATAGATGGGCTTTCCTGTGGCGCAGTCGATGATGAGTCCGCCGTTGAAGGCAAGGATATATCCTCCGTATTCTCCGAGGTGCAGCTGTTCGGCTAAGGGCAGGATGCCTGGTGTGGGTCTGCCGCTGGCGAGTACCAGGCGGAGGCCGCGCTGCTGTGCCTGCATGAGCACTTCAAGGGTATGTGGGGTGATTTCTTTCTTGCTATTGGTAAGTGTTCCGTCTAAATCGAGGGCAAGAATCTTGTACATTATTTTATGTGATATGGGTTTGTATGATGAGTTATTCTTCTTCTTCGGGATTGCCCTTTCTGAGAATGAGGGTGGTGGCGCCGATGGTGATGATGGAGGCGTCCTCCAGATAGATGCGGTCCTGGTCCTTCAGGATCTCATTCATATAGAAGGTTCCTGTATTGCTGGGGGCGTCACGCAGGATGTATTGGAGCTGGCCCTTCTTACTGCGCTGTACGCGTATGATGCAGTGACGGGTGTCTATGCTGGGGTCAACGGTCTCAATGGGTTTATTGATGGTGGAGCCTTTGACGTAACGGCCGAAGACGTTGTCGCCCATCTCCAGGGGGATGACTTGCTTGTAGTGGAAGACGTTCTCTACTACTACGATGCTGCCCAGTTCCTGTGCGTTCTCCTGTTCCTGGCGGTCAAGGTTCTCGTTCCTGCGGGTTTCCTTTACCTTACTGGTGCCCAGGCGGATGCCGAACTGGCGGTTACAGTCAGGACAGACAAAGACTAGCTGTTGTCCGTCCTCATATTGTTTCTCGTCGAAGGTGATGTAATTGTCGCACTTGGGGCAACGTACTCTTTTCATTCGTGAAGGGTTGTGCGTGGGTTATTTTCTCTCCATAATCCAAGCGTTGGAGAATTCGTTACTTTGACTGCGGAGCAGGCGGACTTCTGTGAGGGCGTCCTCACGGGAGGTGAATCCTGGGATGAGTACTCTGAGGAATTTGCCTGAATGGTCCACAATGGCGCGGATGCCTCTGTTGTTCAGGTCCTGACAATAAGATTCGGCATTCTGAACGGGTACGCCGCAACATAATACTACGGCGTAGGTGGGCTGGGCCTGTACTTCCTGTGCGGGCTGCACGGGTTCGGCTTCTGCCTGTGTCTGCTGGTCAGGCATGGGCATACTGACCTCTCCCTGTGCCGTCTGGGGCAGGGTGGTGACGGGTGTTGTGGGCATGCAGAGTTCTGAGTCGCTGTTCAGGAGTCGGGTGATGCTGTTCTCTGCTACAGGGGTGCTGAAGGCGAAGAACAGGACGATGGAGGCGGCTACGGTGGTTACGTAGTGCAGCATGCGTTTGTTGATGCTGATGGTGATGGCTTTACCGTCTGTGCGGATGGACTTCTGCTTGCGCTGGGTTTTCTCTGCGGGCAAGTCATTCTTGGCAACGGGTTGTACGTGGATGGCGTCCAGTCCGTAGAGCCAGGGGGAGGCGACGCCTGCCTGGCAGGGGATGAACTGCATCTTACCTGTGGATTCCTCGTGTACGAACTCGCCGATGCTGCCTACCTCGTAGCTGCCGTATTCGGTGAGTTCCTGACGGATATTCTCGGTATATTCGAGCGTTACGATGTAGGCTTCCTGGGTGGAGATCTGATAGGTGGCTGAGATGGATTCTACGAAGCGGTTGTCTGATTCGTCAGTTTCCTGGGTGAAGGACAATGCTCTGTAGGGGGGAAGGAGTATCTCTTCTTCCTCAATCCACTTGCTGGGTACGTAAGTTGCCTTGAACGTACCTAACTGAGGTACCACAACGGTGTCGTGGTACAACAGCTGGTATTCTATATGTCTTGAAAGATTAATCACGCTACAAAAGTATGACTTTTTTTCTTGCCGGCAAAGAATTCTCTGATTTTTTGTTAAATGTTTTAACAAAAACCTTATTCTTTCTTGCTGTCGTTCTCTGCCTTGATCTGGGCGTCAACTTCGGCGCTGCGCTTGTAGCATTTGTTCAGACCCTTGATGATATCCTTGGTGATATCGTACTTGGGGTTGGCGATAAGGAGGTTGTCACCTGCCTTTACCATTACGTAGTCATACTTGCGGCTCTTGTTATAGCGCTTGAGGAATGCCTGGATGCTGTCACGGGCCTCGGTGTTGATGCGGGCCTGCTCTTCATTGAACTCGTTGTTCAGGCGGTCAGCGAGCTGTGCCAGTTCCTGCTGCTCACGCTGGATGCCGGCCTGGGCGCGCTCCAGTTCGTCACGGGTGGTGAAGCCGTTGCTCTCGTACTTCTTCTGTACGGCGGCTGCGTGACTCTCCAGGGCACGCTGCTTCTTAGCGAGTGTGTTCTGGATGTTGGTGCCCTTGCGGGTGAGTACCTCGCTGTAGTCCTTATACAGCTTGTATTGGTTCATCAGGGTGTCAAGCTCTACGTAGGCTATCTTCATTCCTGTGGTTTGAACTGTCTCATTTTCAGTTGCTTCGGCTTCTTCTTCTGCAGCTTTATTGCAACTTGTCATTATCATTCCTACTGACATGAGCCCGAGGCCAATCAAATACTTTTTCATATACCTTATTATATATATTGGTTTATAATCGTTCTTTTACCTTATAGGGGTTGTCCCTTCTCATGATTCTGTCCATGCTCTGAACGCAGTGGATGCCGCGCTTGCGCATTTCCTTATTTCCGCTTATATGAGAACTTGCGAACTTTCCGTTGGGCAGTACAATCAATTTCACACACAAAAGTGCAATGGATATTGCAACAATTCCTGCGGTTAATAATGCTACTTTCAACATATTTTGCTATATTTGCAACTGCAAAGGTACAGAAAATGATAAAATAAACCAAATAATATGACTGAAATTGAATTAAAACCTAAGTGCGTATTTGATTGTTTTGCTAAAGTCAATGCTGTTCCGCGTCCTTCTAAGAAGGAGGAGCAGATGATTTCGTTCCTGACTGACTTCGGTAAAAAACTGGGGTTGGAGACGGATTGTGATCAGGTGGGCAATGTGATTATCCGCAAACCTGCTACTGCTGGGATGGAGAATCGTAAGATTCTGATTCTGCAGAGTCACATGGATATGGTGTGTGAGAAGAACAAGGATGTGGAATTCGATTTCAGCAAGGATGCCATTCAGACGTATGTGGACGGTGAGTGGCTGAAGGCTAAGGGTACTACATTGGGTGCCGATGACGGTATAGGTGTGGCTATGCAGATGGCTCTGCTGGAGAGTAAGGACATTGAGCACGGTCCGCTGGAGTGTGTCTTTACGCGTGATGAGGAGACTGGCCTGACGGGTGCCTTCGGTATGGGCAGTGACTTTATGAAGGGCCGTATGATGGTGAACCTGGACAGTGAGGATGAGGGGCAGATATTCGTGTCTTGTGCGGGCGGTTGCCGTACCTTCGTGGAGATGCCTTACGAACTTGAAGCTTTACCGCAGAACTTCTTCACTTTCTCGCTCTGTATTAAGGGCTTAACGGGTGGTCATAGCGGTGATGATATTGTGAAGGGCCGTGCGAATGCGAATAAGTTGCTGGCACGTTTCCTGTACCTGAGTCAGAAGAAATATGACCTGCGCCTGGTGGATATTCAGGCTGGCGGATTGCATAACGCTATCCCGCGTGAGGCTTCATGTGTGTGCGCTATTCCTATGAAGGATAAGGAGCAGATCCGTGTGGACTGGAACCTGTTTGCCGCAGATGTGGAGGAGGAATTCAGTGTGACGGAGAAGAATATGCAGTTCCTGCTTTCATCTGAGGATGCGGCTAAGGAGGCTGTGGACAAGGTTACTGGCTGTAAGCTGATTACGGCGCTGCAGGCTGTGGATAATGGTGTGTTTGCCATGTGTCAGGATATTGACCTGGTGGAGACGAGCAGTAACCTGGCGAGCATTCACATGCGTCCTGAGAAGAAGGTCATCGAGGTGAACAGCTCGCAGCGCAGCAGTATCTACAGTGCGCGTGTGAATATGGCCAATACTTTTGCGGCTGTATTTGAGTTGGCTGGTGCGAAGGTGGATATCGGCGAGGGTTATCCGGGCTGGAAGATGAATCCGAAGAGTGAGATTCTGCGTGTGGCTGTGGAGCAGTACCGTAAGCTGATGAACAAGGAGCCTCAGGTGCTGGGTATTCATGCTGGTCTGGAGTGCGGTCTCTTCAGTGAGAAGTATCCTGGAATGGATATGATCAGTGTGGGTCCTACCATGCGCGGTGTGCACAGTCCTGACGAGAAACTGCTGATTCCTACGGTTCAGATTGTCTGGGACTGGTTGTTGTCTATCCTTAAGAATATTCCTGAAGAAAAATAATGAAAAGCCGTTTTCTGTTTTTTGTCCTCACATTGGTGACGGTGCTGTTTTCGGCCTGTTCGGATTATGATTCTTATTCCAACAATCCGTCCTTCCGGCTGGTGTTCTCGGATGATACCGTGCGTTTCGATACGCTGATTTCGACTATTGCCAGTCCTACCAAGACGCTGTATGTCTTTAACAAGAACACTGACGGGCTGCGTGTGAGCGATATCCGTCTGCAGAAGGGTACGGAGAGTCTGTTCCGTGTGAATGTGGACGGTGAGTTCTTGGCTGAGGGTATTGGAAATGATTACCTGATCCGTAAGAATGACAGTATCATTGTTCGCATTGAGGTGACTTTGCCTGAGAGCGGTACTACGGATACGGTGACTTACGCTGACGAGCTGCTTTTCAGTCTGGAGAACGGTGTGCAGCAGCGTGTGCTGCTGACCGCTGGGGCTGTGGACGCTTATATCATTCATGGTATGGTGATAGAGAGTGACAGTACGCTGCTGACGGATAAGCCTTATCTTATATATGACTCGCTGGTCATAGCGAAGGGGGCTACGCTGAATCTGCAGGCTGGCACCAGGCTGCTGATGCATGACAGTACGGCGGTGGATGTGTTCGGGCGGATAAATGCTGAGGGTACCATAGCGAAGCCTGTTATCTTCCGCGGAGCCAGAACGGACCGTATGTTCGACTATCTGTTCTATGACAATATGCCCAGCCGATGGAAGGGTATTACTATTCATGAGGGCAGTTACAACAATAAGTTCCTGAACTGTGATATTCACAGTGGGCGCTGGGGCATCAGGGTAGACAGTACATCACTGGACCATCTGACGATGACGTTGCAGAATTGTGTGATCCATAATGTGGGTGGTGACGGTCTGCGGCTGGTTAACTGCAATACGGAGATTCTGAATACGCAAATCAGTAATACGTTAGGGGATTGTGTTGCAGTCCTGGGCGGTGCGAATACCTTCTGCCATTGTACGGTAGCGCAGTATTATCCCCTGAGTTATGACCGCGGTTATGCGCTGTATGTGGCTAATCAGAACTTTGACGAGGTGCACTATGACTTGCAGTATATCCAGTTCCTGAACAGTGTGATTATAGGTTATGAGGAGGATGTGATCATGGGTAATCTGGATAATGAGTATGAGGATTCGGAGTATTACTACTTCCAGAACTGTTACCTGCGTACCGTTGGTGAGAATGACGAGGAGCATTTCATCAATTGTGTGTTTGACCAGGATGGATTTGTGGAGATTGAGCCTCGTGGCGAGAAGAACTTCAAGGTCTTCGATACGGAGAATTTTATCTATGATTTCACGCCTGACTCGGCGAGCCTGATACGTAATCTGGCTGATCCGCTGCTGATGAACGGTCTGACTACAGACCGTCTGGGACGCAGCCGCAAAGCAGACGAGGCTCCTGACGCAGGTTGTTATGAATATATTAAACCGCAGGAGTAATGAGGATCTCCCTGACCGTAGTAGGTAAGACTACTGACAGGCATTTCATTGCCAGCATCGATGAGTATGTGCAGCGTGTCTGTCACTATGTTCCGTTCAGCATTGATGTGATTCCTGAATTGAAGGGGACGAAGAACCTGAGTGAGAAGGAACAGAAGGAGAGGGAAGGGGAGCTGATTCTGAAATCATTCCAGCCGGGCGATTATATTGTGCTGCTGGATGAGCATGGACGTGAACGCCGCAGTATTGAGTTTGCACAGTGGATGCAGAAGCGTATGGCGGCAGGCCCCAAGCGTCTGGTATTTGTGGTGGGCGGTCCGTACGGATTCTCTCCGGCTGTGTATGCTGCGGCTCAGGAGAAGGTGTCGCTCTCGCAGATGACGCTGAGTCATCAGATGATCCGCCTGCTCTTCACTGAGCAGATCTACAGGGCCATGACCATTCTGAACGGGGAACCGTATCATCATGAGTAGAAGACCCGGCCCGGGTCTGCCGGGTGAGGTTTTAGGGTTTAGAGTTTAGAGTCAGTTTTGGAGTTTAGAGTTTAAATAGTTGACGTTGACGTTGACGTTGTCGTAAGCCCAAAGGGCTTTAATTTGAATTTTGAATTAAAAAAATATATCTTTATGTTAAGTGTAGAAGAATTAAATGACAGACTTATTGACTTGGCTTTTGCCGAGGATATAGGTGACGGAGATCATACCACCCTTTGCTGTATCCCGGATACGGAGATGGGTGAGAGTAAACTGCTTATCAAGGAAGAGGGTATCTTTGCCGGTGTGGAGATTGCCAAACAGGTATTTCGCCGCTTTGATCCTACCATGCAGGTGGAGGTGTACATTCAGGACGGTGCCCATGTTAAGCCGGGTGACATTGTGATGAGTGTGAAGGGCAAGGTGCAGAGTCTGCTGCAGACGGAACGCCTGATGCTGAACATCCTGCAGCGTATGAGCGGTATTGCCACTATGACACACAAGTACCAGCAGGCACTGATTGATGCCGGCACTAAGACACGTGTGCTGGATACCCGTAAGACTACGCCTGGTATGCGTATGCTGGAGAAGGAGGCTGTTAAGATAGGCGGCGGAATGAATCACCGTATCGGCTTGTTTGATATGATTCTGCTTAAGGATAATCATATTGACTTCTGCGGTGGTGTGCATAATGCCATCTCGCGCGCCAAGCAGTATTGTAAGGAGAAGGGTAAGAACCTGAAGATAGAGTGTGAGGTCCGTAACTGGAAGGAACTGGATGAGGCGCTGGCAGAGGGGTGCGACCGAATTATGTTTGACAACTTTACGCCTGAGGATACCTGTAAGGCGGTTCAGTTGGTAGCCGGCCGTTGTGAGACCGAATCCAGCGGCGGTATTACCTTTGACAATATGATTCCCTATGCCAAGGCAGGGGTGGATTTCATCTCCTTCGGTGCGCTTACGCATAGCGTGAAGGGACTGGATATGAGCTTCAAGGCAGCAGGAAGCGACAAGTTGAAGATTTAACATGGTTCATGGTTCATGGTTCAGGGTTCATGGTTCAGGGTTCATGGTTCAGGGTTCATGGTTCATGGTTCATGGTTCATGGTTCATGGTTCATGGTTCATGGTTCACGGTTCACGTTAACGTCATCATTCCGTTGAGAGCAGGGCGTGTATCGCCTCCTCCTCTCCTACAATCCATAGGATGTCACCAGCCAGGAACTTACGGGACGGGGCTACTCTCGACAGGTTCTCCTTACCTTCTTCCAGTCCGATGACCATGCAG
>JAEEGK010024707.1_pt1 | contig 12424 bp, 16 predicted proteins | sample 8958771 | NCBI WGS metagenome assembly JAEEGK01 (sample SAMN16246547, study PRJNA631951) | gut metagenome | biome: gut microbiome; feature: rumen; material: SC-attached | host: Bos | place: Iran: Karaj | collected 2018-10 | reverse complement strand
ACTGTGTATTCAGTATGGGATGCACTGGAAAAAGTTATTACGGAATCTTTGACAAGAGGGAATTCCGTAAAGTGTTTGAACCTTGGAATCTTTTTCATTGCATGTAAAGGCGTAACTGACGGGAAAAATCTTGTACCCGGACTTACGGTAAAATTCATTCCGTCAGAGGTTACAAAATCTGCAATTGATAAAATTGCTGTCGATCAGGAATCATATGCAGAACCTGAGGCAACAATCAGCAGCATCACTGATGTTGATACCGGTAATTCAGATGGCAGTCTTTCTTTAAAAGGTTCTGTTCAGATTTCAGGGAAGAAGCTTTTAATTGGCGGAGAAGAAAGCGGAATCTGGTTTGCTCCTGCAAAAGGAGAAAACGAATCAATTGACGAAAGCGGTTCTGACTGGACTAAAGTAGAAGCGAAACTTACCGTAAACAAACCGGGAACTTTGCTTTTTCCTCTTCCAAAGAGTCTTGAAGGCGGCAAGTATAAGATTGTACTTAAAACACGCTGTCCTTCAAATTTAAAGCATTACCGTAAAAACCTAGTTACATCTTACTCAGATGTACTTGCTATCGGCTGATGCGTAGTTAGCCAGCTTTTTGGGGCATTCTTCACGGAATGCCCCGATTTTTAGTTATTATAAATTATAACATCAAAAGTTATAGATTTAGAGATTGTATTTTCTTTTGCATAGAAAGTATTGATTTTTTCCAATCCTCAACAAACCAATTCGGTGAAACAGGAACAGCATTTTCGGTGTATAATTCTCTTTATGAAAACCGTTAAAACTCTTTGTTTTATCCCTGTAATTCTCTTAGGTTTGTGTCTTTTGTCGCTGGGGCTGGCAAGTGTTCTGGAATTTCCATTAGAACGTTCCGGCTTGTATCTGTTTTTTGGAATAATTGGAATTGGTTTGCTTTTTTTCGCTTCGATTCCTTCTTTTTGCGTTTCTGTTGTGGCGTTAATTATAGCTGTGCGAAGAAAGCTGAAAAGATTCATTGGCTTTGCCATAACAGATATTGTGATTTCTATTTTATGGTTATTTCTTGCATCAATGCTGTTCATCGGCGGAATGTCAGTTTAAAAATAATGACATGCTCTGAAAAAACTACTATATTGAAAATGAAAACCACAAGGAAAATAATGAAAAATGATTAAAATTTACAAAACAACAAAAGATGATATTGATGATTTAATGAGAGTACGGCTTGAAACATTGCGTGCCGTAAACGAAATGAACGATGACGCCCAGTTTAGTGAGACGCTTGTAAATTGTGCCAGGGACTATTTTTTAAACGGCGACCAGACTACGGTCTTTGCCGAGGATTCAGAAGCGTCAGAAAAAAGCAGCAACAACGCCTCTGGCAAAAGCAAAGGCAAAATAATCGGGTGTGCTTCAATGAGCTACATTACAATTATGCCGACTTATGAGCACCCTACCGGCAAGCGTGCATTTCTTATGAATGTCTATGTAAATAAAAATTACCGGCGGCAGGGAATCGCTCAAAAAATGATTACAATTCTTATAGAAGAAGCAAAGGAAAGAGGCTGCAGTGAAATCAGCCTTGATGCAACCCAGGCGGGACGACCTGTTTATAAAACACTTGGATTTTGTGATAATGATGAAGCAATGATTCTAAATCTTGCACAAAACTAACAGGTGAATTTAAGCGGTATTTTATAGCCGGTAAATTTTTTAAATAAGGGGAAACGTAAAATGACAAAAATCTATTGCTATGACCGATGTACAACCTGTAAAAAAGCTCTGGCCTGGTGCGATTCGAACAGCGTAAAATATGAAAAAATCGACATTAAAAGTAATCATCCTGATGAAAAAACCTTACGTAAGCTCCATGCAAAAAGCGGTCTGCCGTTAAAAAAATTTTTTAATACAAGCGGAATGCTCTACCGTGAAATGAACCTTTCACAAAAGCTGGCTGAAATGAGCGAAGACGAACAATTCAAATTGCTTGCAAGTGACGGCATGTTAGTAAAGCGTCCTCTGCTGATTACAGAAAAAACCGTTTGCGTCGGCTTTAAAGAAGCAGAATGGAAAGATGCGCTTTTGAAATAATAAGACCCCAAAACACATCAAAGGAAATATCATGATTCAGATTTTTGGCACTAATAAAAACTTTGACTGCAAGGCAGCACAGAGATTTTTTAAAGAGAGACGGATACCATTTCAGTTTGTTGATCTTAAAGAAAAAGAAATGTCACCGGGAGAATTTGATTCTGTAGTAAGTGCAATTGCACGAACAGAAGGCGGACGCGCGGCAGCTATTGAGGCATTAATCGACACAAAATCAAAGGAATACACAAGTATCGCCTATCTTGACGACAGTGAAAAAGAAAATAAGCTGTTTGAAAATCAGACATCGCTTTTAAAACAGCCTGTATGCCGTTACGGGAAAAGTGAGGCAACGGTAGGAATGGCACAAAAAATCTGGGAAAACTGGAAATAATGTTTTTAAAGCGGACTGCTTTTGTGGCAATTCGCTTTAAAAATTTTTCAAAACAATATCGATTTCTACCTTAACAAATCTTCCAGTTTTTCTTTTGCTTTTCTGGTTTCAATCCTGTTCGGCAAAACAGCAAGCACTATTCCAAAGATAAGCATAATATATGGAAAAAAGCAAAACGGCATATCAAAGTGAAGGAACGGCACTATAAGACAGAATAAAATAACAAAAGTAAACCAAAAAGTCATAAATCCTTTTATAAATAAATTCATCCGCATTTTTATACTTACTTTCGCGCCAGAATCCTTTTCTTCAATATTGCCAATTATTACCGGTAAAAAAGAATTTCTATAACTTATATTTCTTTGTATTTTGAATGAGTTTTCTAATATCTTTCCATTAAAAAATTCTCCATTATTTGCAAAGAACACACCTCTATGTTCAGAGGTGTTATTCCTTATTATCTGAAGAATTTCATCTTTTGTTTTATTCGTTTCTATTAGGAATTTCATTTTTTATATTTTTAATTCGGTTTGGCAAAAACGGGTGGCTTGAACAGAGTTCTACAAATCTTACAGAAAAACTTCTTCTTTTCTTTGCGCTTTCCATATATTTATCGCTGGCGACTTTTTTGTAAAGATTTTTTCCTGCAGCAAGAACAAGAAGCCCTTTTTCTGAACCACCTGCAGATAAATCATGTCCGATATTATCGCAGGTATATTCACAGCTTCTTGAATAAGCAGCACTCAAAAAAGGTACAAAAGAAGCGAGGAATGTCCAGAATTGTTTTGACATATGATGTCTTTTTACATGTCCAAGTTCATGTCCTAAAATGAATTTAACAACTTCTATATCTGTTTCTATCATCTCAAATATGTCAGAATAAATTGCGATGTAATTTTTGCAGGAGAATCTGATAGCAAAAGCATTTAACGCGCCTCCCTGCTGAATAAGAAAAAGCGGCGGAAGTTTTTTCATTCCTAACTCTTTTGCCATATTTGAGTAAACCTGATAAATTTCAGGGAATTGTTCTGCTGTTATCTCTACACCGTTGCCTTTTAAATAACCGACAATAAATATTTTCCTGAAGAAAAGATACATAAATATAAAATAAACATATATCAGAATAGGAATTATAGCGGTAAATACTTTATCACGTTCAATAAGAAGTTTATTGAAACCTGTTACAACAAAATAAGCTATTAATATGCTTAATACAACTTTAATTGCAAAATACAAATTTTCTTTTTTATTAACTCTGATTTTCATATCGATTCTCCTTGTTGATTCAAATAAAAAATATAACTTCAAAAATAAAATTATACTATTATTTTCTATAATTAGAGTTTTTCTAGCAAAGATATAACATAAAATCACATTTTTATGCAAGTAGCAGTGTTTTTATGCACCTGTACACCACTTGAACAAACTTCTTATAAAATTTAATATTCAGTTAAGATGGCTCTAAAAGAAGAAAAAACAGAATTAAATACACTTACTGAAACCTTTCTGGAAAAAGATGTTCTGGATGCTGGTTCTAAAATTTTAAAGGAAACGAACTCTGATTCCATAAAAGCTTGTGCCAAAATTATCGCTAAAGCTTTTGGTACAGATGATTCTTTTTCATTTTCTAATGCAGAAGCCGAATCAAAACTTGTAACAAGTTTTAACAGCAACCTAACGCTTTTGATTCAAAAAACCTGGGTTGAAAGCTACGATGCAGGCCTCAAAGAGCAGGTTTTGTATCAGCTTGAACAGTTCAGCTCTCTTGCTAAGAATGGCGAATGGGATAAAATTTACACACCATTTATCAAAATCATCTATGATGCAGTTTATCTCATGTTCGGTTCTCAGGCTAAAAAAGACGATTTCCTTGAATATGCTTTCCGCGTAGACCCCGAATTCGGTACATTCTGGTGGTATCTTCACATGTTGCCCCAGGAAACAGACTGGCCGGCGGAAAAATGCAGGGTATTGGTTTTGCTGGGAATGTATTTTCTGGCAAATTACTAATATTTTATATGCAAAAAAGGCCGGAGCGTATGTTCCGGCTTTTTTTATGCCATAAGCATTGATATAATGATTATGTGGCACTTTTTATGAATGGATTTTAATAGCCAAATATCTGGTTTTCCAAGATATTTGCATAAAAAAATTGCTCTGCGGGACGCAGGGAAAACCAAATTAAGGGGGGCCCTGCAAGAATTTCTTTGGCGATAGCCGCTGGGTTTTGCAAAAAGCAGGGAGATTCCTTAATTTTTTTCCCGTTGCTGGGACCCGCAGACCAATTTTTTTAGCAAGTAATTTTAGAAAACTAGACATTTGGGCAAAATAACAAAGCTATAGCAATATAGAAAAAACGGGAGACAAAAATGGAATTAAAAGCAATCTGTCAAAAACTCAGGGAAAATTCTGTTATCCTTTCAAATCAGACAGCCCGGCAAAAAAATCTTGCCCTGGAATCTGTTTGTGGAGAAATTGAAAATCAGCGGAGCTTCATTCTTGAAGCAAACAAAGCTGATGTTTCAGCAGCAGAAAAAAAAGGCATGAGCAAAGCTTTAATTGAACGTCTTGCTTTAGATGACAGAAAAATTGACGGTATAATCAGCGGAATAAAAACCGTCATCGCACAGACAGATCCAATCGGCGAAGAAATTGCTGGATGGAAAATGCCTAATGGAGTTACAATCCGTCAGGTAAGAGTTCCTATGGGTGTTGCAGCCATTATTTACGAATCCCGACCTAATGTTACAGCAGATGCTTTTTGTCTTGCCTACAAAAGCGGAAATTCCATTTTATTGCGCGGCTCTTCATCTGCACTAAAATCAAATCTGGCAATACAAAAGGCTATAAAAGAAGGACTTTCAAAATGTCCTTCCGGCGTACCGGATGCCATTCATCTTGTAGAATCAACTGACCATGAAGATGTTGAACAGATTCTTAGTGCTGTAGGAATGATTGACGTTGCCCTTCCGCGAGGCGGCGCAAATCTGATAAACATGGTAGTTGAAAAAGCAAAAATCCCTGTTATTCAGACAGGAGCAGGAGTTTGCCATTTGTTTGTAGATGATTCTGCGGATCTGGAAAAAGCAGCCGTTATTGCGGAAAATGCTAAAATCCAAAGACCGGGTGCCTGCAATGCGATTGAAACGATTCTTGTTCACAAGAATGTTGCAGAACAATTTTTACCGCTTCTTGAAAAACAGCTTGCAGGTCGTGTTGAACTTCGGGCAGCAGACAGTGCGTATACCATTCTAAAAGCAGAAGCCGAAAAAAACGGGCGTCTTACCGTGGATGGTCATGCCAGTGTCGTTAAGGCAACAGAAGAAGATTTCGGCTATGAATTTTTAAGCTTTATATGTGCTGTAAAAATCGTCAGCAGCATTGATGAAGCAATCAGTTTTATTAACAGGCACAATACAAAACATTCAGAATGTATTGTTACAAATAATCGTGACAATGCGCGCAAATTCCAGCAGAATGTAGATGCCGCATGTGTTTATGTAAATGCTTCTACACGGTTTACAGACGGCGGAGAATTTGGCTTCGGAATGGAACTTGGAATAAGCACCCAGAAACTTCATGCAAGAGGTCCAATGGGCATAAAAGCGTTAACTACAACTAAATACTTAATTGACGGAGACGGACAGATAAGATGAACAAAATAAGCAGTGCATTAAAAGATGCAAGAAAAATCGTAATAAAAATCGGTTCAAACACACTTGCTAAGGCAGACGGAACACAGGACACAGAATTTATGAAAAACTTTGCATGCCAGTGCAAAAAACTTATAGAACTTGGCAAGCAGATTGTTGTTGTTTCTTCCGGTGCACAGGTAAGCGGCGTTTCTACGTTAAAAGAATGGTCTCGCAAAAAGGACATTCATTTTCGTCAGGCTTTGTGCGCAATCGGGCAGGTTGAACTAATGGCACAGTGGCGAAAAGCATTTTACGAAAACGGCATACATATCGGTCAGCTTTTATTCACAAAAGAAGATTTTGAAAACAATCACCGTTCGCTGAATATCCGCAACACATTGTTTACGCTTGTTGATGAACGTGTTGTTCCGATTATAAATGAAAATGATTCTGTTTCAACCGATGAATTTTCTATCGGAGATAATGACAACCTTTCTGCCCTTACTGCAATTTTGTGGTCAGCTGACCTGCTGATTTTATTCAGCGATATAGACGGAATTTATACCGATAACCCGAAAACGAATCCTGATGCAAAACTGATTGAAACTGTAGAAAGCATACCGGAACTTCGCAAAACTATTACTATCGGCGAAACCAATGCCTTCGGCACAGGCGGTATAGAAACAAAGATTCAGGCCGCTGAAAAAGTTACCGGCTATGGTATAGAAATGATTCTTGCAAACGGCGGAAAAGAAAATGCCCTCGCCTCTCTTTCTACGGAAGAAGCTGTTGGAACATTGTTTTTAGCAAAATAGATGTGGAATATGTATTGCTGCGGCGCACAAGTAGAACTTGTGCGCCGCATATTTTAGAATCTAAAGCACAAACCTACAGCTGGTTTTACTGCGTATCCGTTTTTGCCTTTGACAGAACATTCTGAAACATAATTTATGGAATTTGTTATTTTTTGGGAGGATTTAGCTTCAGCCTCTCCTGAGACAACGCGTCGTATATCTACTGAACTGTAAACGCCAAGGTGTTTAGTCAATTTGAATATTCCAGTTAATGCAACTCCAACACTGAAGGCCATATCAGTTTCTTCATATTTTGTACTTCCACCATAATATTCTTCATCTATAGTCATGTAATCCCACCCTAAAACACCGCAAAGAGAAAGAATTTTTTCATTTGTACGGATAAAAGAGTACCCTAAACCTAAAGTAAATGTTCCGTAATCTGCTGAAGCATTCGGTAAAGAATTTGCCATTTTTACTTTTCTTTTGCCAAGTGATAAATCGGTTTTGAATGTAATACCACTTGGTTTTGAAACACCATGATACATAACTTCTAGGTTTATTCCTGAGCCAGATTTTACATAATCAATATTATTGACTGTTTTATCCAAATTCATTTTATATTTAGGAATGGTAAATCCTAAACCTACAGCATGGAAAGCTTCTGACCAAACCATACCTGATAAAGAAAATAATAATACAAAAATTCCAATACTTTTTTTCATTTTCATATCTCCTGCTTAATTAGACACTTTAAGCAATTAAAAGTGTTACAGAAGATTATAAATAATTCTGGGGCGGCCGCCTGTTTCGTAATCTATGGAACTTGAAACACGTCCTGTTTCTATTAAATAGTTTAAGTATCGTCTTACAGTAACTTTAGAAAGATTAGATTCTTTAGAAAGGGTTTCACAGGTATGTTTTTTACCGGGCATCTGCTCAAGATGATATAAAATTGCTTCCAGGGTTTGTGCATTCAAACCTTTTTCCAGTTTATTATTTGCAGCAGTTGGTGTTGTTACAGAATTTTTTAAAAGCTGATCTACAACTTCCTGATTTGCATTTTTTCCGCTGCTAAGGAGATTCATTCTTATAATGTATTTTTGAACTGCCTCTTTAAAACGTTCAAAGCTATACGGCTTTATAAGATAATCAATAACGCCAAGACGCAGGGCTTCATGTACTGTATTCATTTCCGTAGCTGCCGTAATTATTATTACAGCACATTTTAACTTGTCGGCACGCATTTTCCTAAGCAGCGTAATACCGTTCATACCGGGCATAAAAACATCAAGCAATACAAGATTAACTACATTTTTTTGCAAATAATCCAATGCGCTCTGTGCATTATCAAAAACCGCATCTACGCAAAAATCTTTTATCTGCTGCATGTACTGCCTGTTAATCTGAGCAACCATAGGATCATCTTCAATTATTATTGTATGCGTCAATGTTCAGCTCCCTATTTTTCTGATGAAAAATAATAGTAAATGTTGTACCAAAACCAGGATCGGAATCAATTTCTATCGTTCCACGGTTTCTTTCAACTAATTTCTGTACAAGGTTCATGCCAAAGCCACGTCCGCTATGACCTTCCTGTCCTTCACTGTCTTCCTGACTATTTTTTGTGGAAAATCCCTCTTCAAAAATATGTTTTATAACATCGTCTGTCATACCAACGCCAGTATCAGAAAACATAATCAAAAGGCCAGTTTCGTCCTCCGTAATCTGAATTGTTATATTACGCGGATTATTCGGTAACTGGGAATTTACGGCTTCTATAGCATTTTCAAACAGATTTCCAATTATCGTAATAAGTTCCGTTGTCGTAAGATACGGACTATGGCGCGGCAATTTGCTGTTTGGCAAAAGCTTAACTTCTATATTCATTTCGCGTGCATTGTTAAGCTTGCCCAAAAGAAGGGCACACACATTTACATTTGCAATATGCTGTAAAAACGGTGTAAGCGACTGAGAATGTAATGCAGAAACATTATTAATATATTCCCTGGCTTCTTCCGTTTTATTCATCTGCAAAAGCCCTGAAAGAACCTGAAGCTTATTCATAAACTCGTGGCTGTTTGCCCTTAATGCAGAAATAATATGCCGCGTTCCATTTAACTGTTCTGCATTGCGCATGGCTTCCGAGCGGTCTGTAAGAATAATTGTTGTTCCGTTGGAATTTTTTTCCTGTTTTATTGGAATGCTCGTGGCAAGAAGATTCTTCCGGTTTGTAGGATAATTATTTTCAGGTACAGATAATAAGGAATTTCCGCGGATATCCTGAATAAAAGTATCAAGAGTTCTGCCAACAAGAAAATCTGCCGGATGTCCAAGCATTTTTTCGCATGCGGAATTTGCAAGCTGAATTGAACCTGTTGAATCTACAAGGATTACGCCTTCCGTAAGAGTATTTAAAACTTCATTTTGCTTCAAATAAGAATGAATTAATTCCAAAGGGCTATAACCTAAAAGAATTTTACGGACAAATAAAGCCAGTACGGAAGAAAGAATTATTGAAATCAGCGTTAAAATAATGGCTAAGCCTATATATCCCCTGAAAATTTCTCGTCTGAGTTCCTGAGACTGCCGCATGGTTGTACTTGCCATAACAAAGCCAATTACTTTGCCGTCTATATTTAGGCCGCCGCCATTTGCCCTTACCGGCGAAAAATACCGGCGCTGTAAACCCAATGTTCCAACGGCATCTGAAAAATAAGATTTTCCTTCAAGACAATCTCCCTGGTCACCGCCGACAAAAACTTCGCCGATACGACTGTGTACAATATGGTACAAGCGAATAGAATTTGCATCAGCAATTGTAATAACATCCATGGTTGGCGATTTAGATAAAAACGAATCCAGAAATCTTACAAGGTCTTCAGGGCAGGCTCCATTTTCTATGGAACTTCGAACTGTTGCATTTTCTGAAAGAGCTGTTGCAATTGCTTTCAGCGTATTGTCATTTTTTTCCAGCAGTGTTGAAATTGAAATTTGCAAAGTGATTCCCATTGTAGCGGCAAGAACAACAAGCCACATCGCACTAGAAATAACGAGAATCCTTAAAAATAACGGTGCAATTCCTTTTTTTTTCATTCCTTCATTTTCCTAAGCGCATCACTACGATATTTTCATTACCCGACAATCAATTTTATAGCTTCATCCATACTGATACACTTAGCATATCGTTTTGGCCACATAAAATCATTATAAAAATGATATGCTGTTTCTTTTGAAAAGTATGAGTTATCTCTGGTAGAATTGGCGTATGCAGGAACTATCATTTGATATCCTTGTTCAAAACCGCTTTTAACTGTTGCATCGATACAAAAATCTGTCTGCAATCCAACGACCATAATTTGTTTTTCATTCTTTGCTGAAAGGTATTTTGTAAGTCCTGTTGAAGGATTAAAAGCACTGTTTACAGATTTATAGAAAATCTTTTCATCTTTCTGTGGTGCAAATTCCTCATAAATTTCAAATTCTTCATCACCTTTTGAAAAGCCTGAGCCTGGACCATCGTCATGCTGAACAAAGATTACTTCTATATTATTTTCGCGTGCTTTAGCAATCAATAATTTGATATTAGCCGTTACTTTTTCAAACTCATATAATCTTGAATCCGTAATTCCTTTTTGGGTATCTACTACTAGTAAAACCATACTTTTCTTTTCCTAGCGGCACAAAGTCGCATGTCGTCTTTTCTGCAAACGACCGAAGGTCGTATGCGCTAGCCGCCTGAGCGGCGAGTTAAATAACTTCTCCTCATGCAAACGACCGAAGGTCGTAACCTTTGTTATGTGATTTTTATATCAAATTTGCATAATCTCTTTTTGCATAGAAGATACGCATTATAGAAACTACTTTTTCTACATCATCAATCAAGTATAATGCAATAAAGTTCTTATAGAAAAGAAAACGATGATATCCTTCTTTCTGTAATACAGGATTATCACTCAGAGGATACATGTATGGGGTTTCAGCAATATTTTCTTTTTCGTTCAGAAAATCTACAAGAAGATTGTCTGCGGCTGTTTGATTTTTTAGCGTATCTGAAATGTAATCTACAATTTCCGACAAATCTTCTTCTGCTTTTTCCATGATTCGAACATTATAAGCCATGTTTTTCTCTAATTCTGGAAATCGCATCTTCAACGGAAGAGTATCTGCCGTTTCTCATATCATCTTTAGCTTCTTCAAGTTTACCGTACACATTAGCAAGAAAAAGGCTTTTTTCATATGTTTCCATACTCATAAGCACCATGTCGCCATAACCATTTTTTGTTACAAAAATTGGTTCTTCATCTTCATGGCAGAGGGTTGAAATTGCTGTTGTATTCTTCAAATCCCTTATTGGAATAATTCGTGGCATCTAATCCTCCTTGTGGGATTATTTTACCACGGCCTGTGTTGTTTTGTCTATAAAAAAGGCGGGCTCGCTTGTATTCGCAACGCAGTTTCTAGCAAGCTACGTTGCGAACGCTGGAAGCTACGCTGTCGGCTATGATACATCATGCGCGCAAGCACACTATATAATAATTTCCTCTATGCAAATAACCGAAGCTCATAATCTTTGTTATGCTATTTTATTTCATTTGTAAATCCAGAGTTTAGATTACAACCATAAAAATTTATAAATACTTCTCTTCCTTCAAATACATATTCTGCATTAGCGACTATTAATGCTATTCTATCTTCATATGGACTTTTAATATATGCTGTCGGCATTACATATTCACAAATTTTGTTTTCAATTTTACTAAGCAATTTATATTTATTATTTTTTATTGAAATGATTTCGTAATCCATATATGGAAAGCCATATTTTCCTATATATTTTCTACTATTTATTATTTTAAAATTTATACTATTTTTGTCTATCGCTGGTAACCACCCAATCTTTACTGGCTTTAATATAATATCGTTTTGTTTTAATACTTTATTTATTTCCTCTAAATTATTATCAACACATTCTTGAAGAGATACGGTCAACCTAGAATATTCAGAAGATTCATCAAAATCATAACAAACTATTTTCTTACAAAAACAAATTTTATCTTCTACTAAATCTTGAATTGTAAATATAAAATCATGTCCTCCTCGTCCATCAATATCTCTGTTTTCTATAAATGCGATTTTTCCATCTTTTGACCATCCTAATACATAAATATTATTATTTTCTTGATAAATATAAAAATCTTCGTTCTTTGTATTATCTACTAATATTGAAGTTATTTTAGAATCAAGTTTATATTCTTCAATATTTATTTTTATAAGGTCTTTAGAATATAGATTTAATGAAATTAAAAGCAATAAAATAACAAAAATACTTTTTTTCATTTTTATATTCTCCAAAAGCGCCCCAGTGCGCCATCAACCTAACAAATCTTATCCAGTATAAAAGTCTTAGACTGACAGAAAATGTCCGCGTAAGACAGATAAAAACATATATGCAAATTATACAATACGTTAATGAAAATTCACATTATTTTATACAGATGCTGATAAAATCATACTCTGTTTTCAAC
>JAEEGK010024703.1_pt1 | contig 12426 bp, 11 predicted proteins | sample 8958771 | NCBI WGS metagenome assembly JAEEGK01 (sample SAMN16246547, study PRJNA631951) | gut metagenome | biome: gut microbiome; feature: rumen; material: SC-attached | host: Bos | place: Iran: Karaj | collected 2018-10 | reverse complement strand
TTGGGAAGTGCATGAATAGAAAATTTCCTATCTTTCTTTACATGTCCGACTCAATGAACGAAGATCAGAAAAAAAGCCGAGGAGCGTAAGGCGCGCATTCGCAAGATGCGCGGGTGGCTTTCACCGCGTGATTCTGAGGTGGATGATTTCGGGCCCGAAGATGCCGCGCTGTATTATGGCGAGGGGCATAACGGCTGGAACCGCTAGCTTTTCTGCGGCTTGTTTAGCCAACGAGCTTTATTCCAAAATTATTTTATAGGCCTCAACCAATTTCTCTAGCGATACGGCGCAGTTGGCAGGCGAGGTAGAGGGGAGCTTGACTGCATCTATTCCGACATCTTGGGCGCAGAGTTTTTGGTACAGTTTGTGGGCGGTGGCGCCGGTGCAAAAGATGCGCGTGACTTTGGACTTTTTTACGAGTTCTTTTATGTTGTTCACAACGGGGTCTTCGATGCTCAAGTCGCTAGCGCCTACGATGGTGCAGCTGTCCAGAACGTCCCACAGGGCCACGTGATGTTTTTTGAGCATGGCCTTCTTTTGTTCTATGGTTTCGGGGGCGCCTTTGCCTGCTGCGATTTCGCTCAAGGTAGCTTCGCCGAGCACTGCGGCCATTACCTTCCAGAACCTGTTTTGCGGGTGCCCGTAGTAAAACGCCATCTCGCGTGACTTGGGCGAGGGTATGGAGCCGAGCAACAGTACGCGGGATTCACTGTCATATAGGGCCGGGAATTCGTGCGTCACGTTGGTGCGTTCGTTCTTGACTCTCGTGGCTTTGCCTGTGGCTTTACTAGCGGACTTTTTTATCGGCATCTTGTCATGCCCGCGGAGGCGGGCATCTCCTATTTATTTAAATTGGATACTTTTATCAGTTACGATAAAGATACTATTTTTCATCGTATGAAAATCAAGATTCTGTTTGTGTGCCATGGGAACATTTGCCGAAGCCCGATGGCTGAATTCGTGATGAAAAAGATGGTACGGGATTTGCCCGCCACATTACCCGCCGAGTTACAACAGGGAGCGGCGCAGTTTCAGCTGAAAGATGTAGAATTCGAAATCGCAAGTGCCGCGACGAGCACCGAAGAAATCGGGAACCCGGTTTACCCGCCGGCACGCCGCATGCTTGCCATGCACGGAATCGATTGCTCCGGGAAAACGGCACGCCAGATGACGGCGCGCGACTACGAGTATTACGACTACATTGTGCTCATGGACCGTAACAATTTGCGCAACCTCCGCTGGATTTTGCCGGCCGATGTGTACGCCCGTGAAACAGGTGGCGCGGGCTCTCCTACTAATAACTTGACGCATTGTCCCGCTAAAAACTCCACAAACCATAAAGTTTCCCTCCTCATGGATTGGGTGGGCGAGTGCCGCGACGTGGCGGACCCCTGGTACACCGGGGACTTCGAGCGCACCTTCCAGGACATACTGGAAGGCTGCGAGGCTATGTTAAGCGGAGAAACGGTATCCCGCGGCTAGATATCCAGCCACTCTACCTCACCTCCCCATATGGAGAGGAACTTATGGAACATCTCGTTTGTCAGGACCACGCTCGCAGTATTGTCACAGGGGTGGAAACTGACACGGGGCGCATCCTGCAGCTCCCGGTCTATGAAATACTTGGCCCGATGGCCATGCTCGAACAACGCCCTTGGATCCGCCGTTGCGGCAATGTCAATGTCGTGAATCAGCCCAAAGGCGCAGACTGACCCCGGGCTCACTCCCAGGCATCGTTCCATCCTTTCAGGACTGGCAAAACTGAGTTTGCCCTGGTGCAGCTTATGCTCCAGGGCGTGGATGTCCAGGTCTTTGTGGCATTCGAAACTCACCAGATAGTGGCGGTTCCCTTTGTGATTGCGGAAGAACAGGTTCTTGCAATGCACGGAATCAATGTCCTTCCAATACGCCAGGGCCTCCTGTATGGTGGCCAGAGGCGGATGATAATAAACCTGATAGGAAATCCCGTGGGATTCCAGCCAGTCAAGGGTTTCCTTTATCCTGGGGCTCATTTGCGTTTTGGGATGGTAACCGTCCCGAACGGCATCATTGATAGCTTCATCAATCTCCAATGAGCCTTTGCAAACGGGATACCCACTATTGTAATGGCAAATATCGCAGCCAGGAAAAGATGGACTATCGCTATCCCCCACCACCCCAGCATAAGCCAGAGAAAGTTGAAGAGGGTGTTCAGGCAGCCTGAATCCTTCATCATATCCACGTCCCTGCCAAAGGGGCACAGGGCCAGGCCGGCTATCTTGAACAGCTGTATCCCAAACGGAATGCCTATGATTGTGACACACAGCATAAGTCCGCCCAGGAAATACAACAGGGCCACCAGGAATCCTCCCAGCACAAACCAAAGGATATTTCCTATCAGGGTCATTGTTCCAAGGGTTATTATTCCTCAGCGAATTCGTCCTTGCCTACTCCGCAAACGGGGCAGACAAAGTCTGCAGGCACTTCTTCCCAAGGTGTTCCGGGTGCTATTCCTGCCTCAGGGCATCCTGCTTCAGGGTCATACTCCCATCCGCATACTTCGCATACGTATTTCTTCATAATTGTAAAATTTAAATTAGCATTAATGGTTTCATCAAATATAAAGACAATTTCCTATATTTGTATAATACGTCAAGAAATAATCATACACAATGATAAGGCAGATCAACGACAAAGTAAAATACATTGGAACGGACGACAATGACCTTGACCTCTTCGAGAGCCAATACATTGTCCCGGAAGGTATGTCATACAACTCCTACGTGATCCTGGACGGCAAAACAGCCGTCCTTGACACCGCGGACGCCCGTATGGCAGACCAGTGGAAAGAGAACCTCAAGGAGGCCCTTGCAGGCCGCCAGCCGGACTATCTCGTAGTCCACCACCTTGAGCCGGACCATTCCGCCCTCATTGCCTGGGCAATGGAGGAGTATCCGGGCCTGGTGCTCACCGCAGGCGCAAAAGCGCTGCAAATGTTCCCGCAGTTCTTCCCTGACAAGGATTTCTCCGGCAGGACGCTATGCGTAAAGGAAGGCGACGTCCTGGATCTTGGAGAGCACTCCCTGCAGTTCATATCGGCACCAATGGTGCACTGGCCGGAGGTGATGGTTTCCTTTGACAAGGCCGACGGCGCCCTTTACAGCGCCGATGCCTTCGGAAAATTCGGCACCCTTGGCAAATGCGGCTTCTACGGACGCGAGGACGATGACTGGAGCTGCGAGGCCCGCCGCTACTACTTTAACATAGTCGGCAAATACGGCGGCCCCGTGCAGACGCTCCTGGGAAAGGTGGGCAAACTGCCCGTCAAGGCCATCCGCCCTCTCCACGGCCCCCTGCTGGAAGACAACCTCTCTGAATACGTGAGCCTGTACGACACCTGGAGCCGCTACGCTCCGGAGACGGACGGCGTATTCATAGCCTGCGCCTCCATCCACGGCGGCACCCTTGCCGCGGCACAGAAGCTTGCGGACCTTTTGGCCGCCAAAGGCGCCCCAAAAGTGGTCCTCAGCGACCTCAGCCGCTCGGACATAGCAGAAAACATAGAGGACGCCTTCCGCTATCCCAGGATGGTGGTGGCCTCAGCCTCCTATGACTTCGGCCTGTTCACCCCTATGCATGACTTCCTCCACAGGCTCCAGATCAAGGGCTATTGCAACCGCAAGGTTGCCATTTTGGAGAACGGTTCCTGGGCTCCCAGCGCCGGAAAGGTTATGACGGAGATGCTCTCCTCAATGAAGAACGTAGAGATAGCCGGCCCGCTGGTCACTATCAAGAGCCGCCTCAAGGACAGCGACATCCCCAACCTTGAACTCCTGGCGGATGCCATCTTACAGTAGAGTTTTTACCTCAAAAAAAACCAACCATATATTATGATTAAACAATTCTTTAAACTATTCCCGTTAGCGGCAGCATCCCTCTTTGTGTTTGCCGCCTGCAATTCAGCAGAGAACAAGGATCTCAAGATTAACGATCTTGAGTACTTTGCAAACCGCGGCGTAAACGTGCTTGTTTACAGCAACACCTTCAGCGGCGGTTTCAATGACGAGAAAGACTCAGGAATCGAGATCATCCACCACGGCGTGCGCACCGTACAGGGTGGAGCCATAAGGCTCTCAAACACCCCGGAGCAGTGGGACCTCGTTCCGGCAACCACTTCAAGGGAAGTCAACACCGACGACAATTCCATAGAAGTAGGCCTTCGCTATGACGACTACGACTTTGACTCACGCGTAGTGGTTACAGGAAAGGGCGATGCATTTGAGATTGCCGTATATCTTGACAAGCCTGTTCCTGCAGAACTTGTCGGAGACGCCGGTTTCAACCTGGAGTTCCTTCCTTCCCAGTACTGGCTCAAGACCTACATCATTGACGGAAAGCCTGAACGCTTCCCCCGTTATGCCGTAAGCAACACCGTTGCCAGGCCCAACTCTGAGAAAATCAAGCAGTACAAGGGTTACAAGACATATGACGACAGGGGCACGGACCAGTTCGTAGACCCGCTCCCCCTTGCAACAGGACACGAGATCCTTATGGCACCGGACGATCCTGAAAGGACCATCAAGGTTACCAGCGAGGGCGCAGACCTCAACCTCTATGACGGCCGTATCCTTGCCCAGAACGGATGGTTCGTACTCCGCAGCCTCCTCCCCGCAGGCCAGACCGGCAAGGTCCTCTCCTGGACAATCGAGCCCAACTCAATTGACGGATGGATCCGCGAACCCAACATCGGCTTCTCTCAGGTAGGTTATATGCCTGACCAGCCAAAGGTTGCAGTTATCGAGCTTGACAAGAACGACAAGATCCTTGGCAAGGCTTCAATCTGCAAGGTTAACGACGACGGAAGCACAAAGACCGTCTACACCGGCCCTACCGACACCTGGGGACCTTACTTCAAGTACAACTACGTTAAGTTCGACTTCTCAAAGGTACAGGAGCCCGGCGTCTACTTCATCAAGTACGGCGACACCCAGACCGGCAACTTCATCATCAACGACGACGTTTACGACCATATCACAGACGCCACCAGCGACGTATGGATCCCTATCCATATGAACCACGTAACGGTTAACGAGGGTTACCGTATCTGGCACGGCGAGCCGTTCAGGGAGGGCTACCTCCAGGCTCCCGTCAACACGGACCACTTTGACCTCCACGGCCAGGGACCTACCACCGATACCAAGTACAAAGGCCTCGAGCTCATCCCCGGCCTCAACGTGGGCGGATACTTCGATGCCGGAGACTTCGACATTGAGACAGGATCCAACATTGGCGTTGTCCAGAACCTTACATCCATCTGGGAGAGGTTCCATCCTATGCGCGACTACACCTTCGTTGACGAATACCAGCGCTATGTAGACCTCCACCGTCCGGATGGAAAACCGGATATCATCGAGTACCTGGAGCACGGTGTGCTCAATATTGTTGCACAGGCAGAGAACATAGGACATATGTCACAGACACTGACCAACTCCGTCCTTGACAACTACCATCACCTTGGAGACGCCGCCTCCATCACCGACGGCCTCCACTACGATCCAAGGCTCAAGCCATACCAGAAGTCTGCCGACGGCAAGTCAAGCGGTACCCCTGACGATATGTGGGCCTTCACAAGCCGCAACCCTTCATCTGACTTCCGCGCAGCAACCTGCCTCGCAGCTGCAAGCCGCGCCCTCAAGGGTTACAACGATGACCTGGCAGCCCGCGCCCTCAAGGAGTCCAAGAGGCTTCTCAAGGAGGCTACAGAGCTTATGCAGAGCTCAGGCCGCGGAGCCGGCAACGATATGGCAGCCAACCTGCAGCTCTACATCTCCACCGGAGAGCAGCAGTATCTTGACAGGTTCAAGGACCAGATCAACCGTTCACTTAGCCGCAGCGCCATCAACTCCCTCACCACCGCCCTTGAGGCCATCCCTTATATGGATGACGCCTACAAGGAGAGCCTCAGGCCTGCAGTAGAGCAGTACAAGCACTACATTGACAGCCTTGAGACCGACAACCCTTACGGAGTTCCTATCGGACTGGGCAACTGGGCAGGCAGCGGCAGCGTGGTAAGCTTCGGCTCCACCATCTGTATGGCCAGCAGCTACTTCCCTGACATCATCAGCAAGGACGAGGCCTTCAAGGCAACCTCATTCCTGTTCGGATGCCATCCTTACCACAACTACTCACTGGTTGCAGCCGTTGGCGCAGCAAGGCCAAAGCAGGTATTCTACGGAAACAACAGGGCAGACCTCTCATTCATCCCTGGAAACGTAGCCCCGGGACTCCTGTTCCGCAAGCCCGACCACTTTGAGAACTACGACGACTGGCCGTTCCTGTGGGGCCAGAATGAGGGAACAATCGGAGGAAACGTATCATACCTCACCTTCGGTCTCGCATTCAAGAACCTGATGGGACGATGAGAAAACTGTCAGCGATCCTGCTGTTCCTGTCCCTGGCCCTTACGGCCAGGAGCCAGGTCAGCGGGACCATCAAGGACATAACCAAAGACTACCCTTCCCCAACACCTTCTGAGATGTTGGGGAAGTGGTCTTATTCCGGAATCGGAATGGTCTTTATGGAAAAGGAGGGTCCGGTTCCTTCAGTGAAGGAGGCCACCGCGCTTATGGATGCGATGGGAGCCAACCCAAAGGGATGCTCCGTGACCTTCCACGACCTCAAGAAATGCACCTTTGCCGTTGGAAAGAAATCCTTCAACATAAACTGGGCGGTGAATGCCTCAAACCGCGAGTTCAGGGTCTCAATGGGGCCTCTGGGTCTTACCGGTTATCTGGTTGACACTGAAGACGGGATAGAGATGATATTCTCCCGCAGGGACCTGTTCATAATGCTCTACTTCCTTTGCACGGGAGCCGAGCGCAAAAACATAAAGCCCCTGGGAGAGCTTTTAGACTGCACCCAGGGACTCACTTTGGGCATCCTGTTTACTCAATGACGGCCAGGAATCCGCCCCTTGCGCGGCAAGGAACAGATACGGTCTTCCCTTCCGGGAGGGCCGTTATCTTTATGTCCCTGTCTTCTGCTCCGTCGCAGAACAGGATGGAGCTGCCGCCAAGATTTCCGAGCCTCTCAAGTGAGAATTCCAGCGTGGCGGGTTCCTCAAGGCCGTTGATTCCGGCAATGTACCACTTGCCACCGCTGCGGCGGGCTATGACGGCCTTCTGGCCCGGATAGCCGTCCAGCAGGACGGTATCGTCCCAGAAGGAAGGCATCCCGCCCAGCACCTCGCGGACTTGCTCCGGAAGGTTGTAGAAGCCTGACGGTCTGTCCGCCATATGCTGGAGGCCGGACTCGAACAGAACCGGAAGCGCAAGCTCGTGCGCGTTGGTGGTTATGTGAGGGAACTGGCTGTCAGTGAATGTGGCGGGCGTATAGTCCATAGGACCCACTACGTTGCGGGTGAAAGGCAGGGTTGCATTATGGGACGGCGCGCGGGTGGTCATAATAGGCCCGTTATTGTACATTTCAGCCCCGTATACGGCTTCCATTGACATCATATTAGGCCAGGTCCTCTGCCAGCCTCTGGGGATGGTACAGCCGTGGAAATCCACAAGCAGGTGATGCTTGGCCGCATCCTGCAGGATATCCAGGTAATAGTCAATCATCTTGGCATCGTCAGGCAGGAAAAAGTCAACCTTGACTCCGGTAACGCCAATGCTCTCCAGCCAGGCGAATTCCTTCTCGCGGTTCTCAGCAGTGTTGAGCCTGTCCTGCGGCTGAGGGGCGCCGGGGCCTATCCAGGAAGTCCCGGAGTTGTACCACAGGTTTATCTTGATTCCCTTCTCCTTTGCGTAGTCCACAAGCTCCTCAATGCTGCCGTCTTCCATATCAGGCCACTCCCAGTCAATAAGGCAGTAAGGCCAGCCCATATCCGCGGCAAGGTCTATGAACTCCACGTCCAGGTCAAAGAACTTGGAGCCGTGGTTGTTGGACCAGTAAACCCAGGAAGAGACGCCGGGCTTTATCCAGGACATATCGGCAATCTGGCTTGGCGTGCTGAGATCCGTGACAAGCGTGGATTCAGTAATGTCAGCAAGGCTTCCTATCATTGCCATCCTCCAGGGCGAAAGGCCTTCGCAGAAGGCCGATGGGCCCGTCAGCTTCACGTTGTAGTACTCTTCAGCAGCGCCATTGTCCAGGGACGATGCGCTGTCTCCGTGGCGGACGTCAGCCTCTGAAATGAGGGCGAAGACGCCCTCGGAGGGCTCCAGGAGGGCCGGATAGGCCCACTGCGTGGAGCCTCTTCCGCCCGGCCGCCTGGAGGGCGTGGGCTTTCCGTCCGTAGCCAGCGGGAAGTTGTTCTCATAATCCGTATGCAGGGATGAGAACCAGCGTTTTACACCGTCCTTGACCAGATATGACGTCCTGTCCTCCGTGACCTTTGTTCCTGCCGGAACAACGTAACGGAACGCCAGTCCGTCATTGTAGAGGCGGACTATGACCTTAAGCTCCTCCCCTTTTGGATTTGCATAGGTCAGGGTCCTCTCGTTGGCCTGGTTGGTGCAGTGGCTCCTCTTTCCGGTAAGCATCTGGTAATCTTCAGATATCCTGCTCACCTTGGAGACTGACTTCAGGGTAAGATCCTGATCGTAATCCGCATTCTCCGCAATAAGTCCAAGGTGGATCTCAGGGAATACGTCAGCGCCCTTGTAGGTGACGCTGAGGGTTTGGGCGTTCACGTCCAGGGCAAGGGAACCGTTGGGGGATTCCAAGCCTTTCTTGCACGCAGTTGCAGCAAAGAGCAGCAGCGGCAAGGCCAATAGGTATTTCGCTTTCATATAATTAGTTGTTTGCCGGTCTCTGCGGTGGTCCGGCCGGACGGGCCGGCTGTTCTGGCATAGGCTCGACTTCCGCGCGGAACGGGATGACGGGGAGTCCGTTGGCAGCCTTCAGGGTGCCAACCTGGAAATCCCGGAAGCAGTAGCGCACATATTTGGGCTCAGGCACTTCCTTGGAGGTGAGCTCCACATAGGCGCCCTCCCTGAAGGCGAAGCCGGTAACGGCATCGGCCTTGTGGAAATGTCCACCGCCGCCCGCGAGCTCGAAGCCCTCGATCACGTTCGTTCCAAGCCATCCGCTGTTTGCGTTGTCAAAGTAGACGCGCACCTTGGCGCCGTCCACATAAGCCACCCTGGCGCTTGGGTTGAGGGCGGGAAGGTTGTCGTAGCCATAGGCCATCTTCATAGCAAGGTAGCAGAGCCTCTCGCCCACGGGGCGCTTGTTGGAGGGGTGTACCTGGTTGAGTTCATAGTCATAGGTCAGGTCATTGGTTCCCACAATACCACTGTTGGGGATGGTCTTGGTAGCCAGGAACTGCTGTTCGCGCAGGATGGGGCCCTGCTCGTCCTGGAAACCATAGTTGCCGTCGTAGTAGTCATAAGGAGGGAGTTCCACGATAAGGAACGGGATGTCTCCGCGGCCGAAGTCCTTGCGCCAGGTCTCGACCATTGTGGTCATAAGCGAAGCGTAGTCCTTGTAGCGGATGCTCACATTGGATTCACCCTGATACCAGATTATTCCGTTCACGGTGTACTTGCTGCAAGGGGCGAACATTCCGTTGTACATCACTGTAGGCTTGTACATTACGTTCACGGAATTGTCTGTGGCATCGGCCATATTAACTATGGAGGAGTATGCCTTGAGGGACTCGGCGCTCATCCAGGGGGTGATTTCCGCACCGCCCCAGCTGGCGTTGATCACGCCCACGGGCACGTCCAGGGCCTTTGAAAGCCTGCTGGCAAAGAAGTATGCCACGGCGCTGAAGCGTGGCGCGGTATTGGGGTTGGAAACCTGCCACTCCCCTTCCACGTCAAATGCAGGCTCCAGGGCGCTGGTGTTCCTGATTGAAATATGCCTTACACCCTTATACTGGCCTGAAAGGGCTATTTCCTCAAGCGAACCCTCCACCGGGGTTCCCATACCTCCGCCAAGGGTCATCTGCATATTGCTCTGGCCGGAGCAGAACCATACTTCGCCAATGAGGACGTTGGATGCGGTCACGGACTCGGAGCCGCTTCGCGCCCTTACGGTCTGCGGATTGAATGTTGCGGCCGGAGTCTTGACGGTTGCCACCCATTCTCCCTTGGCGTTAGCCCTGGCGGAGCCTGATGCTCCCCAGGAGGTGCTCACGCTGACGCTGGCACCCGGGGATGCGTATCCCCATATCTTTACCGTAGCGTTCTGCTGGAGGACCATATTGTCCCCTAACATACTTGAAAACTTGAGATTTGCAGCATTGAGTGTCATACAGAGACACAGCACGGCAAGGGTGAAAAGTTTTTTCATATTGATTGTCAATTTGGTTATATAGTCTTATATCCTCAAAATTAAATAAAATTCTTAAATTAGCATCAACGATTCTTAACGATTTATGATAATTATAGATGCGCACAGCCACTTATGGCTCAGACAGGAAGCCCTGGTTGACGGGCACAAGATCTACTCCCTTCCTGGCGGACGTTCAATGTTCTTTGGAGAGGTACGCCAGATGCTCCCTCCATTTATGACGGACGGAACCAATACGGCGGAGGTTTTCCTCGCAAATATGGATTACGCCCAGGTGGGCGCGGCGGTAGTGGTCCAGGAAGTGATTGACGGCAATCAGGACGCCTATCTCAAGGAAGTACAGGCCAAATACCCTGACCGCTTCCTCTGCTGCAGCCTGCTGAACATTGACAAGGACCCGCTGGAGATTCCGGAGGGATTCAGGGCCGTAGCGATACCCGGCCACAGGATGAAGCGCAATCTCACCGATCCCGCCCTTGTGGCATTCTTCAAGGGTATGGAAGCCAAGGGACAGATCCTGTCAATGTGCCTTGACGACAACGCCGCCCAGATAGCCCAGTTCAAGGAAGTCATCCAGGAATGCCCTGACCTGAAGGTGGCCATAGGCCACTTTGGGATGGTTACGGGCAAGTGCTTCGAGCAGCAGGTCAAGCTGGCTGAGGCCCCAAACGTATATGTAGAGGCCGGCGGCATCACCTGGCTCTACAATTCTGAATTCTATCCGTACCCTTCAGCCGTCCGCTCAATACGCCAGGCCGCTGACTGGGTTGGAATGGACAAGCTTATGTGGGGTAGCGACTACCCCCGCACAATATGCGCCATCACATACAAGATGAGCTATGATTTCATATTGAAATCCAACGAGTTAAGCCAGGACGAAAAGGAAGCCTTCCTTGGCCTCAACGCAAAAAGATTCTACGGCTTCGGGGAAGTTCCCCAGCCACCATACATAAAAAATATGTCGGAATGAAAACTCTTCAGATTGTCCAGCCGGGCGTCATCCGCCTGACAGATACTCCGGAGCCTGCACCGGGCCCGGGGGAAATAAAGGTTAAGATACATTATGCAGGATTCTGCGGATCGGACCTGAACACGTTCAGGGGCGCCAACGCAATGGTAAGCTATCCCCGCATCCCGGGGCACGAGATAGGCGCCAGCATAGAGGCGCTTGGCAGTGATGTTCCGGACACCTTCAAGCCGGGACAGATTGTCACCCTCAACCCCTACACAAGCTGCGGAAAATGCGCCTCCTGCAGGCGCGGAAGGCCCAACGCGTGCGAGAATAACGAGACGCTGGGCGTCCAGCGCGACGGCGCAATGAAGGAGTTCATCTGCGTTCCCTGGCAGAAGGTTATCCCTTGCGGAGAGGTTCCCCTCAAGTACACCGCCCTCATAGAGCCTATGAGCGTGGGCTTCCACGCAGCAAACCGCGGGCGCATCACAAAGGACGACGTGGTGATGGTGATCGGCTGCGGAATGGTGGGCCTTGGCGCGCTGGTGAGCGCCGTGCAGCGCGGCGCCACAGTCATAGCCGCGGACATTGATCCGGTCAAGCTTGAGCTTGCCCGGAAACTGGGCGCGGCCTATGCCTACAACAGCTCGACGGAGTGGGAAGGACTTCCCGATCCGGACGTAGTCATCGAGGCAGTGGGCAGCGTTCCCACGTACAGGATGGCAGTTGAAAGAGTGGCCTTCACAGGCCGTATCGTCTGCATCGGCTACGCCAAGACCGACGTGTCCCTGCCTACAAGCCTGTTCGTCAAGAAGGAACTGGACATAATGGGCTCCAGAAACGCAACTCCCGAAGACTTTTCGGATGTAATATCCTACCTGTCTTCAGGAGTTGATGCGGATGCCTTTGTCTCAGACATCATAGATCCAAAGGACGCTCAGGACGCGATGGAAAAATGGAACGCCAATCCTGGCAAAGTGTTCAGAATACTGACCAAGTGGGCTATTTAGCCCTCTTGGCCGCCTTCTGAGCTTCCTTTTCCAGTCTCTTGGCTTCCTTGGCGGCGGCGCGCTCTGCTTTTTTGGTTTCCCTGGCTAGCTGCTTTGCTTCCTGGGCTGCCTTCTGGGCCTTCAGGGCCGATTCCCGAGCAGTCTTGGTGGTAATCTCAATTGCACCGTTAGCTCCCTGCG
>JAEEGK010024701.1_pt1 | contig 12426 bp, 7 predicted proteins | sample 8958771 | NCBI WGS metagenome assembly JAEEGK01 (sample SAMN16246547, study PRJNA631951) | gut metagenome | biome: gut microbiome; feature: rumen; material: SC-attached | host: Bos | place: Iran: Karaj | collected 2018-10 | reverse complement strand
GAAGATGTCAGGAAAGCCTGGACTTCTTATTACCGCAGAGTCGCTCATAAAGTCCGGAGTTCTCGGCGAAGAATACAACCGCCAGCTCGAAGACTGCTGTGAAGAAGAATTGAGCAACGACCTTATCAGGCATGTTATTTCAGATATGAAAAAGCTTGCACAGGGACTCGAAGATCAATTCCTGTGCAAGGCTCTGTGCGTAAGTGCAGATGCAATTCTTGAGCAGATTGCGCTTATAGACCAGAAGGTTGCGATTTTCTAATCGATTCTGATAATACGCGAATGAGTAATAACCTCATTGCCGGTTTCGGTGATGAGGACATCGTTTTCGAGCCGGGTACCTCCGATTTCAACATCGTAGAGGCCCGGCTCGCAAGTTAAAATCATTCCAGGTTTAAAAAGTACCTCAGGCGCAGTTCGCGGGCTTACACGAGGCTGCTCATGAATCTCAAGTCCAATAGCGTGACCAAGTGTGTGAGGCATCTTACGCTTTGCGGCTGCAAAAACACTGTCAGCTTTTTTTGCAGCTTCCATGATAGGACGGCCCGGAGTGTAAAGCGCAAGACATTCATCGTATGCCTTTTGAACAAGCTCCAACTGCTTTTCCTGAGCGGAAGTAAGAGGTCCCTTTGCAATCGTTAAAGTAGTATCGCTTGTATATCCGTTATAAACAACGCCAAAGTCCAGAATGGAAAGTCCCTGTGCCGGCCACTGTGCCGCAGTATATCCCGGGAACGCATGAATTGCAAAGCTGCGGGAAGGCCCTGCAGCCAAAGTATCAAAGCCGGTTCTCTGGCAGCCGTGTTCGCGGAGCTTTTTTTCTATTAAAAGTGCTACATCAGTTTCGGTTTTGATTGTGCCCTTGCGAACCTTTTTTTCAATTTCATTAATTATAAGGTCACCAACGCGTGCAGCCTCACGGGTACATTCAATTTCATATTCGTCTTTGATCATACGACTTTCAACAACAAACTGATGAAGCCCGTCTTCCTTGCAGCGGCAGTCGTAGCTTGCAAGTGCATCAATAAATTTGAGATAGGTCGGGTAGGTGAGGTAAGGAGGAAGCTCTATGCGGCTGTTTTCGCCATGAGTATAGCACACGTTGAGAACAGCTAAAATTGCATCTATGTCCTTGTTTTTATAGCGTGTGTATGGAACCAGCTTGTCGTACTGTGCCTGCTGGCGGGCAAGGTTTTCGTCCCATGGCACAAGCACAGTGTATCCGTCGCTGAAAATTATGAGCACGGCATCGCTTGGGTGATTTGTATAATAAGGCACTGCAGGCTCGCGGTGTTCTTCGCTGTCTATAAAAACAACCGCACCTACGCTGCGGCTGCGCATTTCGCGGGCCAGGGCGTTTCGGCGTGTACGGTAGATTTCTTTTAATTCTTCTTTTGTATATTCTTTCATCGTTTTACCTTCTTCAAAATAACACTGATAATCTCATCTCTTGTAATCACAAGCTCCAGCACTCCCACAATGCCAAACACAATTGCAGAAAGCATAACCGGTGCTCCAAAGCCAACAATTCTTCCGTGTCCTTCAAAAAAGCCGGTCATCAGCTTGTGAACAAAATAGGTTGGAACTGCGGCAATTGCAGAGAACACGCACATTTTAAGCGCGTACAAAACTGTTCCCTTCAAAACCTTTCCAACTTCAATTGCTTCCATTCTTTTCATAAATACAAAAAGGAAGATTGTATTGAAAAGACTTGCAACACTCAAAGCAAGCGCAATTCCATTTCCTTTCATAAAGCGGGCAAGCACAAGAGCAAGCACAATATTTACGCCAAAGCTGATTATTCCGGCCGTTGTAGGAAGCTTTGTATTTCCCTGCGCATAAAAGGCCGGCGAAATAATTCTGTTCAGGGCTATAAACAGAAGACCTGCAATATGGAACTTAAAGGCTCCGAGTGTAAGTACCACCGAGTTGTCATCAAAGCTTCTTGATTTATAAAGCAGTGAAATCAATTCCTTTCCGCTGATAAGCGAGTAAGCAGTTACCGGAATTGAAATAAGAGTCATAATTTTAATTGCCTGAATCAGCATGGAATTAAATTCTTCCCACTTTTTATTATTTGCAAGCCCGCTTAAGTCCGGGAGAATTACAGTTCCAATAGAAACTGCAAAAAGTCCGAGAATCAGCTCCTGAAGGCGGAGACTGTACTGAAGGCTTGAAGCAATTCCATCTCCGGTTCTGTTTGCAAGTGCAGTCGAAACAACATCATTAAGCTGATATGCTGCCATTCCAACGATAGTAGGAAGAATCAGCGTCATAACGCGTCTTGTTCCCGGATTCGTAAATGTCTTTTTGAGGCTTGTAAAACAAATCTTCCAGCCGGTCTTATGAATAAACGGCCACTGGAAAAGTGCCTGAATACATCCGCCCGTAATTACACCAATAGACATTGCGCGAGCCGGATTCGAAGTAAAAGGCGAAAGCACATAGGTTGCAAGAATTACGATTCCATTAAAAAGAACCGGAGTAAAGCCAGATGGTGCAAAAATCTTACAGCCGTTTAAAATTCCCTGAAAAAATGCTGCAATGGAAATTACAAACAGATACGGGAACATGATTCTTGTAAGAATTGTAATTTCATCCTTTTTAAGAAGCCAGGCCTGAAGCTGCATTGCATAATCAGCGGCTGCAGGATCTACCGGCTTTTTACAAAAAACCGGAACAAGGTATGGAGTAATGATAATTCCAAGCACAACAACACAGGCTGTTAAAAACGAAACGAGGGTAAAGGTTGCTTTTAAAAATTCCTGAGTTTCAGAATGATTTTTTTCATCATCACCATTTGCAAGATATTTTTTAAAGGTTGGAATAAAGGCAACGGAAATTGCGTTTTCTGCAAAAAGGCGGCGCAAAAGGTTTGGAATCATAAAGGCGGTTGCAAAGGCATCCGCGTACATAGAGGTTCCCAAAAAGGCAGCCTTTGTCATTTCGCGGATAAGTCCCATAATGCGTGAAGCAAAGGTCATGAGGGTAAGAACAAGCCCGGATTTGACAATTGAGTTTTTTTCTTTCATAGAAGATATGATAAAAAAATTGCGTTTTTTATTCAATTCATTTATAATTTATACTTACTACAACGTTTGCGAAAAACTCATTTCATAAATAAATTCAAAATAACCAATTTAAAAATAATCCCGGATAAACTATTTATTTTTGGAGGCTCATTGTGTCTGGTAAGGTTACATTCTTTTCCAGAGTAGGAAAGACGCGGATTATACCTATTGGTTTAAAGATGCTTCTCATCTTTATATGTCTGATTCTGCTTTCAAACTTCATTACAAATTTTATTTCGCTTCAGCTTACTCAGCGCCAGATAATTAATTTGAATAATACGATTATGGTGAGTCAGCTTAAGGAGCTTTATACAACTTCATCAAATCAGTTTCAGATTTATTCGTATTCAGGTAACAGAGATGAAAGTATTGAAACAATGTGTAAGGTCGCAGAAACTGGTTTTGCAAATCCAAACAGCCTTGCACTTGGTGTTACAGACGACGGCGGAATTGAATTTTTTGTAGATGCTTATTCGCTGGCTGATTTTCCTGAGTTTGATAAAAATGCCCTTAAGCTCATAAATGCAAATAAAGAGCAGGGAATAGAGGAAGGTTCAATTTCCTTCACCAGTCCTTATGGAGATTATTTTGGTGTTTATAAATATCAGAATGACTGGGGCTACTATATTATCCGTGCCGAGCTTCGTTCAGATCTTGAAAAATCAAACTATAGAGTTTACGGAATTATTTCTGCTCTGATAATTATCTTTACGCTTCTTTTTGTTGCAGCCGGATATATTACAATCAACCGTGAGTTTAAGCCTCTTCGTTCTTTCACTGACGACCTTATTGAAATGCAGAAGAAAAAGCAGCTTTCACTTATCGACATTTCAAAGGCTCCGAATGATGATGTAACTTATATGGCTGCTTCGTTCAACTCGCTTTCTATGCAGGTTAATAACCTTCTCGATACCTTCCAGAAATTCGTTTCTAAGGATATTGTTGCCAAGGCTTATGCCGGCCGCGATGTTGGTCTGGAAGGAAAGCAGCAGGATCTTGCAATGCTTTTCTCTGATGTAAAGAGCTTTACTTACCGTACAGAAACTCTTGGAAACGACATCATTGAAGTTTTGAATGTTCACTATAACCGCGTAATTCATAATGTTCACGAGAACTCGGGAATTGTTGGTTCTATCATTGGAGACGCAATTCTTGCAATTTACGGAACACTTGAGTCTAAGCGTTCAAAGGCTTATAACGCAGTTATTTCTGCCTGGAACATTACAAGGGCAACAGCAGAACTTCGTCAGGAAATGCAGGCCCGCCGCGAAGAAATTGAAAAGAAGCGAAAACTTACTGAATCGGAAGAGCGTGTATTCCAGGCTGTAATGGTTGATGTTGGCGTCGGCATTGATGGTGGAAAGGTATTCTACGGAACAATCGGACGCAACGACTTTGAAGACCCTCGGCAGTCTCACATGACAAACACCGTAATCGGCGATACCGTAAACTCGGCATCGCGACTCGAGGGGCTCACACGAATCTACCATATACCGGTAGTTGTTTCAGAATCAATTAAAGACGAGGTAAGCTCAGAAACTGCCCGCTATAAATTCATAGAAATTGATACAGTTCAGGTAAAGGGAAAAACCAAGGGCAAGAAAATTTACTTCCCGTTCGATACAAACGAAATGGAAGAAAGCCTGCTTGAGCAGTATCAGAAATTTGAAGAGGGCTTAAAGGCTTATTACGACGGTGACTGGAAAGCAGCACGAAAAATCTTTAAGGGGCTTGAACTGGATGTCACTCAGGTATTCCTTGAGCGAATGGGAACAAAGGGCGCACCTGCAGATTGGAGCGGAATATGGGCAATGACAACAAAATAACAGAAGAAGAGAAATCAAATCAGATTCATAAAGAAGTAATGCTCTTTCTTGGAAAAGAACTGGAGCGCATTCATCAGACTTCCTCTGAACAGAGTTATAATATTGAAAAGGAATATGCTAAGTCTAAAAAGAACCATTCTCCTTTTTCTGCATTCATGCTTATTGGTTGTTTTTTAGTTGTATTTGCAATTGCCTTTATAATGACAAAAACAATTTCTGCGCATAACGAGGAAATTACTGTAAGCGTTGCAGAGTTTGATGATTTAAATCTTAAAAATCTTTTAAACACAGTTGGTGCCGCTCAGACAAATTACGACAATGCCGTAAGAAAGCGTGCAACAATTGAAGGCGACATGACAGTAAAGCTCAAGGCCGCAGAAGATGCACAGACAAACGACATTTTTGTCATTGATTCTATGACACGTCTTACAAAGAAAAAGCGTGCAGAGCTTGTTGCTGAAGCAGAGAAAAAATACAGAGATACTGTAGCTGCAATACATGAAGAATATGAAGGGCAGCTTGCTCAGGCAGATAAAGAGATTCAGGAGTATAAAGCACAGCTTGCAGAATTTGATTCGGCAAAGGTTCAGGCTGCTCAGGAAAAAGAAAAGGCTCTGAATACAGAACGTCGTGTAAAGGAGCTTGAGCAGAAGAAAATAAAGGACCAGTACGAAAGCCGCATTATTGAAATGAATCAGAAGCTTGCAGAAACACAGCGTCGTAATTCCGAAGAAATCCGAACTGCAGTACGCTCTGTTTCAGAACAGTATCAGGCAGAAATTGCGCTGCTCGATCCAAAGCTTAATGATGCAAAGGCTGCTAAGATTATTTCAGGAGCTAATTCTTCCGGTGCTGCAGATTTTAACGCAAGTGCAGCCATGAAGGAACGTAATATTACTGCACAGAATATTTCTGTAGTAATGAACGAATATCAGACAATTTACGATGATTATAAATATCTGGATCAGGCTGTAGCCGCACTTCCTCAAAAGAATTCTATTCCGGGTTATGTAAAGGCTTCACGTAAACTGGTAAATCAGATGGGTGTAACCTTTGCAAATACAACAGCAAAGCTTTTCAGCGAAAATGTTGAGCTTAACGGAAAGGTTACTTCGCTTTCAAATGAGCTTACAGAAAGTCGTAAGGCTGTTGCAGACCAGAAGGGTTATTTTGAGGAATCTTACGAAACCCTTATGGCTCTTGCAAAAACAAATGCCATTCTCGAGTTTGCAACTGATTACGAACATATGCCGGTTTATGTTACAGGCAAGGCCCGCTACCTAATTACAGAAAACGGAGCTGATGCAGAATTCAAGGCAGACAAAACTGTAAAGGGAAAAATTTTCCGTGCAGAAGATGAAACCTTCTATTTTGAGGTTGGAACTGATAAAAACGGTGACCGTTACGAGGTAAATTTCGCTTCTATTACACCTGGAACACCTGTAAAGATTTTGAGCAAGTAATTTACTATTTCTGCCGATAATAGAAGGTATGGAAGAGGAAAAATTCAGACAGGAGCTGCAGGCAGCTCTTAGTAAAAAACAGGAATGGTATAACTCGGAATGTCTTCAGGAGCTGCTGAGCCAGTATCGCCTTATGCATTCCTGTGTAAAAAATTTGTATGAGTGTTTTGTAAAAAAATCTCTGATTGTACCAGACCCTTATCGTCTTGATAAAAAGATTTCGCAGATTGTAGTTCCTGAGTCAACTCCGTTTGCAGAAAGCGATATTTCCAATGTTTTTGGCGAACGCTTTTCGAATTACGAAACAATGCTCGACTTTATCTGTACTTACTTCCGTTTTACTACTGAAAATTTCACTCTTCAGAATGTTAAAAAGCTTCTTGATTTTAATTCCGTTTTTGAATGGGATGACCTTTCAATGAACAACGCAAAAATGAATACCCGTGCTCTTGCAATAACAATTAATCATGCAAAGACCGGGGCGCCAAATGTTGTTCAGAGTATGATTAATGATAGTGTTGCAAAATGCTCTCAGGCAGTAAAGGTAATAAGCAAGCTTCTTAATGAGCTTGGAGTTTTCCAGCGAGAGCTTTATAAGGGCGGCCTCAGAAAGGATTTGTTTGAGCACCCTGATTTCGATAAAGCAAAAGCTGCAGCCTCTCCAGAAGGCGAACTTAGTGAAATTAAAAGACTCTATTCAAAAGTAACCGGAAAGAAAAACTTTAATAATGACCTTGTGAATGAAATAATTGAAGAGGATCATGGCCCGAATAAAGAAGAAAGACAGGCAGCAGTTTTAGAAAAGCTTGCAATCAAAAATGTAGTTAAAAATGAAACAAAGAAAAAAGCTGGTCCTGATACTAAAGAGATGCTTATGCAGGCAGTGCTCGCAATTGGTGCCTGTGCTCCAACTTTGATTCAGCTTCATGCAAAGCTCAGTGAAAATTTTGATATTCTTTTTACACGCAAAGCAACCTTCTGGAACAGGCTTATGGCGCTGATTATAAAAGCGTTTAATCTCAAAGAGCCGGAAAGAATCTGTCAGCTTCCTGTAAAGGACGCTAAAACTGGTGTTGAAAGAATTCAAAAGCTAAACGTTACTGAGTTTATGACAGACCTTGCAAAAAAAGAGCGCGTTTACAACGGAATAGGTACAAAAGGGCATGAATATCAGCGTATTGAAACTGCCAACGAAGATGCTATTCTTGGCTTTGTAAATAAACAGATTTCTGAACTTCAGTCGATATTTGTTATTATTAATTCCTTTGACGCTTATTTTAAGAAAGAAGTCGCTACGGAAAATAAAGCCCGCGTAAAGGGTATGCAGATTGAGCTTTCTGCCTTGCGCAATTCCATAATAAATGCTAATAAGAAACGCAGTGATTATGCTTCTTTCAAAGAAGAAAGCGAACAAATGCGCAAATTAGGAATTACAGATAATGCTTAAAAAAATCAGAAAATTTGCCGCCTCAGCCTTGTGTGCGGCAGTTATTTTGTCTCCTGTATTTTCACAGGAGTATAATGATGAGCCTGACCATGAGCTCACACCGGAAGAGCTTCTGGAACTGGAAAATGCTGAGGAAAATCAGCGTGCCGAAAAAGACAGACTTCCGCAGGAGCTTCAGCAGAATTTTATAATCGTCGAGTCAGTTAGAGTTCACGAATTAAATCCGCAGATTACAAATTATTCAAGCGACTCTCAGATTTTAAATGGACTTTTTGAAGGCTTGTTTTCAATCAGCCCGGTTTCGCTTGAACCACAATATGCAATTGCAAAAGAGTTTAAGATTTCGCGCGATAAGAAACGCTGGTCAATTACCCTGCGTGATGATGCATATTTTAGTAACGGAGAAAAAATAACCGCAGAGGCTGTACGTGACAGCTGGCTTAGAATGCTTGCAAATCCGGCGTCTCCATATTCTTCACTTTTTGATATTGTCCGTGGAGCAGAAGCCTTTAGAATGGGGCAGGCAGATTTTAGTGAAGTTGGAATTTATGCAACAGCCGAAAATGTTCTTTCAATATATTTGAATAGTCCGGCAAATTATCTTCCAAAGATTTTGTGTCATACAGCCTTTTCAATTACACACAGTAATCCGGAAGTTTATAGCGGGCCTTACGAACTGGAATTTGTTACAGACAGAAAATACATCCTCAAGAAAAATCCTTTTTATTGGGATAACAAAAATGTAACGCTCGAACGCATAACTTTTGTTCAGTCAGATAACCCGGATGAAAATACCTATTACTTTAATACCGGTGCAGTAGACTGGGTAACAGCAAGTGTAAATCAGCAGAAGCTTATTGATTTAAGAGCCATTCAGTTAAATGCAACCTTTGGTACCGGCTTCCTTTATTTTAAAATGAGCAGCAGAAAGCCTGCAGACAGCCAGTGCTCAAAGGTTTGGGATTTACCGGAATTCCGAAATGCAGTGCTTGAGGCTTTTCCCTGGAATGAAATTCATAAAAAATACCTGATTCCTGCAACAACTCTGGTTTACCCGCTTGCAGGCTATCCGCAGATTGATGGATATGATTATACCGACAGAATTGAAGCTTCTCTTAAAATGAAGGATGCCCGTGCAAAATATGAAATTCCTGCAGAAGAACGTATTCCGCTTGTAATGCATATTTTTGAAAACGAGTTTACAGAAGAAGACGAAAAGCTGATGCGCGATGCTCTTGATCCGCTTGGAGTAGAGCTCGAAATCCGCAAAATCCCATCGTACCAGTATTACTCCACCGTGGCGGCCGCCGACGCAGACATTCTCGTAACCTCCTGGATTGGTGACTTTGCAGACCCTCTTGCCTTCCTCGAGCTTTTCCGCGGCACTTCTACAATGAACGAGTCCGGCTGGAAAAACGAGCGCTTTGACACTCTGCTGGAGCAGGCCGCAATGGCAAGCGAACAGGACCGTCTGCTTCTACTTGGCCAGGCAGAAAACATTCTGCTTGATGAGGGGATGGTTCTTCCACTTTACCGTTCAGTTTCTTCAAGCGTAATCGACCTCACCGAAGTTGGCGGCTGGTACGCTAATGCCTTCGATGTACATCCGCTAAAATATCTTTACAAAAAGCAGCCCAAGTTCAAAGCTGACAATATTGTTATGTGTAAATAATCTCATTTCTTTAGTCTTTATTCTTGACAGATAGTTCAAGCTGCTACTACACTTATTGAATACTTATTTTAAAAGTTTCTATAGGAGTAGAAAATGAAAAAGTGTTTTTCAGCAGCAGGCGCTGTCATTTTTTGTCTTTCTGTCTTACTGACAGGATGCGCTAATTCAGCAGATGGAGATCCGGAGCCAGTAAAAACAGGTCAGGAAGAAGGACAGCAGGGTGGCCAGCAAGGAGATGGTGGTTCACAAGGTGGTAGTCAGCAAGGCGGAGGTCAGCAGGGTGGCCAGGAGGGTGGCCAGCAGGGTGGCGACGAACAGCCAAGAGATGATGTAGATGAAAATCCATCCGTAAATTCTGATTATGGACTCTCGAGAGCTGAAAATCTTGATTGGATTTTTAATAATACAAATCTTGGAACAACAACTGTAAGAATCAAAAGAAGTGAATGGAAAACACTTTGCGATGACTACCGCTATTTTTATAAAAACGAAAACTGTGTTCACGCAGAAAGCTATACCTATGAAAAAGACGGTCATAAATGGGAGCTGAAAAAAGGAATTGGTTTCCGTCTTAGAGGAAATACCAGCCGTTACTGTCCTCAGGGCTACGACAATGGTAATATTCAGGGACAGATGAATAAAGACTGGAATTCCGGCTATTATACATACGCAAATCAGCCGAATGATGATTACCGCCAAACTCATTTTAAGATTGACTTTGAAGAATTCCTTTCTGATGATGATGAACAGAAAATGGCCGGCTGTATGAAGGGTGTAGCCCTTAAGCGCATGGACGAATCTTGTACACGCGAGATTTTCTGCTATGATCTGTTCCGCAAAAATGGAATCTGGACTGCACCACGCGCAAGCCACACAAGACTGATTCTGGAAATTGTAGAAGATGATAACAGCGTAACAAAAGTTGATTACGGTGTATATGAGATGTTTGAGGAAGTAAACAAGCAGTCTCTTAAGGCACGCGAAAGCGGTAAAAACAATAATGCCAAAAATGCATGGAAAAATAACAAGGGTAACCTCTGGAAGTGTTCAAATCCTTTGACTTCAGACCGCATGACATCAAATGATATTGGTGTTGAAGATATCAGAATTATTAAAAAGGGCGAAGAAATGCCTGCCGGAGCTGAGACAAATGGTCGTGAAGATGAAACTCGTAAAGGCTATATCTGGAAAGGTTATTCTCTTGATTTGAAGACAAATAAAGAGAATTTTGAAAGCGCAAGAAGTGAGATTGTTAGTTTTATTACCGAGCTGAATGCATTACCAACAGCAACTGGCGCAGGCGATACATCTGCAATTTCTACAATCAAGGATTTTTATGAAAAATGGTTTGATGTAGACTTCTTCCTTAAGACCTATGCGATAAACATTCTCTGTGGAATGGATGATGACTATTGGGCAAATGCAAACAACTATTATCTGTATTTTGATACAGGAAAGGGTGGTTCTGAAAAGCTCTATTTTATTCCATTCGATTATGACAATACTTTGGGACACTCTATAAATGGTGACGGCGATGGTACCCGCCACAATCCTATGGACTGGGGCCGTGGTAAAGACAGACCTCTTATGGACAAGCTTTTGAGTGTGCCTGAGTACAAAGAGAAATTTAAGGACCTTTTGCTTGAGCTTTGTCAGAATTATTACTTTAAATTCGAAAGATGCAGCAAGATGTTCCTTGATTGGGGAGTTATGGTAAGCCCATATATTAACAGCCCTGATTTATGTTATACAGGTCTGGGTGTAAACCAGTTTGCAGACTGGAATACCTGGAATCAGTCTGGCTGTTCTCTTACAAACAAGGCAAATAATATTTTTGATGATACCCGCAGATCAATCATCTATAACCTGACTGGTGAAGAAGTTGATGAAGGACAATTGATTATTTATCAGGATACAGCTTATACAGGAAAAGGAATTAAAATAAAGATTAAGAATATTCCTGAAGATGCTGCAATAAGAAAGGTTTACCTCAAGCCTAAGGCTGATAAAAACGCGAAGTTTAAGCAGGTTACTAACCTGGGCGGAAATGAAAATAATGCTGCAACACAGACTAAAGTTATGGCAACAGAATTTATCTATCCGTTTACAGAAGCTGGAAAAGAGTATGAAATCTATGTCGAATATTGTAATAATACTTATGGATCAATATGTGAATCTAAAAAAGTAACTGTTACTTCGGCAGATGGATTCGGGGAATTAACACTCGACAATCCTGTAACATTCGATCCTGCTACTTTGATTGTAGATAATAAGTTGAATTATGAACCTGAGATTAAACTCGGAAGTTCAGAAATATCTCCTTCTGCTTTTAGCAACTGGAGTGCTTATTTTGTCATTGAAATTGAAGCAGGAGACTGGAATTACCAGACTTGGAATCACATATATCCAGAATGTAATGGCTTTGATTTTGCAGAAGGTGATCGTGTAAAAGATAAATACAAGAATGATGAATTATACTTCAGTTTTTACTTTATTCTTTCCGAAGGTACAGTGACAGCAATGTGTGGTTCAGAATATGACGGATGTGGAGATTGCCGCCTTGAAATCTGGACTTATGATGATACTCAGAACAAGAAGTTCAGACTTACGTCTGACTAAGGTGCTTTTTGTGAATTAAAATCATTATTGAAAATCATACATTTTTTTTCTATAATGTGGGCAGTCTGCTTTTTCTGGCAGACTGTCTTTTTTTATAGAGGAGATTTTCATGGTAATCTTAACATTGAACTGCGGTTCATCATCTGCAAAGTATCAGGTTTATGACTGGGACAACAAAGAAGTAATGGCTAACGGTGTTGTAGAGCGCATCGGAATTGAAGGAAGCTGCATTACTCACAAGGCAAAGGGAAAGAAAACAGAAATCGAAAGCCCTTGTCCAACTCACAAAGAAGCAATTGAATTAATTATTAAAGAAATTACAGACCCG
>JAEEGK010024698.1_pt1 | contig 12427 bp, 7 predicted proteins | sample 8958771 | NCBI WGS metagenome assembly JAEEGK01 (sample SAMN16246547, study PRJNA631951) | gut metagenome | biome: gut microbiome; feature: rumen; material: SC-attached | host: Bos | place: Iran: Karaj | collected 2018-10 | reverse complement strand
AATAAACATCAGATAATAATTTTAAATAATTTATAATTTTTTCTATACAAGCTTTTATTATATCTGCTTGAATTTCGTATAATTTATTATATTTTTCTTGACAATTTTTTGCTTTTTTCTTTATTTCATTAATTTCTTCTCCTTTTTTTTTTTCAAAATGTTTTATAGCATCTGAAAAATTCTTTTTTACTTTTTCAAATTCTGAGTAGTTATTTTTGGGTTCTTTGGATTTATATAGTTGATATAAATATTTATAATAACTATATAATAATTTTTCAATATTATTTAATTCATTATTGTAATCAAAATAATATTTAATTTCATTTCCTTCTAAATAAGTAAAATAATATTCATAGTAATTAAATATACGATTTGGTTCATGTTTTTCTACATCGTTGTTTTGGAATTTTTCAAATGTCTTTTTGATTTCATTTTCTGTCCAAAATAAGGATAAAAAATAATGATTATTTAATCCTCCTTGTATTCTTGGTTCGTTTAATACTTTTATTATTGATTTCCTTAAAATAATTACACGATATTCATTCATTAATTTATAAAATTATTATTAAATAAATAATATATTATGTTTTATTAAACAATAAGTAACCTATTTCCATATATTTATAATTAAATAATTCAAAGGATATGCCAATAATTTAAAATATATATACACTTAATTAATTTTTGGGAAATCATTTTTAAATAATAGGGAGTAGAAAATGATGTTAAATATTGGTTATGTGCTAATTCATAGAATGAAAGATGGGGAGAAAAAGGGTTTTTCAAAATACTTAGAGGTTATAATGAAAGTGGTCTTGAAAAAAGTGCTTTAACTAGTACTCCGAAAATTGAATCTAAAACGAAATTTTTAATAGAATAATTATTTTTTTTATTTTAATAATAGATAATAAAAATATAGTTGATAAAAGTTTTTTTTTCATTATTTTTCCTTTTTGAAAAATATATATAAAATAATAAATTAAAATAATAGTTTTAATTAAATATTTTTAATTCAATTAAAATTAAATTAAAGGGTGAAGTGTACATAAAAATAAATTTATTTTTATGGATGGAAATTACTATAGAATTTTGACAAAAAAAATAAGTCATAATATTAGTAATGTAAAAACACATTTATTAAATTTAAATGATGATAAAAATAAAACTTTTGATGATAATAAAATTCAGGATAAAAGATTTACTAAAAGATATTCTCAAATAATTCCAAATATTGATATTTTAAATAGAGAATCACAGTTAAAAATATTAAATTTAGAAAAAAATTCAATAGAAAATGGATTAAAAGCTTTTATTAAGAAAAATCAGGATAAAATTTCACAAAATGATTTAAGTTTTATATATGAAAAAGAAGATTCTGAAAAGGATGAAAAATTACATGACACACATAAAAAAGGAATAATTAAAAAGAATAATAAACACATTGATTTAGATTCAGAAAATAATATACATCAATTTAAAATTGATAATAATGAAATATTAAAAAAACAAAATATAAAAAAGAATGTGAATTTAATTAAAAAAAAAAAAAGTAATATACAATTAAAAAGTAAGGTATATAATGAAGATTTTATTTCTAAATCAATCTTCAATAATTCAAAAAAATCATTATCAGTAATAAATAAAAAAGGGAAATTATTATTAAAAGAATCATCAATAAACCCAAAAAGAAAAACAACAGAAATTTTATATTTACCAAAAGATAAAAAAAAAAGTAAAAAATTAATATCTCTTCTTGATAGTCAAAAATATATGAAAAAGAAGAAACCTCTCATTTGTATGTTATCGGTGCTGGAAAGGATGTTGATTCCATTTTTATTTTATATAGATTTTTTATTTATGGGCTTTAAAAACGTTAAAATTATTTTATTTTTTTTTTATTTAAGTTTAATTTTTTTTTTTTTTAGATTTTTTTTTTTTTATGATTTTTTATTAGTTTTTTTATTTAAAAAAATTATTTTATTTAAATTTATTTTTCCTTATATAATTAAATTATATCCACTAAAATATTTGCATATTTTAATTTTATTTTCTATCACTTTGAAAATTGAATCATTTTTATATTGATTATTTTTGTATTCTTTTAAATATCTTTTCATTGATTTATAAATCTTTTTTGCTTTTCTATAATATTTTAAATTTAAATATGTATCTCCTATAATTTCATATATTAATAAAACATTTTCAAAAATTGTTTCATTTTCAATAGGAATTTTTAATTTAATTAATAATACTTTTAATTTATAATAAGTCTTTAATATTTCAAAATTATTTCCGTTTTCAACATTTAATTTCCATATAAAAATTTTAAGAATTAATAAATGAAATTGTGGTACTTTTCTCAATTTTTGAATTCTATAAATATCATAATTATTATATAAATAGTTATATAAATATTCGAAAATTAATTTTTTGAATTTTAAATCATCATTTTCATTTAATTGTCTAATATTTTCATTCAATTTTGATGTTGAATAGTTATTTATATTTAAAGAATCAACAATAAGAGTATCTTTCAATTTTAAATTCTCATTTTCAAATTTATCACAAATTAGTCCGTTATATATAATAGTTAAATAAAATAATGCATCTGATAATGGATAACATATGTTTTGAAAAATATAAATACTTAATTTTATTAATTCTTTTGAAAATATATTATTATTAATCAAATAGTTTAAATATCTTCCTTTTATGGTTTGAACAAAATCTAACTTTTTCTCAATTTTATATATTTTCTCAAACAAAACTTTATTTTTATTTTCATCTTTATCTATAGTTTCAATCTTTTCAATCGGATAATCATAAATAGTAAAATATTCTTTATATTTTTCTGCTTTTTTTTCTCTAATCAATTCACTCACTTCATTTTTTTTATCTTTTATTAAATCTATTAAATAATTTTTTTCTAAATAAAATAATCTTAAAATTATTCCACATTTTCCATCACAGTCCTTTTTGTTATATAAATTTATAAGATTTTCTTTAAAATATATTAAATCTTCTTTGCTTATATCACATTCTTTAACTTTTTGATCAATAATATCAGTAATTTCTACAAAAAAAAATTTTTTTTGATATTTGAATGCATAAAAATCAGATAATAATTTTAAATAATAAGTAATTTTTTTTATTATTTGTTTTTCATCTTCATATATTTTTTTATCTTGTTCATTGCCTATATTTTTTTGTTTTTCATTTATTTTTTTAATTTCATTTTCTGAATTAAACTCTTCTAAAGTTTTTGAAAATTTTTCTTTTTTCTTTTTTATATTTTTTAAAGAGTTATTGGATTGATATAAAGAAATTATATATTCATAATAACTATATAACAATTTTTCAATATTATTTAATTTATTTTCTTCAATTTTATGTAAATGATATTCAATTTGATTTCCTTCTAAATAAGTAAAATAATATTCATAGTAATTAAATATACGATTTGGTTCATATTTTTCTATTAAATTGTTTTTATAATAATTAAATATTTCTTTAATTTTTTCCTCTTTTTCAAATAATGATAAAAAATAATGATTATTTAATCCTTTTTGTATTCTTGCATTAATTAATTTTTTGATTATTGTTTTCCTGAAAATTATTACTCTAAATTCATTTTCATCCATTAATTTTTTAATTTTTATTAAAATCAATAATTAAAAGAATTATTAGAATAATACAAATTTTTCATTTTGTATTAGTAACATATTCCATATATTTATAATAAAACATTTCAAAGGATATATCAATAATTTAAAATATATAAACTTAATTATTTTTGAAAAATAAATTTTTACATAATAAATAGAAATAAAAAAAAAATTCCTTAAAAAAATTTTTACAAATGCTATGCTATAAATAACATAAAGAAAAAAAATGAAATCCATCATATTCCTTCTCATATCAATAATCACCTCAAAAAATCTATTCCTTCATAGAAAAAAAGAATTAGTCAAACAAATAAACAAACTTAGAGGTCATAATGAATGTGATCTTGAAAATAGTGCTTCAACTGGGACTCCTAAACTTGATTCTAAAAAGAAATTTTTAATTGAATAAATAATTTTTTTTATAATAATAATAGATGATCAAAAATAGTAGATAAAAATTTTTTTTTTCTTTTTTTTAACATTATTTTTCATTTTTGGAATAAATATATAAAATAATAAAAAAAATAATAATTGTAATAAATATTTTTAATTCAATTTAATTAAAAAATTAAATTAAAGTGTGAAGTGTATACATAAAATAAATTTTTATGAATGGAAATTACCATCGAATTTTAACAAAAAAAATAAGTCATAATATTTCTAATGTAAAAACAAATTTATTAAATTTAAATGATGAAAAAAATCATAATTTTGATAATAATAAAATTCAAAATAAAAGATTTGGTAAAAGGTATTCTCAATTAATTCCAAATATTGATATTTTAAATAGAGAATCACAATTAAAAATATTAAATTTAGAAAAAAATTCAATTGAAAATGGATTAAAAGCTTTTATAAAAAAAAATAAAGAAAAAATTTCAAAAAATGATTTAAGTTTTATATCTGAAAAAGAGGATTCTGAAAATAATGAAAAATTAAATAATATACATAAAAACGGAATTATTAAAAATAATAATAATCATATTGATTTTTATTCAGAAAATAATATAAAAAAATTCAAAATTGATAATAAAGAAATATTTAAAAAACAAAATATAAAAAAGAAAATTAATTTACTTAAAAAAAAAAAAAGTCATATACAATTAAAAAGTAAAGTTTATAATGAAGATTTCATTTCTAATACAATAATTGATAATTCAAGAAAATCATTATCAACAATAAATAATAAAGGGAAATTTTTATTAAATGAATCATCAATAAAACCAAAAAGAAAAACAACACAAATTTTACATGTTTCTAATGAAAAAAAAAAAAGTAAAAAAATAAAAACTTTTAATGAAAATCAAAAATATAATAAAACTAAAGCATCTATCCTTTTTAAAACAAATTTTCCTGTTAAAAAAATTTACCCATTTCCTTCTAAAATAATTAAAAAAAAATTTCAACTTCGACAATCAGATAATTGTTTGAAAAAAAGAGTAAAATTACCATCTTTAATTAGATTAAAAAATAAAAAAGATGAATTCAATTTTGATGAATTGTTTTTTAAAATTAAAAATTCAGAAAAATTAAAATTAGAAAAAGCATTAAAAAATAGTTATGTAATGAATAAAGATTTTAAAATTTATAAAAATAAAGAAATATTTAGAACATTACAAAGAACTAAAATAATTTATGATTCAATTAATGATGAAGAAGAAATTGATGAAGATGAAAATGAATATTTAATTTTTCCAAAAAGTTATTTTAAATATTATTGGGATTTTTTTATTTTTATTATTATTCTTTTTACTCTTATTTTTTTACCATTACAAATATGTTTTTTTATTAATAATTGTTCATGTTTTTTTATTGATATTATTTATTTAATTGATTTAATTTTAAATTTTTTTATGGCATATTATGATAAAGAAGAAAATTTAATTGTTAATCATAAAAAAATTATAATTAATTATATTTTTGGATGGTTTATTGTTGATTTGGTATCATTTATTCCTTTTAATTCTTTAAAATATTTAAATATTCTATCAATTGATTTTTATTATATATGTTTATTGAGATTGATTAAATACTTTAAAATATATAATTGTTCAAATTTTTATTATATAAAAGTTCTAAAAAAAATATTTTTTTTTAACAAAAAAGTGAAAAGTTCAATTAAAAATTTTTCCTTTAATCATAAAGGAGTTATAAATTTATTAAAAAATATTTTTAGAATTATCATAATTCTACATATTTTATCATGTGTTTGGATATATATTCAATTAATAAATTTAGAAACATTTATTAAAATAAATGATATACATAAATTTGAATATTTCAATTTATATTTATCATCATTATATTTTAATTTTGTAACAATATTTACAGTTGGTTATGGTGATATTCTTCCATCTTCTCCATTTGAAAGACAATATTCCCTTTTTTTATTAATTTTTTCATTAATTATTAATTCTTATGCAGTTTCATTTTTAGAAAAGTTAGTAGATTTAGAAAATTCAAAAAATTTAAAATTAATGAATAAAATAGAATATTTACAAAAAATTTCTGTTTTATATAATGTTAATTATGAATTATATGAAAAAATTTTAAATTTTTTAAAATATAATTCAAAATTTAATGCAGAAGAAAAAGAAAAATTTATTGAATATTTACCAACATCTTTAAAAAATGTATTAATATGTACAATGTATAAAGAAATAATAGAAAATTTTACATTTTTTAAACAACATAGAGATAATAATACAGAATTTAAAGTTAGAGTTTTATTATCTTTAAGACCAATTATAGCATTTAAAGGAGAAGAAATTGTAAAAATAGGTCAATTTGTTGATGAAATAATATTTGTTAGATCTGGTAGAATTTCAATTTTTTTTTATTTTAATAAAATAACTGTTAGATTATTGTTTCTTAGAAAATATGAACATTTTGGAGAATCTTTAGTTCTTCAACATAAAAGAAGTCCTGTTGGTTTAAAAATTAATAGTAATGGGGTTTCTGAATTATTATTATTAAGAAGAAATGATTTTATTAAAATATTAAGTGATTATAATGAAAATTTTAAAATTTTATTAAAGAAATCTGAAGGTAATTTATTAAGAATTAAAAAAATCATTAAGATGAAAAAAAATCAAATAAAAAAAATATTAAAAGAAGAAAAGGATTATGATAAATTAAGTAAGAAAAGTTATTCATCAACATTAGATGTAATAAATGAAAATGAAAATGAAAATGAAAAATTAATTAATACATTTATTAAAAAGAAAAAAGAAGATATAACAAAAAAAAATAACAATATAAATGATAATTTAACAAATGATTCATTAATATCATTAGAAAATGAAAAAAAGAATAATTTAGGAAAGAATTTAAATATAACATTAAATATGAGACATAATTCAACAAATAGTTCAAATTTAACAAATCAAAATGTTTTTATAAATTTAAACTCAAGTGGAAATAATAAAGCATTTGATAAATTACATCAAATTAAAGTTACCATAAATAATGATGGAATTAATAATCCTGAAAATTTAATTGAAAAACCTCTTTTGGCTCCAAGAGATAAAAATAAATTAAATTTAAATTATAAAAATATTAATTCTGATGAGAAAAAAGACTTTTCTCCTATTTACATTCAGAAAAATAATAATAATAAAAAAGAAAATGAAAAAAAAATTACCATTTCAAATACATTGAATCCTTATATTAAGATTGATGAAAATAATAAAAAAAATAAGAAAAAAACAATTTTTATTTTAAGTGAAAAAGATGTAAATTTTTTAGATATAGAAAAAAATGTTGAAAAAAATTTATTTACTCAAATTAAAGAAACAGTTGATGATGTAGAAGAAAATATTAAAATAGAGAAAAGATTAAATAATATTGCAAAAAAGTATTTTAATATTAAATTTGAAGATGACAATTAAATATTAGAATTTGTAAATATTGAATAAATTAATATTATATCTACTTTAGATTGTTAAATTTATTTAGTTTATTTTTTTAATTCTAATATACTTTTCCAAATTTAAAAAAATTGATTTTAATATTTGAAAATAAACAATATTAATTTTTATTATTTTTATTTAAATTTACAAATTAAAAGATATTAGGAATTTAAATTATTCTATTTTATTAATATTAATATCACAACCTTTCCATTCTTTATATTATTATAATAATATCATAATTATTAAAATTCCAAATATTTGTTTTTTAACTAAAAGATAATTACAATTACTTGACTCATTTATTATATTAATATTATTAATAGTTTGGTCAATATCTTCATTTGTTTTAAGTGTGCTTTCATTATTAGTATTTGTTTGAAGATCTTCATCATTGATATTATCTTCTGTATTATTAGTACTATTATTTTCATTTGATATATTAACTGAATTATTATTATTGTTTGTATCTTCTGAATTATTTTCATTATTTGTGCTTTTTGATTTACTATTATCCTTATTCTTGTTAATTTTTTCAACACAATAACCATCAATATTTTCATAACTTTTATCATTAGTATTTAAATCTTCACAACTTTCATAACATATATTATTATATAAAACATTATTACATTCACTAATACATATACTTTCTTTAATATCTAAATAAGGTTTATTTTCATCAAATTCAACACATAACATACATTCACCATCAATATTAACTTGATTATAATCACATATAATATCTACAACTTCAACAAATTGAACTTCAAATTTATTTTTACCCCATTTAACATTAGTTCCTTTAAAAGAAGCATTAACAGAACCATAAATAGCAGAATAATATAAATGACTAATAGGTAAATTACCTTCAACAATACCCCAAGTAGCATCTAATCCAATCCATTTATCATCAATATAAGCAGCAATCCAACCATGACCATATGAAGTATTAACATAATTATTACTATATATATCATTTTCTTCTGCTGAAAATCCATGTATATATACTGCTTTTATACCAATTGAATTTAATAATGCAATATATAATATTGAAAAATGTTCACAAACACCGATTCTATTTTTTATTATTTCATCTACTGTGAAATTCTTACTTAAGTATGATGAATTATAATCTATATTCCAATATATCCATTTACCTATTTTATAATATGAAGGATTTGATGATGTATCATTTTCTAATATTTCTTTTACTAAAGATATACTATTTTCTGTTGATATGTTTTTAATTTGATCATCTGAATAATATATTATCCAATTATTTGTAATATAATTTGTAAATGTTGCTTTTAATTTAAATGAAAGTGATGTTTCAGAAATGTTTGAATATGTAAATTGAATATGTGTATTATTATCAGTAACTTTTTGAGTACCATTTGTTTCTGTTGAATCAATAAGGTATTCAGAATAATTAAAATTATTTCCTCCTTTATAATATGCAGGCATTGTTAATTCAGTATAAGAAATTTTTGTTCCTAAAAGATTTAATTCTCTGTATGTTTTCCAAGTAACTTTATATGGAGAAGTTCTTATATAATCATAATATGTTTTACCAGGACAATCACCTTCATAATAATAAATATTAGAAGATAATTTATCAAAATTCCCATATAATAAACCTAAATTTTTTGCTTTAACAATTTCAAAATTATATTTACAAGTTCCTACAAAAAATGAAGGAATATATATATATTCACTTTTAAAAAGTGAAGTTATATTTTCATTATATTTCATTTTCATTTTTATTGTTAATGTCTCTTCATTTTTTAATTTAAAATAAAACTTTAATTGATTAGTTGAAGAAAAAGTATAATTAGTTTCTTGTTCTAAAAATTCAATATTTATAATAGAGATATTACTTGAAGAAGGATATTTAAGTGAAGCATAATTATAATAGTATCCTGAACTTAAATTTACAGCTTTTAATGTAAAAGTTAAATTTTCTATTAAGCCATCTGAAATAATATATTGATAGGAAATAGGGTTTGTATATTGAATTTTTGATATTGATGATGATTCATCTAAAAAACGAGATTTAGTATTATATAATCCTGAATCAAATGTTAAATTTTTATCTGGTATATATACTGGACGATGTTCTTTAAATAGTGATTTAATAAATGGAATAAATAATGTTAGGATAAAATAAATTTTTGACATTTGATAGATTTTTTTATAAAATTTTTTTTTTTATATTTATATATATTATTTGAATTAAAGTTTCTTAATTTATGAGTTTACATTTTTCTATATATTTTTATAATATTAATTCAATCTTTGAATTTGGATTTTTATTTGTTTTACTATCTTTTAAATTTTATTTTGATATAGTGAAAAATCAAATTTTATATGATTTCAGGTTATTAAAGATGAAATTTAAAAATATTAAATTTTTAAGACCTAATATGGATATAATATATATTTATTATTTTTTATTTTAAATTTTTTAAGTTTTTTGGAGTAAATTTATATATAAAAAAATAAAATTTAAATTTAATTAACTATATTTAATATCAATTATTTTTATATAACAATATCTTCAAGACCCTCAAATTCATTAAATTCATGATTCTTATTATTATTCTCATCTGTTTTAATTGGTTGAAAATAATTTTTTTTATTACTTTTTTCTTCTTCTTCATTTTGAGAATTTTTTTCTGAATTATTTTTATTAAATAAATCATTAAATGAATTTCTATCATTTTCCTCTTTTTTTTTATTTCTATTAAACAAATCTTCAAATATATTATCATTATTTTCATTTGAAAAAGGTTTTTCTTCTTCTTCATCATTTTTATTGAATAAATTATCAAATATATTATTTTTATTAATTCTTGAAATTGTTCCTTCATTTTCTTTTGTAATTTTTAATTCTTTATTATCATTTAAATTATCTTTATCATCAATAATTTCTTCATCATCATTAAATTCATCATCAAGAAAAGAGGGTTTTTTTCTTTTTGGAATTATTTTTTCTTCATCTTTTTTAACTTCAATTTTATTATCTTCTTCTTTTTTTTCTTCTTCCTCTTCATTTTCTTCATTTTCTTCTTCTTCTTCTTCTTCTTCTTCATTATCTTCTAATTTTTTTTTCTTTTCATCTTCAATTCTTATATATTCTGGTTTATTATCATTTTTTATTTCTTCTTCAATTTTTTCATTATCATCAATTTGTTCTATAATTTTATCATTATCATTAATAGGTATTTTATTTTCAGTATCTTCTTTTTTAAATGAAATTTTTAAATCAGGTTTTCTTGTTGAAGAAACATTTATCTCAGTTTGATTTTTTTTCACATCGAAATTATCAAGATTATACCTATTAATATTATTATTATTTGTATCCATATTAGTAATAAATAAATTATCCCTTCCATTATTATAATCAAGTTTTGGTTCAATATTATTTATATTATTATATTGATAATTATTTGTAACTTTTTTTTTATTTAATATTTCATCAATCATTTCACTTGGAGTTTTTCTTTTTCTATGTGTATAATCTACTTTTGGATTTTTAATTTTTACTATTTTAATTTTATCATTTTCTACAATATTATTTTTATTTTCTTCAATCTTTTCATTATTTTGTTGTATTTGAATATCTTCATATATTTTATTTATTTTATTATCAATACTTGAAGCTACATTTGTTTTTTCATTTAATCTCTTCTTTAATTCTACTATTTCATTCATTTTTTCACTTATTTCTTTATTAATATCTTTTATTCTATCATCATAAATGTCTTTTTTATCTTTTTCTTCCATTTGATAAGTATCATATTTTGTTCTTAATTTTCTTAATTTTTCATTTTTTTCTTTATCTTTTATTGATATTTGGTCATAAAATTTTATTTCATATTTTTCAATTGCAATTAAATTCAATTTATTTTTATTTTCTTTACAATGTTCTATTTTATTTTGATTTCTTTCAATTATTTTTTTCTTTGTTTCAATATTTTCAATTATTTGCTTATATCTTTTTTTAGTTTCATCATAATTCTTTGTTATTTTCTCATGTTGTTTTAATATTTCTTTTTTTTTCCATTGAGATAGTTTAACTAATTTATTTATGTATTCAGGAGAATATTGAGTATTATCAATATCTTTTACTTTTTTTCTAATTTGACTATTTATTTTTCTTAAATCTGATTGTAAAATTAACATTTCTTCAAATTTTTCTTTTTTAATATTTTTACCTGTTTCAATTAATTCTTTTGTTAAATCATTTAATAATGATAAAATTTCAATTAAATATTCATTTGTATCTGTTAATAGTTCTATATCTTTTGAATTTTTTGTTGAACGAAGTAATTCTTTATATTTTGAATATATGTTTAAATATTTTTGACTTGATGAAAGTTCCTTTATATTATCATGGAATAATGGAGGTTTATTCTTTTTTGTTTTCTTTTTTTTTTGAATTCTAATTTTCTCTTTTTGAGATTCTTCTTTTTCATTTTGTTCATTTAAATTATTTTCATTATTATTATTTAATTCTTTTTCTTTTTCCTTTTCATTATTTATTTGATTAAGCAAATCTTCTTTTTTTTCATCTTTTATTTCATTAAATAAATTTTCATTATTATTATTGTTATCATAATTAAATAAATCATCATTTTTATTACTATTATTATTTTTATCATCATTAAATAAATCATTATTTTTATTATTATTATTATCATCATTAAATAAATCATCATTTTCATTATTATTATTTTTATCATAATTAAATAAATCATCATTTTTATTATTATTATTATCATCATTAAATAAATCATTATTTTTATTATTATTATTATCATCATTAAATAAATCATCATTTTCATT
>JAEEGK010024697.1_pt1 | contig 12427 bp, 14 predicted proteins | sample 8958771 | NCBI WGS metagenome assembly JAEEGK01 (sample SAMN16246547, study PRJNA631951) | gut metagenome | biome: gut microbiome; feature: rumen; material: SC-attached | host: Bos | place: Iran: Karaj | collected 2018-10 | reverse complement strand
ACGTTTTTCATAAGTGGACTGAATAATTTAGTAATAAAGGGAGAAAAATGAAATCACCAACTCGTATACTTCTGGCTTTTGCAGCCATTATATCCATGATTGCCTGTACCTCTAAAGAGAAGAAAGCAGAAGCGTTAATCAAGGACTATCTATTTAAAACAATGTACGACTTTGATAGTTATCAAGTTGTTGAGACTAAGGTAGATAGTGCTTTCTTCTCTCCTTATACAGATGATAAAATAATGGCGGTTGCCGCAGTTGCTAACGAGGCCTCAAAAGAGTCCAACTCGCATATGCAAAAGGCCTTGAGTGCCTTGCGATCAATGAATACTTGGAGCGACTCCTATTCTTCCTATGGCCAGAGCCAGTATTATCGTTATAGAGATGAAGGAAGACAAGAATTAAAAGCAGGAAAAACAAGTTCCCTCATTCATTTGAATTCTCAAAAGGAGATTAAAAAAATGGCGGCAGAACTGCCAGATGGTTTTATGGGCTGGGAGGTGAGCCATTCTTTTAGATGCAAAACAAAGGGTGGTTTTTCTGAACTTAAACACTACATCTTTATTACCGACCCCAGGTTCAAGACTATTTTGTACAAGGAAGATATTGAAGATGAAGACATTATTGCCCAGAAAAAAGAAATACAAGGAGCCCTTGAGATTACTGAAGAACAATATGATCAACTCATAGCAGAGACAGAAGCCATTCGAGCTGATTAATAACAGTCTAGGTATATTTGAGAATCGAATTGAGATCTTTCAGGTTTATTGTGGCTGCAAGAAGTAGTCTTTTCAATGAGAACCTATAACAACATTCCCCGGCCCGATTATACACCGGAACGAATCACGGAACTTAAGGCCGACGAAGTATTTGTCTTTGGCAGCAACCTGGCAGGAATGCATGGGGCCGGTGCGGCCTATGTAGCGTTCCAGAAGTTTGGGGCCGTTATGGGATGTGGGGTAGGTCTTCGTGGTCAGTCTTATGCTATTCCAACGATGCAGGGTGGAGTGGAGACGATTAAGCCCTATGTGGACGAATTTATAGAGTTCGCCAAGGGCCACCCCGAATTCTTTTTCTATGTGACGAGGTTAGGTTGTGGGATAGCTGGATTCAGGGACAGGGAAATTGCACCTTTATTCTCGGCAGCTAGGGAAGTAGAGAATATTTGTCTGCCGAAGAGTTTTATGGGATAGAAGAGATTGCTGAGCTTAAACGCTAACATGATTCATACTAACCGATGGATTACTCTGTATTAGATATTTTTAGCAAGGATAAGTTCATCCTTCGTTCAGAGGCTCGTAAGCTGCAATTCCCATTTATTAGATACAACGGCAGTAATTACGAGGAACTTGTTTCTTTTATCACATCTTTTTCGCCCAATACAATAGTTCCTGCTCCAGAGAAACTTAAAATTGGCGAATTGTATACTTTCTCTGGTAAAAAATTCCAGTTTAGGCATGTGCCTATTGGCAATCTTCGATATGCAATTGCTAGTAATCCCTTCATTGTATTACCAGAAGGAGATTGCCTTCCGCTGGCTCTTGAGTACCAGCAAGCCGTGGATTATCTTAAAGAGAATAGGCATCATAAGCTGTTTGCATATGAGGATATTCTTGCCACTTATAAGTATAATCCCGAACATACATCCTTCATGATGTATGACCGTTCACATCCGAAAGGTGTTGTTTTAGATGAGCTCCCAAAGTTTATTGATTGGTATATTGGAGGAGATGATGATGCTAATCATCTGTGGAGTTGCTTTAAGGTTGTTTACAAAACAGCTCTTCATATGGTCGATGCTCGTCCGGATTTTGAGGATCTCGTTGATATTATCGATGGTGAAAGATACGCTATCAACCAATCGCTCTATGTCCAGGGACGCCCGATAATGTTCAATGTTAACTGGGAGGATAACGCTCGAAGGAAAGCTCTTAAACATACTTGCCACCATATCCATGATTTGAAGTCATTCATAGGCGCTTTATATAAAATCATTTTTGAAGATACCAAGGGGGCATCTCAATCTCCCAAAGAATCATTAGGAGAGTTTGCTGGCGAATCTATTGTAAGAATTATTGAAGAACTGCATCTTTACTATGGCACTGGACAGAAATCTTCTGCTCCCATGGATAGTGATTGGCCGTTCACAATAGATCAAATAATCCAAATGTATCTGCAGCATAATTTAGGGCCACAAGAGCCTGAGGATTATTCACAGCTTCAGCAAGGTATTCTTATTGATTTTCATGACTATCTGGTAAAGATAAAAGAATCTATCCGGGAGAAAATGAAAATAATAGGAACTCTCTGCCAAGATGATTATGGCAATATTTACTGTGGGAAAGCGCTTGTTGATCAACGATATCGTTGCTATTGTGGTTGCGAGTGTGTAATCACATCCTATTCAAGGAATGTCAATGATGAATTACCTCAGTTCCCATATTATACTGATAGATTGTATAGGGTCGCACTCAACCGAACGGGAATAATTAGTCGTGACGAAGAGGGAACTCTCTATTTAGATAAGTATGTTTTAAGAGATTCTGCCGCCAATCAATTAGGCAAAGAAGCTCAAGTCAGAGGCATCCGCCCTTTCTTCATTCCAAGGGGAGAGTATCTTGGCGAGGTGGTAGAATATGTTCTGACGGAAGAGCTTGAGATAATGAGATCGCCTCAAAAACCCCAAAAAACTAATATTGTCTCAAACCCTTATCACTACGAGATACCAGGCGACATATTTGATAAAAATAGGAGAGTTGCCGATGATACCCTACACCTCGATGCCTTATTTGATACCATTACAACTGGTAAGAACTCTTTCAGGGATTTCCAGAAATTAGTCGATTTTGTACTTAAATGGGGTAAGATTGAAGACACGGCTGAACAAAAGGCTATGCTGACATTGTTGACGGGTTATAATTATCCGGATGCGGCCAAAACTGTCAAATGGTGTTGTGATGATTATATGCCACGGGTGCTTTATTATGTCGTTAAGTATATATCGCGAAGTCGTAAAAAGTATCGCCCTTTGGAGAAGGTAGACTTTTATTCGAATAAAGAGAATCAAACACAGAGCATCAGAGTCGATGTAGATAGCATCCGTGATGGAAGCAACCCTTCTGCCATTATCAATAATGGTATCCCGGTGGAGGTCGCAAGAGCTCTATACGGTCTATATCCCTCCTTGTTCCCCAAGCCCAAGGAGATCTAGCCTCCTACTGCATATTTTCGATTCAACCGCTTCTTTCCGAAGCGGTTTTTTTTTTGTCGTTAGGATAACCTTGGGCAATTAGGATAATAATTAGCGTGGTTGATAGCAGTCTATTAGTTAACAACTGGAGAATCAGTTGTTTATCCGGAAATTTGCATCGTGGTTAAACGGAGACAACCGCTCAAGGACAACCGAATGAACACACCTTATAATATAATAAAAATGCAAGACAAAATTAACACCGAAGCCACGGTCCAGGACCAGAACTTCGACCCCACGACCAAGAACAGCGTGGAAAACACTGACAAAACCATCGAAGAAATGGAGAACACCGAAAACATTCCCGGTGTGCAGACGATAGGAGCTGCAACCGGAAGCACGCCCCCCAGCCAGGAGGACGTGAAGAACGAGGATTCTGCTGTCAACGAGCAGACTCCTACTGAGACTTCGGACGCGAACACCACCAACGCCGAGTCTGACCCCACCAAGTCCCCCGCTCCGGTGGAGGAAGGTAACACTGACACGCCTCCCACTGAGGAGGATCTTTCTGAAGCCGAGCAGCGTGAGCAGGAGACCAAGGTCTACTTCGCCGAGGTCGAGCGCATCCTCGCTGATCCAAGGTATCACGCAATGCGCCTGCCGGGTGGAAAGCGTGTGATCCTGAACCTGACCGCCGCTGTGCGCGATGGTATCGAGCTGAGCACACCTTCATATAACCGCGCGCACGGGAAGGACAAGGAGCGCACGAGCAAGTCCATCGAGGAAATAGGGCTCCAGCACCCCCTCATTGTCGCAACTTCGGCCATGGCGGATGCCGCCGGGATGCCGGTGAAGCGGTTTTCCACTGACCCGAAGAAGGATAGCCCGCTGGGCATTTCCCTTACTGTTCAGGATGGTAACGGCCGAATCGAGGAACTTCTCTCGAAGCCCATCGAAGAGTGGCCGGACGTTTACGCTGTCTTCCCCTCCCTGGACGCGAACAACCAGATGAATCTCAAGAAGGTCTACGTTCACATCAACATGAACGTCTCCACCTGGGGCGGCCCTGACTTCCTGGTGCTGAAGGTGATGGAGCCGGAGCCGCATGAGGCTTGGACCTACATCAAGGGCCTTCAGGACAAGGGCTACGGCCACACCGCTTCGAACGTCCTGGCCAGGCTGAGGAAGGGCAACATCACCAAGACCCAACTCACCAAGGTTGATCTTGACGAGGCGAAGCTGTTCGAGCGCTTCGAGTACGCCAAGAAGGTCCACGCTCAGCTGGTGGAGACCTTCGGTGAGGATACCGATGTCCTGAAGACCAAACAGGTCCCAGAGGAAATGGTCGATCGTCTTGAAGATCTCGTCCAGGACGCTGGCTTGGAAAAGGCCGTCGAGAAGATGATCGCATTCCTGAAGAGCCTCAAGTCCGACGAGGTGGCATCGATCACCGGAGCTAAGGGCAAGGCTAAGGCCTCGAAGCACGATGTTCGGGTGGCTTTGTTCCACAACCTGTTCCAAAAGTACAGCGACACTCACAAGTAGTCTAACCAGGGCCCTGGAGTCCGGAGTGCCAGGGCCCATCTAATTGATTATCAATGGAATATTCTGATTTGCTAACAAGAATGCGGGATTACAAATTGGATCCCAGCATGACCCAGAACTTCCTTACGGGAACGCTTCTGGACTATCTACTTTCGGCTCCTGGCGGTTTGCCGAAGGGCGCCAACTACCTCGTCCTGGGAGATCCGGGTAGCGGAAAGTCGACCACCACCTTCGACATGGCTGCCAACATCCAGATTGGGTATCCTGATGCCAAGATTCTAGTAATCGAGGCTGAAATGAATGCCCTTGAGATGGCCCCGTTCGCATACCGCTTCCCGAAAATAGCCGCACTGCCGGTACTCTTCGTCGGAGGTGGCATTCAGGGTTCGGCTCATACTTGCCAGTCTTTGGTGAATACCCTCCGTCGGGGATGGGATGTCGTTGTAATGGATTCCTTGGAGAAGGTTTGCAGCATCATCAGCTACGAGGAAGGTTGGCCCTCGACCAAGGCCATGCTCTGGGTTCTGTCCTTGATCAAGCAGCACTGCTGTGGTGTCAATGTCCGAAAAGTGCCGACGAGCTTCCTGACAATTCAGCAGGTCACTAAGAACGGTACGGCTCGTGGCAGCAACATCATAATGCATGATGCCTCAGCCGTGATGTACCTCAAGCTTTCCAGCCTGACGAACCAGTACTCCGACAGGTACATCTATTTCACCAAAAATCGCAGGGGCTTCGTGAATTTTCCCTTGTACTACGACATCGTATCCGGCGGCGACGTCACGTTCGACGTTGAACGGTATGATGACGAGTGCGACAAGAGGGAGATCCGTTCCCATGCCGGAGAGGCAATCATCCAGATTCGGAGCGCCCTTGATGACATTTTCGATGGCCCCGACTACCAGAACTAATGTTTAACCAGGATTCCGGCCGAACTTGCTCCGGGGTGCGGCCGAGGTCCATTAACAATCAAATCATGGCAAAAGACAAAAACAGTCCATTTATTGAATCCGAGTCCACCACCATAGTGGACTGTACTCTATCCTGGGACAAGGCCTTTGCCAAATACCAGTCTTTCAAGGTTGAAGCTCAAAGATGGGTCGACCGCTACAACCATCTTGGGTCATTGAAGTATGTTCTGCAACCATGTGAATGCCGTCATGCCATACACCAACCAAGGGAGCGGGCGGCGGAATATGGAAGGTTTGCTGGTGGGTTCCACAATGGATGCCCCAATGGCTGTACTTACTGTTTCTTGAAATTAGGCCCTTCGGCAGGAACTCTCGGCGGTAGTGTAGCCAAATTGAAGAAATGTTTTAAGTCCGAGGCCCATGCTATCGAAGTCTACTTCAAGGAACTCTTCGGGGGTAATGGTGGTACAATCCCAGAGGAAATCCGGAAACACGGCATCTTCTTTACTTTCACTTCTGACCCAGGACTTCCAGAGACGTTCCCACTCAATGCGGCGGTCATATCCGAAACCGTAAAACTTGGAGTCCCTGTCCTGTTCCTGACTAAAATGACAGGCTGGACGGACTCTGAAATCGGCAGGGATTTACTCTCCATTCCAGAGGCGAAGGAAAACTTCACCATCGGCTTCACCCTGACGGGACGAGATGACCTTGAGCGAAAGGCTTCTCCAAATAAGGAACGCATTGCAGCCCTTCGGAGGCTTCATGACGAGGGTTTCAAGACTTTTACCAGCATTGAACCGGTCATTGACTGCAAGATAAGCTTGTCCATCATCAAAGAGTGTCTTGGCTTCGTTGATCTATTTAAGGTCGGGCTAGAGTCCCAACGTAAATGCGATAAGGAGGTTGTCTTGAAGTTTGTTGATGACTTAGCCGCGTTGCCGGAGAAGCCCTGGATCTACTTGAAGGACAGCATAATAAATCTCATAGGACATGAACGCAGCTCCTATGGTGAAAATTTCGTTGATTCCTATTTCAGACCTTAAACATTAACCAGGGATACCGGCCGTTTCTGCTCCGGCGGCCGGACCCTAATAACTGTCAAAAATATGGTAATACAATCAACTCTCTTCGAATTATCCTCTCGACCTATTACAAAGGATGAATGGGTAACAGCCGCTGAACTTGAACACTATTTCTCAACACAAAACCCTTGGGAGGTTGAGAATGTTGTATCGATTGGAGATGAGGAGTATTTTAATTTTAATACTCGTTATGTAGAAGTCAATAATCTTCACATGGGATTACCGGAAGGTTATGAAGCCAGAGATGAGACAATAGCGGTTCACAATCCGAAGCTATTTTGGAACGACGTTATTGAACATCTTGCTGATCTGGCAAAAAAGGCAGAAAGAATGGACATTGACCACGAAGAACCATTGATATGGTGGAAGAATTATGTCAATTATCAGTTCGACAACCTGATATTCTTTAGGGATGACCAGAGAATAATGACACTATTTGAGTTCTTGCTATTTATGGTTAACCAGAAAGATAGAATCTCAAGTCTATACTTCGGAGGAATCTTTTACGTCGGGAACGACTAATTGAAAAATGGTTGCAGGATGCGTCTGTCATAGCTACTGCCACCGTTCTTTTTCATTGTTTTAATGGTTGTTATTTCGCTCCGGATGACAGGCAACGGAGCACTTTAATCTAACAACTAGGAATGGTTTCGAGAAACATTAATCACTTACACCAATATCATGTTTGACAAAGCTAAGACAGAGGAATTTATCAAGCAGGTGATGGAGAAGAGGCCGATGAAGAGGCCTGTACCACCACCTGAGAATGTCGTGGATCTTGACGACAAGATCTTGGACAGTGTCTATGAATGGTACACCTGGGAATCTCGTGGCTATCGACGCTTTCGGAACAAAGGGAAGAACAATCTCCAGTATTTCGCCTACAACTATGCCCTTGCCGGTGTTGGGAAAGAGAAGGCTTGGGACTATCTCAAGGAACGTTATGCTGGTGATGTAAGCGAACTGCCGGAGTTGAAGGAAGAATTCGACCAGGAATATGACAAAACCGCCTTTGACCTTAAACGGCGAGATTGGTTTGAAAAACTTTAATACACAAATAATTATGGCAAAAGAATTAAATTCTTGGGGACTTGTTTTACAATCCAATACCCCATCTTCAAACTCAGAAAAGGATGGGAGGCTATCTCTCACTCTTGATGGGAAAAAGTTCTCGTTTCAAATTGATGGCCCTGAAGACCAAAAGAGAGTCTATCTCTTGATGAACAATCTTCTTGGGGAGGACGCTAGTTGGGACGCTTTCCATCATTTGGTCAGAATCGTTTGTAGGTATGATCTAAAAGAAACCTTCAAAATGTTGAAACATATCGATGAAGAAGGTCTGATGTGGGAAGTAATCGGCGATAGTAATCTAAGTAGTGATCCGAAAACAGCAGTGGATGCCTATTTGAAAGCATCCCGGAACGATAACATCTGTGGCCTATGTAAATACGGACGCTGTTTAGCCGAAGGAAGAGGTTGCCAACAAGATAAAGCTTTAGCAAGGCGAAGCCTTATTCAGGCCTCTCGTGAGTGTATTGAGGCAGATCACTTTCTAGATTGGTATGGCCTCCGGTAAGATTGGGATATCAGTGGATTCGGCTGGGCGGGTGACGATGCATTTTCTCACCTGCTCTGCCATCCTTCCCGATACTCCCGGCCTTCATGTGATTCCTACATCCTGTGGCTCTGGAAAGTCATATAATATTGCCAGAATTGCTCAATTGAAGAAATCCGATGGTGTCCTTATCATCGTCCCTACCAAGAAAGAGGCTGATGATATGGGTGCTATGATTGGCCGCCTGGATGGTATAACATTGCCGGAAATAGAGGTCTTACACTGTCAAAATGGTCCGGCCATCGGGAAATATCGGTCGGATCCATGGTCTCTGTCCAAGAAGCCTATCTTGATTATAACCTCTGTTCGCCCCCAGATAGATCCTTTCGTCTTATTCCTTTCCTACAACGGAGGCATCAGAGGGTTGGTTCTCGTCGATGAACTGATAAACTTCTTCCCAGAACCGTTCAAAGTCCCCGAAGGTCTATATGAAACGCTAACCTTCATAGACCGGAATAAGACCCACGGTGGAAGGAAGGCAATTGAGACGAAGGTCATAGGTTCTACGACGTTCTATAGGCATATCTATAAGGACAAGGACGAGATGGAAGCAGCTTTCTCCCTGGCTGGAAAGAATACCCGAAAACTGCTCCCTGGCCACAGTGAGTTGGACAAGGTGAAGAGGTCCGTCATCTTCGAGCATGTCCGGGACCATGGCTTTACCGAAATCCAACAGAAAGTACTCGACATGGCCAGGGTTACCAATGTCTGCCTCTTTGATGGTACGGCCGATATCATATTCCCAAAATCAGATCCTCACCTTGTCCCCATAACCGGCGATAGGTATAACAGCGATATCCAGTTTCACATATTCCCATGCCGTATGAAGAGGAAGCAACTTGAGGACTGCCAGGAGAGTGATGTCCTGAGATTAGCCCCAGAGTTCATAGACTTGGTAAGAATGAAATCCCAGACTGAGAAAGTCCTTGTCATCTGTTGGAAAACGGTCGGCGGGAAGATCAACACCTCCACCGATAAGGCTTCTGGATATGAAGGTCTGGAAGATACGGCAGTCAGTTTCCCGGGTATCCTTCGCCGAGCCCTTATATCAGCCGGTGGGAGGGACGAAAACATCTTTATAACGTATCGGGGAAGTGGACAGGACCGTGGTAGCAATGAGTTTAAGGACACATCGACGGTAGTGTTCCTGGGAGAATGGAGACTGCCGGAAGAGCCGATCACAGGATTGATTTCAAAGGCTTTTGGCATTAAAATGAAATTCTGGGACTACAAAAAGGCCCTCATGGTTCAGACAATCTGCCGTTCAAGGATCAGGAAACACCAAGGCTTTCCCATCGAAGTCTATTTCTCTGAGGACATCAATTATCAGATGGCATGGGAAGTTCAGGAATACTTCAAAGCAAACTCGGCCCCCGGGAATAAGATCGGTGGCCTCCTGAAACCCTGCCGGATCCTAAGTAAACCCGACAAAGGCACTCTCTATGATATCACCTGCCTTTATTCTTTTGACCCTCGGATCCGCTCTTCGATCGAATCCGGTACTACGTACAGCTTCACAATCCCTCATGATACTCTCTTCAAGTTGATTCCCTGGAGGGCGAAGAGGATAGCCAGATTTAGCGGATTGAAAGCCCTCTTGGATACCTATGGAATAACTATGAATATAACCTAGAATCCGTACATTTTTTTCTCCTTCCTATATAGTGATATAAGATGAAAATAAAAATGTCCGGCTCATAATCAATCAATTATGTACCTAAAATCAATCATGGTCTCTCGCTTCGATAACATCTTTGAGACCGAGAATCCAACCCATCGTCCTTTCCTTGAATTACTGGATGAGATGGGACTTTCGAAGAAGAATAGCAATACCAAGGTTAAGTCAACTGTGGAGATGATCCGTAGGACATCGAAACCCGAAGAGCAGGATTCGCTGAAAGTGAAACTGCTCCCGGTGATTTGTCCATCGGGAACTTTCTCAAGGCGTTCTGACTCGGGGATTATCGATTACAATGGAATAATCTGCCTGGACCTTGACGATGTCCTGGTTCCGGAAGGTATAAAGATAGTGGCAATGAAGTTCCCATACACCCTTGCTGCCATGGTCTCACCTACGGGGAAGGGTGTGAAAGTATTCGTCCTTACTGATTTGAAGGACCCTAGTAGACACAATGACCTCTATCACCAACTGGGCTTCGTGATGGGCTTTAAAACGAGACTAGACCTCAAATTCGACCCCTCCTGTTCCAATCCGAGCCGGGCCTGCTTTATGAGTTATGATGAAGCGATTATGTTGAACAAGGATGTCGTGCCCTATCATGTGGACCTTGAAACCCTCCCCGTCTATACTCCACCGACCAAGGCTCCGAGTACTCCTGTAGGGAGGACAGATATCGCCTATGATGAAATCGGTTTCCCTCCATCCCTCTCCGACCCCATGAAGATACGGACGGCCATCAAGGAATCCCATACGCTCTTTGAAGAATACTATCCGATGCATCAAGGCGTCAGGAACAACAATCTCTTTATCCTGGCCTTTTTCTTTCGCCTGGAGGGGATTCCCGAAGATGTCGCCTCCGATTACCTGGTTGCTTATTATATGGACCCGGCCGGCGGCTTTACAGCAGATGAAATTAAAAGAACAGTAAAATCAGCATATACACGTTAAATCTATGGTAACCAAACAATCAATTCTCAACATTATTTCGGACCCGGATTTCGTAAATCGAGTCAACAGTCTTAAAAACGTTCCAGAGTATCAAGGGTATAGTGATGAATTCGTAAAAGTCGTTCAGTTAGTTTCCGAACTTTACGTTGATGAGTGTAGAATAAGGTGGAAGCAGGAACGTTCTCTTAGCCTCAAGAATAAGCGAATACCCTTTTTCCATGCATTTCCGGATTTCTCAATAAAGACGGCAGACAAAACAATTAAGTATATGCCATACATAATTCGTCTTCTCAACACAATGTTCACCCTTTCAGATTCTGAGTGGAAGCTGCTACGAGAGGTGTTCACTATTCCAAAAGATGAGACTAATGATCCCTTTAGGTTTACACATGAGATGATGAATTCAAGTGTGAGTATGATCATTACACCGGAGTTGCTTCATCATGATGAAAATCGGTTATATGTAATTTGGTCAAATCTTGGTGTCGCTTTGGTCTATAAAGAGTGGATTGAACATATGAGAAAACTGGCGTCCAATTCGAGAGGGAAAAAGAAATAACCCATATTGCCTATGGATATATCAAGTAGTAGTTTTGTTTTAGCTCCGTTGGCTAGTGTCAGCGTTGTAGCAGTAGAGAGCATCACCCTTAGTTTGCAAACCGTTAGAAATGGAGGTAATCGAAGGTAAAAAGGAATAGTAAAGGCGGACAGTAATAGGAAATCGGATATTTGCTTATTGGAGGAATACGCTTCCATGAGGTATGTCTGAAGGGACAAGAAAAGACCCGACCTATTTGTATTACAAAGAGATTTGCGAACAGAATAAAAGAATGGAGGAAAAACTAGATGAAATAATTCGAGTAACGAGTAGAATGGTAGATATTATTCAGGACACCGTCCCTGAAAGGAAGTTGGTATACGGGATTAAAGGACTTGCAGAACTCCTATGCTGTAGCATATCGACAGCCAACAGAATTAAGAGTTCACATATCATTGACCCGGCAGTTTCACAAGTAAATAGAACAATAGTCATCGATGCACAAAAGGCTCTGGAACTACTGAGCTCGTCCAAAAGCAAATGGACAGACCTCGGAAAGACAAGGCTGAAATCTCTAAAAAAATAGTACCTTTGTATCCCCTCCCCTTGCAACCGGGAGGGGCTTCTCATTGCCCAGGGGGACACAAAAAGGGATACAAAGAAAAAGAAATCGGCCCTACAGGGGTCTGTAAGGCCGAAAGTTGTGATTCCGTTGGGATTCGAACCCAAGACCCACAGCTTAGAAGGCTGTTGCTCTATCCAGCTGAGCTACGGAACCGTACTCCCGGGTAAGGGAGTGCAAAGTTAGGTAAAAAATCCGAATATCCTACTGAACGAAGCTTGCAAAGTAGCCGGGGAAGAGGACGGTGGTGATCAGGTAGCCGACGATGGTGGATACGATCACGCTGATCAGG
>JAEEGK010024696.1_pt1 | contig 12427 bp, 7 predicted proteins | sample 8958771 | NCBI WGS metagenome assembly JAEEGK01 (sample SAMN16246547, study PRJNA631951) | gut metagenome | biome: gut microbiome; feature: rumen; material: SC-attached | host: Bos | place: Iran: Karaj | collected 2018-10 | reverse complement strand
CTATGAAGACAAGTGCCGGGGCTGCCGCCGCTGCCAGAAGGAATGCGCCAACGGCGGCCTGGTATTCGACGCGGTGGCCCGTAAGATGCGCGTGGACGAAAGCCACTGCGTGGGTTGCGGACGCTGCCTCGGCGCCTGCAATTTCGATGCAATCGACTTCGCCCAGAACCAGGCCATCTCCATCCTCAATGCCAAGATGGCCGAATATACCAAAGCGGTCGTCGACGGACGCGAGCATTTCCACATTGCCCTTGTCTTGGACGTTTCCCCGTATTGCGACTGCCATGCCGAGAACGATGCGCCCATCCTCCCGGACATCGGGATGTTCGCATCGAAAGATCCCGTCGCCCTCGACCAAGCCTGCGCAGACGCTTGCCTGAAGGCAGAACCTTTGCGGAATTCGGTGCTGGGCGACCATCTGCACGAGCACGGTTTCCACGACCACCACGACCATTTCAAGAACACCACGCCGGAATCGGAGTGGGAAACCCAGTTGATCCACGGGGAGAAAATCGGGCTGGGTAGCCGTCAGTACGAACTTGTCTTTATGAAATAAGCCCTACGCTACGGGCTCGTTGAGGGTGTTCCAGAGCAGATCCTTGAGCTCCGGGATGCCCTCGCCCGTCAGGGAGGAGATCAGCACGGAAGGTACTTTCCGAGGGAGGTGGCGGCGGACTTCCTTGCGGAGCTCGTCGTCGAGCATGTCGCATTTCGTGATGGCGACGACCCGCTGCTTGTCGAGCAGTTCCGGGTTGTAGAGCTTGAGTTCGCGTTGCAGGATGCGGTACTCGCCGGCGATGTCCTTGCTGTCGGCCGGAATCATGAAGAGCAGCATCGCATTGCGTTCGATGTGACGCAGGAACCGCAGGCCCAGCCCCTTGCCTTCGTGCGCGCCCTCGATGATACCCGGGATGTCGGCCATCACAAACGACTTATTGTCACGATAGCCCACGATGCCCAGCGAGGGTTCCATCGTGGTGAAGGGATAGTTGGCAATCTTAGGACGGGCATTGCTGAGGGCCGATACCAAGGTTGACTTACCCGCATTGGGGAATCCCACGAGACCCACATCAGCCAGGAGTTTCAGTTCGAGGATGATAGTCATCTCCTGCATGGGCTCACCAGGCTGTGCATAACGAGGCGCCTGATTGGTAGCCGTACGGAACTGGAAATTACCCAGTCCTCCACGTCCGCCTTTCAGCAACAACACCTCTTGTCCGTCGTAGGTCACATCGCAGACATATTTACCCGTCTCAGCATTGTAGACAACAGTTCCGCAAGGCACGTCGATATACACATCCTTACCATCGGTGCCATGACACTTGTCCTTACCACCGTTGCCACCGTGCTCTGCGAAGATATGGCGTTCGTATTTCAGATGGAGCAGGGTCCAGTAGTTGTGATTGCCACGCAGATAGACGTTGCCCCCCTTGCCACCATCGCCTCCATCAGGACCGCCATTGGGGTTGTACTTCACATGTTTCAGGTGCATCGAGCCCTTACCGCCCTTACCAGAGCGGCACATGATCTTGACATAGTCTACGAAATTGGATTCCATAATCTCTGATGACTCAGATTATTCGGATGACTCAGATATTATCGATGACCTCGCAGATATCGGCGAAGATACGATCAAGTTCGCCCAGACCATTGATATGATGATGCAGGCCCTCCTGCTTATACCACTCGATAAGCGGCTGTGTCTGAGAGTGATACACCACGAGACGCTTCTTGATGGTCTCCTCGTTATCATCAGCGCGACCACTCTGCTGTCCACGCAGGATGAGACGCTTCATCAACTCATCCTCAGGCACATCGAGTTCAATCATCGCAGCCACACTGTCACCACGCTCACTGAGCATCTGTTTCAAAGCCTCTGCCTGTGGGATGGTACGGGGGAAACCATCAAAGATCACACCTTTGTGCTCACGTCCGAAAGAATCGTAGACAGAAGCAAGGATGCTCACCATCAACTCGTCAGGAATCAGCTGACCATTGTCGATGAACCCCTTGGCTGTCTTGCCGAGTTCTGTACCATTTTTGATTTCACTGCGAAGCACGTCACCCGTAGAGATATGGTTCAGACCGTACTTCTCAATCATCTTATCACTCTGTGTGCCCTTGCCTGAGCCGGGTGCACCAAAAATCACTATATTCTTCATACTATTCACTATTCACTTTTTCACTATTTACTCTACTATCGTATAAACATCCTTTAAGCAACGGCCTGCCTGGTCATAATCCAAACCATAGCCCAAGATAAAGTCATCGGGGATGCTGAAAGCCGCATAATCAATGTCTAATGGTTCCTCCAATTTCGTGGGTTTGACAAACAACGTGCAGATATGCAACGATGCTGGACGACGGGTGCCAAGTGACTCCATCATCTGCTTCATGGTACGGCCTGTGTCAACGATATCCTCCACGATAATCACCGTACGTCCTGTCAGATCCTCGTTCAGACCGATCACCTCCTGCACCTTTCCCGTTGAAATGGTACCCTGATAAGAGGCGAGTTTCACAAACGAAATCTCGCAAGGAATCGTCATCTCACGCATCAGGTCGGCAGCGAAGATAAACGAGCCGTTGAGTACACCCAGAAAAAGGGGATTCTTACCCTCCATATCCTTGCTGATCTGTGCGGCCAAAGCCTTGATACGGGTTTTGATTTCTGCCTCCGGAATGGAGACCTTAAACTGTTTGTCTTTGATGTTTATGATGCTCATAATGTACCAAAAGCTAAAATTTTCGGCAAAATTACAAAAAATCTGCTAAACTTTGCTATTCATTAGCATATTTTTCGTATTTTTGCAGCAATGAAGATTTTCACAAGCGCTCAGATACATGAGCTAGACAAATATACAATAGAGCACGAGCCCATCAGTTCCATCGATCTGATGGAGCGTGCGGCCAAGGCTCTGACCGTTGCCGTTATGGCAGAATGGAGCACAGCCACACCCATTGTGGTGTTCGCCGGACCAGGTAATAATGGTGGCGATGCACTGGCGATGGCGAGGATGCTTGTGGAACAGAGTTACAACGTAACGGCTTACCTCTTTAATATCTACGGACGCCTGTCGGAAGACTGTGCTGCCAATAAAGCCCGTCTCCTTGAGAAACGCGCCAAGGCACTGATTGAGATCAAAGAGGAATTCGAGCCCCCACGTCTTGATGAGAACACGCTGGTCATCGATGGTCTTTTCGGCTCTGGCCTGAACAAACCCCTTGGTGGCGGCTTTGCCTCGCTGGCCAAATACATCAACGCTGCCCCTTCGAAGGTTGTCAGTATCGACATCCCATCAGGTCTGATGACTGATGACAACACCTATAATATCCGTGCGAACATCGTACGTGCCGACCTCACGCTGACTTTGCAGCAGAAAAAACTGTCGTTCCTCTTCCCAGAGAACCAGCAGTATATCGGACGTCTGAAGGTGTTGGACATTCGTCTGAGTCAGGAAGGCATCGACAAGATTGAGGCCAACTATACGCTGGTAGAGGAAAACGACATCCGCCCTCTGCTCCTGAAACGCAATCCTTACGCCCACAAGGGAAATATGGGCAACGCCTTGATCATTGCAGGCTGTTATGGTATGGGAGGGGCCTCTGTGCTGGCCACTAAGGCCTGTCTGAGAGCGGGCGCTGGTAAGGTGACGGCCCATACCCCCAAGCAGAACAATGTGATTATGCAGGTGAGTGTGCCAGAGGCCATCATCCAACTCGATCGCGATGAGACCATCTTCTCTGAGGCCGTCGAGGCGGAAGACTACAATGCTGTGGGCATCGGTCCTGGTCTGGGCACCAATGAACAGACGGCCATCGCTGTGATTACACAGATCAGGCGCAGTCAGTGTCCTGTCGTCGTCGATGCTGATGCCATCAATATCCTGGCCAATCATCGCGCGTGGCTGCAACAGGTGCCGAAAGGCGTGATCCTCACCCCCCACCCTAAGGAACTGGAACGCTTGGAGGGCCACAGCACCGACAGCTACGAACAGCTCACCAAGGCCCGTACCCTCGCAGAACGGTTGCAGGCGTTTGTCATTCTGAAAGGTCACCATTCGGCCCTTTGTCTGCCTGACGGTCATGTCATCTTCAACTCCACGGGCAATGCCGGTATGGCTACTGCAGGCAGTGGTGATGTGTTGACGGGTATCATCACAGGTCTGTTGGCCAGAGGCTACAAACAACAGGAGGCCTGTCTTATCGGTATGTATCTGCACGGTTTGGCTGGCGACATCGCCGTTCGTGAACTGGGCGAAGAGAGCCTCATCGCCAGCGACCTCATTCAGTATCTGCCCCAAGCCTTTAAGAAATTAAGAGACTAAGGGATAGTGAATAGTTAATAGTGAATAATGAATAGTATTAATAAGATAATTATGAGATTAATGAGTAAATGCGAAGTGAATGCAAGGTTGATAGTGAGAGTGGTAGCGATACTATTCACTCTTCACTGTTCACTATTCACTTCTACCGCCCAGACCAGCACCAGCTCGTATCAGCCAGGTGTAACGCCTGAGGGAATGGTCTATTTCCTGCCAAAGACCGCCGTTCGTATCGTGGTACAGGTAGAGAAGACCAGCTACACCCCAGGAGAGTTCTGTAAATATGCCGACCGTTATCTGCGTCTGAAAGATGTGGCCTCAGAGCCGTCCGTCAGCTATCGCATAACCGAACTTCGTGTGGAACCCGTGGCTGTGGCAGATACCACGAAGGGCTTTTCGGTGAAGTTCGATCCCAAGAGTGTCGCTGCCAACATCGCCCTCTCTGACGATGGTATCCTATTGGCTGTCAATGCCACACCTAAACCCGCCGACCTCACCCCAGCTTTCAGACCAGCCCCCAAGCCCGCAGCCATGAATCCCCGTCAGTTGATGAGTGAGGAGATTCTCGCAGCAGGCAGCACGGCTAAGATGGCTGAACTTACGGCCCAAGATATCTACGAAATCCGCGAAAGTCGTAACCTGCTTATCCGCGGTCAGGCCGATAATATGCCCAAGGATGGTGAACAACTCAAACTGATGCTCAATCAGTTGGAGATGCAGGACCAGGCCCTGAGCAGTCTCTTCTCTGGTCAGACCGTGAAGGACACCACCGAACAGGTGATGACACTCATGCCCGACAAGGAGATGGAGCGCCAGTTGCTATTCCGTTTCTCCAAGAAACTGGGTCTTGTGGACAAAGACGACCTCGCAGGCGAACCTTATTATATTAGGGTGGCTAATATGCGTACCGTACCGATGCCCAATGCTGATGAGAAAAAGAAAAAGCAGGAGCCAGGCCTTTATATCAATGTGCCTGGCAAGATGAAGGTAACGCTCTACGATGCCATTGAGCCTATCCATGTTGAAGAACTCCCCGCTGGACAGTTTGGTAATATCGAACTACTGAGCGGCGCCTTGTTCAACAAACGTTACGCCACACATATCTGGATGAATCCTATCTCTGGTGCTGTTGACAGACTGGAAGCCGAACAGCCGAAATAAAATAACAGGGGCGCTCAGTTGAGCGCCCCTGTTATTTATAGTCTTATCTCACGACCACCTTCTGCCCTCGTTGGATATAGATGCCCTTCTTCGTAGGACGATTGATGCGGTTGCCTTGCAGGTCATACCATCTCTCTGTCTCATCGAAGGCATCGCTGTTAATCATCTCAATACCAGTAGCCTTTTGACTTCTACGAGTGACGGAGTAGACTCTTACTTGTCCTACCGTCTTCTTTGACCTATGAACAGACTTTACACGAGCATTACTACTCCTTACTTCACCGCCATTATAGACATGCACCCAAGTTGGCGTGGCACATTCATAAAAGACACTGTCTTTCTGAATATCCGTGTGATTGAATCCTATTGGTGCCAGATTGCCAATCTTTATCATCATTACATGTTCACCATCCGTCTTACATTCGATGATGACATAACCCGTGCCAGCAGGAACTTTAAAGGTCATACCTGTATATTGCTCCGCATATTTATCTGTGCCCGGTTCTCCGCCATGCGTGACGATATAGTTAATCAGATCATTTGAGACGGAATGATTCAGCACCACGCTATGGTCTGTCTCGTCGTAGCCGTCGCTCTCAGAAGGATCGCCAGAAATATCGAGGGTAAAGAGTACGTCATAAATAACGACATTAATAAGTTTGATTTCCTCTCGATTCCCCTCGTCATTGATAAAGAAGAAGTCTTCGTCTCTCCATGTGATGGTCACATCTTCGTCGATAGGATCGATGTCACGCTGCAACACTGTGAGAACATAATAGTCGCTGACAGCGTTATAATTGGCATTACCGGCAAAGTTAGCATAGATATAAGCCTTTCCTGGTGATACCAATGTCACTTCTCCTGTCTGAGCATCAACGGTAGCCACCTCAGGATCAGAAGTGCTATAGGTAATCGGCAGGCCTGCCGGTTCCACAGTCAACTCTGGTGTTTCGAAAGGCTTACCGATCTTGGCCGTGAACACATATTTCTTATAGACAACAACCGGATCAATACTTGCTATCGTCACCGTAGCACTACCTGTCACCGTAGCGTAGTTGGGTTTCGTTACCTGATAGAACACTGTATAGGTGCCACCTTCTGTATAGGTGGGCGAGGCATTGAGGTTATAATTGCCTGCCGTTGTCCCATACCTTACCGTAGCGTCATCAGGAGCCGTTACAGTAATGCCATGAGGTTTAGTGTCATACGGGCCATTATAGCCAGAAGAAGTTACCACCATCGCTGCTTCATTGATGGTATACTGAATGCCAGTCTTCGTGCCTTTATAGGTACGTGTACCTACAATGGTGATCTTACCCGTGCCGGCATTGATGCTATCGGCATAGTACACATCATAGTCTGTACCCTTGGTCAGCGTCACACCTCCCACAACAACTGTCACATTGGGTTTCTGAGGAGAACCGTTATAGGTACAGGTACCAGCAACCGTCACCGTAGCACCTTCCACACTTGTTCTGGGATGGAAATTAGCCGTAATCTCATAGTCGTACTTCGTGTCAGTAACAGTAAACGTATAAGTGGTCACACCACTGGGATCCGCACCTGGGTCTGAAGCCGTTACCACAACCGTGTTATTAATACCGGGAGCACGTCTGCGCGCCTCAGCGTTCTGACCGTCAATGGTCTTCACCACCGTCAGGTCTGCCATAGTCAGATAATAGTCTGCACTGGGTGTCACTGTAATAGTACCATTTTTATAAACCACCTCACCCGGATTGGTCGCTCCAGCCGCAGCACCATTAATCTGTTTGATGATAGTAGCGGTATTATTGGCCATCACCTCTGACGTGAACAGGAGGACGGCTGCAAGGGCTAAAATATATCTTGTTATCTGTTTCATATCGCGTATACCTTATTTATTATTAATAACGAGTCTTAACAACCACTTTCTTTCCATCCTTGATATAGAGGCCTGACTTGGTGGGCTTGTTGATTCTGCGACCTTGCATGTCATACCACTTGGCGTCATCATCCTCCTCGCTGACAATGCCTTCAACAGCGGTTGTACCATCGCCGATTACCAAGGTTCGAGCGCCTCCGCTATAACCTGTCAGATCGAGATAGACCTTTCCATTGATAGTACCCGAGGCTCTTACAAACTCGTTGTTATACAGCACATAATGCTTTTCGGTAGCAGGAGTAGCTGCCGCAGCGTATTTCAGTTTGTTGCCAACGTAGCTCTCAGCAGGATCCACGACATTCGTTGTGCCTGGCGTCTTTTCTAACAAGACTGGAACACCTGCCTGGATGTAGCTGACCTTCTTGGTCGTCACAGCATTGCCACTGACCCCCGTGACGATATAGGCCGTCATATTATCAGGCACGAGGAATGGCTCATTTGCATCGTAGAAGGTTCTGAAGGTACGTCCTCCGAAGTCGATATTAACCGTACGTTCCGTAATAACGAACGTGGTTGAAGCCGTACCCTTGAAGTTAGAGCCAGCCTTTCCCTGAACAGTAACGGTGTGGGTACCTCTATCCGTAGCCTTGTTACTATTGCTGACAATCTCATAACTACCGACAGGCACTTCCACCGTTCCAGCCATTACCTTTGTCACATTCACAACTCTCTCCTTAGTCGGGTCATAGACGAACTGTGTCTGGTCAATCTCCACTGATGTGAGCGTAGCCTGATCAATGGTGAAGTTGGCTGTCGCCGTTCCGCCCTGATAGTTGGCCGTTGCAGCTATGGTCGCACGAACGGTATAGGTGCCGGCGGCGGTAGGCGCAGTGCCGGAGTATTCCGAATCAGCATCAGTGCTCTTCTTATAATCATAGCTAATTCCACCGTTGCCGGGATTGCCTGTCACGGTCGGAGTATTGGCGGCAGAACCGTAGGTCCAGCCTGTGATGCTTACGGAAGGAGTGATAGGAGCCAAGGTGATGTCGAACGTCGTCGTGGCGTTGCCAGTATAATTACCATTACCAGTGATGGTTACCGTATACGTGTTGACATCTGTTCCATTCGGAATGGTAGCAACATAATCCTGGGTTTCTGTCAGCTGGGTGTTGTCGACGGAGACTGATGTAATCGACGGCTGCTGAGAAGAAGAACTGCTGTAAACAAAAGAGCTGCTATTCAGCGAGATAACAGTATTGGCATTGGAAATTGTCTTGGGCGAGATGGTCACTTCTACCTTATTATTTGTTGATTTCGCAACACCAATATAGTTTGCGTCGCCTTCCACCATATAATATACGTTATAAGGAGAATCGGTGGCATTTTTGCCTTGAGGAACAGTCGTTGTCCAGTCTGCAATTGCAGCATTGTAGTCGAGACTGTATTTCATCGTACCTCCTGTCACTGTACCAGGATTCACCAAGTTGTGAAGGCTTCCATCATATGTTAAGCCTGCTATGGCTGTAGGAGCCTGAGTGATGGCGACTTGAGCCTGTTCTATGGTATAGCCGATGTTAGCTTTTGTGCCAGTATAGCTGCCTTGACCTTGAATGGTGACCTTATAAGTATCAGCCTTCGTGAATTCAGTTACGGGATTACCACTATGATCCACAATGCCAGTAATGGTGAAGTCATTGTTAGTGCCGGTATTGCTGAGAGTGATCGTCGTACCGCCTTTCGGTGTCAATTTCACCGTTGTCGGCGCCAGTGAGCCTGTTGGGCTATACGTGACAGGGTCAATCGCTGCCGAATAAACGGCATCTGATATATTAACAAGCAAAGACGCGGTAGCCGTTGCATCAGTGGCGTCAGGCATTGTGAAGGAATAGACGTTAACTCCGTCACTACTCTCATTCGCTTCTAAAACACCATTAATTGTTTGAGAGGCGCCAGTTGCCGTAGTATAGGTCACTTTTGGAGAAGAAGCATCAATAGCATAACCAGTACTAGGAGTGACCTTGAAATAAGCAGTCTGTCCTGGTGGAAACTTGCCATTATTTGTATAGGTATTGGATGGAATAGGCCACGGCACAATCGTTCCATTTGAAATTGTAGCTGTGCTCAGCGTCTGGGTATAAAGCACTGCGCCGTCGCTTGCAGCAATGTCTCCTCCAGTGAAACCATCACCACGCGGGGTATAACCGGTTTTAGCAACAGCGTCATCGCCAGTCACGGTCACTGTGTATTCGTAGCAGTTTTTCGACAAAGTTCCGCTTTGGTAATAGCCAAAAATGGCACCTGCATAACCTTTATTTGTCCCATTGGTAGTCGAAACGGAAACTGTGGTTGTGCCAGTCACCATATTATAGCTTATAGTACTTGCTCCATCAACCGTACCAGCGAGAGCTCCGGCATAACTAACTCCATAACTATTGTCGCCAATAATAGTACAATTGTGAAGGGTCAGGTTGCTTATAGTACCACCTGACACATAGCCAAACAGACCGGCATAATCAGAAGCATTGACTTGCAGATTGCTGATGGTCTTGTTTTTATTATCGATCGTACCGAACGTACCCTTAAATGCATGGGTGGAACTGCCTATCGGCTCAAAATTCGTCAGACCTGAGCAGTCAATATCAGTAGTAACACTGAAATATTTGCTAGAAGTATCCAGAGCACCAAAATTAACAATTGTGGCAAGATCGTTCAAGTCTTCTTTGGTCGCGATAAGGTAGGGATTGGAAGATGTTCCGTCGCCACCACTAAATGATAAAGAGCGGAGTATAACTCCTTTTAAAGAAGCGTCGGTAATAGTTCCAGAACCCTCCGTCACTTCTAAGTCCAAATTAGTACTACTGGTGACAGGATCAAAGCCCTTAACAACCTGAGGACTATTAGTACTGGAGCTAAGGGTTAAAGAGCAATTTGTTGCTGTTTCATCTTTTTTGATTGTCAGCGGAGCAGTTGCCACATTAGAATAAATAGGATAATAATGGTATGCTGTATTTGTATTGATGGAATTAACGCCTTTTAAAGCAATAGTCAGATTATCCAATCCGCTCTCAATACCATTCGACGAGTCTATCAACACTCCATCCAAAGTAAGGGTATTTATGCCAGAAGTAGAAGGCTTAAAGGACGCAGTTCCAGTTCCAAGGAAATTGATATTACCTTTATTCGCTTCACTCACCTGTTGACTTCCAACCCACAGCGGATAATAGTGTGTCGTTGTAAATTCAAGGTCTTGAACATTTGATAGATATGGAGTATCTGTTTCTGGATATTGATAAGCTCGGGTAGTTCCATTTACTACATATTTACAACAATTACTTGCATGTAGATATACATCTTCTAAATCCACTGAAGCAAAACCTTCCACAGCGGAATTTCCGTTAGTATTATTAAGTTTCAAAGAACCATCAGCTCCTTTCTTAATCCTAAGAGTAGCAGTAGTATTTGTACTTTTTATGTGACCAGAAGTAATATTATTATCATCTATAATCTCAATAGTCAGGTTATCTAATCCACTTTCAATGTTACCATTTATATCTAAATCATCTAAAACCAATGTATTGGTTGTTGCATTGAACGAGGCCGTTGCAGTCGGAGTAGAACCAAATATATTAGAAGCAATGGATGCTTTTACTTGTTTTACACCAACAGTCAAGGCATACTGATAATCAGTTTTCATTATTTTCTCGCGATTGGTAATGTTGGTTGGAGTAGAAGTACCAGTCTGAACGTTTGTGCCGTCATCGCAGGTAACATTATCGTAGATGGTCAGTGTGCCGTCGTCTAATCCTGACGCAGCCGGAGTAAGATTACTACCTGCACCAATACCCTTTGCTTCACCATAGGAATTATCTCCATCGCCACCAGTCGCGATAACCTCACCGCCATAAATTTTTACTGTGCCGCCACCACCTAATATGCCGCCACCAATACCAGCCCCACATGCACCGCCTGTAGCAGTAATATTACCACCATAAATTGACACCGTACCGCCACTACTCGGCGCGCCGCTACTAGACTTACCGCCACCACCAATACCGGCGCCATTTGTACCGCCTGAAGCAGTAATATTACCGCCGTAAATAGTCAAATCACGAGGAGCATCAGAAGCCCATCCACCGATACCAGCAGCATCATGAGCAAGGCCAGACGAAGAAGAATTTGCCGTGATTATACCACCATGAATAACAATAGTACCACATTTACTAAGGGAAGTGACATTATTTTGAGAATCATTATGATAATATCCGCCAATGGCGGCACCAGCGTATTGATCATAAGTACCTATATTATGGTTATATCCATACGCATTCAACTGACCAGTACCTTTTCCCTGGCCATAGATAGTCAGCGTTGCGTTTTCGTCAACACCAACACCACTCCATGCATCCAGTTTCGCCCCGTCACAAAGGATAATATTCACGATACCGGTTATGATGAGGCGACCGGCGTAAGAGACATCATTTCTACTACACACATAGGTACCAGAAGATAATGTAACATCTTTAGACACATCCGTCGATCCAGACAACGTCGTATAGCTAGAAACACGATCCTTCTCGAACGCACCCGATGACGCATTGTATCTATAATACTCTATTTGTGCCCACGTTCCTTGCGGTATGAGCATCAACGCTAATAGTGCCATCATGATTTTGGCTTTTACACTTAGCCGCCAGGTCTTCTGCGCTTCGCGAGACCTCGGCTCTGATTGTTGGTTAAATAATCGTTTCCTCATATTGGTTATTGTTTTTAATTGATTCTTTTAATCTTTGATTAAACAGTTAGAACACTATTCGGTTGCAAAGATACAAAATAAATCTGAAATAACAAATACTTTTAAAGAAAAACATTCTGAAGTGAAGAATAGATTTCTTTATCACTATAGTTAACTTCTGTTTCAAGCTTTGGTGCATATATCCCAAACTTTGAGATATATGTTTCAGGCTTTGAAATAAGCGTCTCAAACTTTGGGATACAAAATCAGACTAAGAAGAAAAGGATATAACAAACGCGGCCGCAAAATGATTAAACTCTGCGGTCGCGTTTATTATCAACTAAAGTA
>JAEEGK010024695.1_pt1 | contig 12427 bp, 8 predicted proteins | sample 8958771 | NCBI WGS metagenome assembly JAEEGK01 (sample SAMN16246547, study PRJNA631951) | gut metagenome | biome: gut microbiome; feature: rumen; material: SC-attached | host: Bos | place: Iran: Karaj | collected 2018-10 | reverse complement strand
GCGAGCGTCCTATGGCTGCACAGAACAAGACCATCGGTCGTTTCATCCTCGACAGCATCCCGCCAGCGCCGCGTGGCATCCCGCAGATCGAAGTCACCTTCGACATCGACTCCAACGGTATCCTGAATGTGAGTGCTAAGGACAAGGCCACGGGCAAGACCCAGAGCATCCGCATCGAGGCCTCGTCGGGCTTGACCGACGCTGAAATCGAGCGCATGAAGAACGAAGCCCAGGCCAACGCCGAAGCCGACAAGAAGGAACGTGAGCGTATCGACAAGCTGAACCAAGCCGACAGCATCATCTTCCAGACCGAGAAGCAGCTGAAGGAATATGGCGACAAGCTGCCTGCCGACAAGAAGGCTGAAATCGAGGCTGCCCTCGGCAAGCTGAAGACGGCTCACCAAGCCCAAGACATCGCCGGCATCGACGCTGCTATGGCTGAGATGAACGCCATGTGGCAGAAGGCCAGCGAGGAGATGTACAAGAACGCTGGTGCCCAAGGCGGCCCGCAAGGTGGCTTCGACCCGAACAACATGGGCGGTGGCTTCCAAGGCGGCAACCCGAACCAAGGCCCGCAGAGCAATGGCGGTGATGATACCGTTACGGATGCGGACTTTGAGGAGGTAAAATAATTGACAATCATCTCATTAATAATAAAAGCCTGCTTCGGCAGGCTTTTTTCATTAATACTCCTCAATAATAACAACTCTTTTACGAGACCAGATAAGACCTATGATTGCTGAAACTCCCATCGGGTGAAAGTTCATATGGAGTTTATTTTAATTTTACTATTTTTGCAGAAAATAAACCCCTGAATTATGAAAAAGTTCTTCGTTTTACTACTTATTTTGGCTACTATTGCTGCAGCCATGTTCTTTACCTGCCCGACAGAGGACAAACACGTTGATAGAGTTGTCAAGGAAATCGGCAGAATTGCCCGTAATAATATGGAAGATGACAGTGGGACTTCTATGCTCCTTGGCTATATCGAATCTGCTATGGTTGAATCGAACGAGGAAATAGCAAAAACGTTAATCCAAAACCATTTCGAAGTGGATGATTATTATTTGATTGGCATTGGAAAACTAACATATAAACACCAAGAAGCGCCCGTCACAATTGGTGTATTCAACCGTGTTTTCTATCTGAAACGTGCTGATCCATTGCTAGAAGCCATTCAAGAAAGCACCTCTCCAACCAATATTCTCCGCTTATTCATTGACGATGACAAAGATTGACTTTTATTAAACGTGTTGTTTTTGTGCTAGTTTGTATGTAAATGATTCAGAATATATTCATACTCATCAAGAGGCAGCCTAAAGCTCTACAAATCGAGAGAATTAGTTTGGGTGAGAATGGTGTATATGCTGTTCAATTCAAGAATAGCACCAGTTGGTTCCATTATCGTTGGAATGATGTTGTCATACTCAAGAATCCCGTATGGCACGACCCGAAGAATTGCCATGTTTATATCGGTGGAAAACTACAATATAACGTCACAGACATCTTATCTTTTCAGGAAGGACCGTATAACCATTGGCGGATTTCATTCACGAAAGGTTTTGTAAAAGACTATATAACAGGTACAGTGCGCGTGGAAGAGTCGTGCCTCCGTGACAAGGTCGCCAAAAACGCCTTTGAGTATCTACGACAGATTGCCGCAGTCAATACCTTGGGAAAAGATGTAGATCAGAGTGGGATACTATCAACAATGTATGATAAAATCGGGTTTATTGACGACAACACTGCAGCAGCACCATATCTCAATGCCAACAGGTTTGAAGTGAAGAAAATGAGTTATGATGGATGGATTTTTCCATTTGGATGCAACGCTAGCCAAGAGAGGGCTGTAACAGCGGCGTTTGAGAACCAAATCAGTGTGATACAAGGACCTCCGGGTACAGGGAAAACGCAGACTATTCTCAATATCATTGCAAACATACTATTGCAAAAGAAAACAGTACTGGTAGTTTCCAACAACAACTCTGCCACTACCAATGTATTGGAGAAATTGTACAAGTATGGCTTTGGCTTCATCGTGGCATCGCTGGGTAAAAACGAAAACAAGGAAAATTTCATCCAACATCAGCCTGCCGTGCCACAAGAAATATGGCGGTGGGAAATGACAAAGGATGAGACGCTTGAGATGAAGAAAAGAGCAGTAACTGCGCATGCTAATCTACGCCGGGTGTTTCAGCTTCAAGAAGAACTGGCCAAGCTCAAACAAGAACTCAAAGAAATGGCTTTGGAGTGGGAGCACTTCAAGCTTGACAATGCAATTGCGACTGATAGCTCATACATAAAGGGAAGCATCAAGTCAGAGCATATCATGGAATTGTGGATGTACTATCAGTCAACCATTGAAACAGAAACACCACGCGGTTTATTGGCACGCTTGAAAGCCTGGGCGAAAAGGATAAGGATGAAAAGGAAGTGTGTGTCGAAAATAGGCATCAAAGTACCAGAAAGCAAGGAAGACATGCAGCAGACCATCCTAAAGTTGCAAGCCATGTATTATAAGGTACGCAACAAAGAGATGAATGATCGTATCGCTGAAATCAATCGTGAGTTGAAGAACATCGATGCTCAAGTTCTTTCAGAAGAATTATCATCATCGTCACTGGCCATATTAAGAAAGGCACTTCACGATAAATACCACTCAGAGGTGAGACGTGTGTTTTCGAGCGCTGAAGAGTTAAACGTCTTTGCCGAAGAAGTGTGCAAACACTATCCCGTCATCCTCAGTACTACTTTCTCGGCACGCACGACATTGCGTGATTATACCTATGACTACGTTATTATGGACGAAGCATCGCAGGTGTCCATCGAAACAGGTGCCTTGGCATTGACTTGTGCCAAAAACGCCGTCATCGTAGGCGATACCATGCAACTTCCCAATGTGGTTACGGACGAGGATAGGGCCAAACTAGACGGCATATTTGCAGAGTTTAAGGTGGCACCCGGTTTTAACAGTGCCAAATACAGTTTCCTAAACTCGGTTTGTGCCATCCTGCCAGGTGTACAACAGACACTATTGCGTGAACACTATCGTTGCCACCCCAGCATCATCAACTTCTGCAACCAACGCTTCTATGGTGGAAATCTTCTTATTATGACAGAAGACCACGGCGAGAAAGATGTAATGAAGGTCATAAAGACTGTGCCAGGACACCATACACGTGGGCACTACAACCAACGTGAAATCGATGTTGTCAAGAACGAAATACTGCCTTTATTGGGGGAAAAGAAGGATGTAGGTATCATTACTCCATACAATAACCAAGTTGAAGAATTCAATAAGCAAATTCCAATGGTGGAGGCTGCAACAATACACAAATACCAAGGACGGGAAAAAGACACCATTATAATGAGCGTAGTGGACGACCAAATCACGGAATTCAGCGACGATGCCAATATGATCAATGTAGCTATCTCTAGGGCAAAGAAACAGTTCTACCTTGTCGTGACAGGTAATGAACAAGAGCTTATAGGCAATATTAGCGAGTTGATTGACTACATTAAATACCATAACATGTCGATTGCGGAGAGTAAAATCACATCCATTTTCGATTACCTTTATAGCAGTTACACCAAAGAGAGAATTGCATTCCTTTCGCGACATAAAAACATTTCGGAATATGATTCGGAGAATTTGACCTATTCATTAATAGAAAACATATTGGCAGAAAACCCTTCTTTCAACCATTTTGGTGTGTTTTGCCATACACCACTATGTAGTATTATCCGCGACCGTTCATTACTCAATGATGAAGAAAGGAAATATGTCTCGCATTATTCCACCCACCTTGATTTTCTTATCATTAACCATGTTACGAAAAAGCCAGTTATGGCCATTGAAACAGACGGCTACAACTATCATAATGCCGATACCGAACAGCATCAACGCGACATAAAAAAAGACCATATTCTTATGTTGTATGGCATCCCTTTGCTCCGACTTAAAACCAACGAAAGCGGAGAGAAAGAAAAAATCATCGCCATGCTTTCTAGTCTGACCACCAAACGATAATCGTTTGAGATACAACGTAATCCAAAAGCCTCTCAACGATTCCAAATGTAAGTATCTTTTATCCTCTTGTCAATTCTATTACCATTCTATTGTGCTATCCACCCCAGCGCCATAGCCAAAGCAAACACCATTCGCACCTCAACTTTCAAAATGTCTTGATTACCTTGCTCGTAGACTTGCATCATGCGGAAGGTGACGACAGAGAGGTAGGATAGTTTCTTTTGGATAGAGAGTGATTGCTTCCAGATGTTTTTTAGGGAAAAAAACACAAAAGGTGTGCAAATTAAAAAATAATATGTATTTTTGCACACCAATTCAAGTTATCAATAAAAGGGGGTTATGTATGGAAAACGTTTTTGCACAGCGACTTATCAATGCACGAAGGATTCGAGGGATTTCCCAAAGAGAGCTTTGCACAAGACTGAACGGTCGGATTTCGAGTAATGCCATCGCCAAATACGAAACGGCAAAGATGATTCCGTCGAGCCAAAACCTGATTGCCATAGCCGAAGCTCTTGATTTTGGAATCGACTATTTTTTCAGGCCGTTCTCTATCAGCATTGATTACAACAGCTTCGAGTTCCGCAAACGGTCGAGCCTTCCCGCCAAAAAGGAGACGGCCATTAAAGAACGTATCGCGTTGCTAATCGAAAAATATAGCGAAATAGAAAATATAACTCACGATGGAGTCCCGTTCAATCTTACTTATGACCAAGTGCCGTTGAGCTGTGACAACGACGCCCGTTCAATCGGAGCACGTTTCCGTCAAGACCTTAACCTAGGTATCGACTGCATTTCAACGCCTATCGAAGTGCTTGAAAACAACGGTGTAAAAGTGATTGAGATTGACGCTGACAAAAAATTCGATGGCAGTTGTCTGAAAAACATAGAACTGCCAGTTATTATCCTCAACAAAAACATCATTTCTGAACGCCGTCGCCTGACACTCTTCCACGAGTTGGCCCATATAGTATTGCGGTTCAATGAAGGAGCTGACACAGAACGCTTGTGCAACGTGTTTGCTAACGAAGTGCTTTTACCGTCAGCAATGCTGAAATCGCTGTTAGGTGAACATCGCAAAAACCTCTCTTGGAAGGAGTTGAAGCTGATACAAGAGAGTTATGGAATTTCAGTTGATGCCATCCTTGTGAAAGCCAAGCAAATAGGAATCATCAGTGAAGCCTCGCACAGAGCCTTGTGCATCGAGCTAAACCGCAATCCTGAACTGAAACAAAGGGTACAAGCAAGCGTGTATCAAAAAGAGGAATCATCGCGTTTCGAACGGTTGGTTTACAAGGCATTGTCCGACAACCTGATTACCATGTCGAAGGCTGCCGATTTGCTCGACTGTTCCGTAGACCAAGTGAATGCACAACTAACATTAGCGTGATATGGAGATAGTGGTCAACGATACGCAGGTGCTCATCGATATGTACGATGCTGACTTATTGGGGCTGGTTGAACGTTGTTCTATCAAATTCCACACAGTAGACTACGTGATAGCCGAGTTGCACCGTTCGCCCTATAAGCGACCTGAAATTGACCAAATGGTAAAAGACGGTATATTGGAGGTTTATTCTTTTAGTGACAAGGAGAACGTTGATCTGGTGGCCTATTATGGCAAAATGACTTTGCAGGCAAACCTTTCGTTAACGGATTGTGCAGTATTGAAGTACTCGAAGGACAACGGCTACCGACTGCTTACTGGCGACAAGAAGTTGCGCAATCATGCAGAAGATGAAGGTGTGCTTGTTTCTGGCATCCTTTATCTTGTTGACAAATTTGTTGCAGAACAATTGATTACGGGTACAGCCATGGCGGAACGATTGGAAATGCTGTTGAAAACCAATCCCCGATTGCCAAAAACCATATTCGAGGAGCGGATTAAGGAACTACGTAGTATATAATTGATGCAATCATTTTGCATCACCCACAAATTACCTCAGGCGCACACCCCAGCACCCTAGCCAAAGCAAAAACCGTCTGCGCTTCTGCCTTCGAGATGTCCTGGTCACCCTGCTCATAGGCTTGAATCATGCGTAGGGTGACGCCGGAAAGTTCAGCCAACTCCTTTTGGGTGAAACGTGATTGCTTTCGTATGGTTTTCAGTCTGCTCTTTTGGGTGTCCAAATGCTGTTGGATAAGCGTGTCTGCAGTTTGTACGAATTTGGAAAGGTCGGCTTCGTGCAAAGTGGGATAAAGAGAAAGAACGGCACTGATGCTCAATCCGTTTCTTTGGATGAAAGAAAAAGAGTAAATACTATACCATTGGTAATAGGCTAAAACCCAACCAGCCCAATACTCGGGTGTGCGGTCAAAGGGAACATAATTCACAATGGGCAGAGTTTTGTCCGAAGACTTCTCCAAGACCAATTGCATCAATTCCATCCCTGACATGCCCGAGAGATAACGGGGATTACCCGCTTCTATCTGTGAGGCAACACCGCTGGAAAGGAACATCTCGTAAAAGACCAACAAGTCACACTGCGCGGCATGGACAGCGCAGTCGAGCATGGTGCCGAGGTTGTTCATGGCATCTTCAAGGTACAAACTATTGTAGGCGCGGGTCTTCATTGGTCCATTTTTGTCTGAGAATATCAATCATATAGATGGCATCGGCAGGTGAAACCAGCGTTTTTTCATTTTGGAAATCTTCCCTGGCCTGGCGGTCACGAGCTTGTCGTTTGGGATAGTATAAACTACTATCGACGGGAATACTCTCTTTGAATACAAGGCGAGAAAATGCCTCCTCGCTTTTCAGCACCACTTGTTCGCCTAACTTCCCCAAGAACATCGCCTTGCGCAAGTGCTCCAACGAAATGGTGTTGTTGAGGAAGGCATTGGCGAAGGAAAAATAGGAGTCATCAGCACGATAGCCAATAATAAGGTCATAATGCTCATATTCGGGTAGGAAGTTGTCCAACAGATAGGCCTTTGCTTCAGAAGGCAGTCCTTGTGAAATTACAAAAATTCTGTTTTGCAGCAAAATCGAAAGCCAGTTTAGAATATGATAGGGTGCTTTGTTCAAATAAAGGATATGTAATCCATCAAAGCTGATTTCATAGCTGTTGGCAAAGCCGTCGCTGCGTTCTGTGCTGGCCCATTCTTTTGCAAGTTCCAGGTTTTCAGTACAATAAAATCCTAATCCGTAATCGTTTTTCGAATTTCCTAAGCCTAAAACCGGCTTTTCGATGACCTTAGTAGAGCCGTGATATAAAGTGATGCTTTCCATAAACTATCGTTATAACGAGACTTTGCAAAAATACTACTTTTTTTGAACATGCAAGCAAGGCGAACGATTATTTTTCAGCATAAAAAACTTTTTCCCTATTTTTGCCTCAACAAATTAATCATCACAATTATGAAGAAATATCCCATCCAAGAAGGCTACATGCCTTACTTAGGCTACCAAACGTATTACCGTATCGTCGGGGAACCGTCGAATAAGCCGACGTTGGTGCTCCTGCACGGCGGACCGGGCAGCACGCACAACTATTTCGAGGTGCTGGACCGCATCGCCGACACGGGTCGACAGGTGATTTCCTACGACCAAATCGGCTGCGGCAACTCCTACCTCGACGGCCACCCCGAGCTATGGACGCAAGAGACCTGGATCAACGAGCTTATCGCCTTGCGCGAGCATCTACATCTTGACCAAATCCACCTCCTAGGCCAATCGTGGGGCGCCATGCAGGCCATCGCCTATATCATCGACTACCAGCCCAAAGGCATCAAGTCAGTGATTTTGTCCTCGGGCCATGCCTCCAGCTCGCTTTGGGCCAGCGAGCAGCACCGCCTCATCAAATACATGTCGGAGGAGGATCAAGAGGCCATCCGTCGCGCCGAAGCTACCGGCAACTGGGATGACCCCGACTATCTCCGTGCCAACGAGCATTATTTTGAGCATTATGTCATCAGCATTGATGAAAATTCGCCCGAATGTCTCCGTCGGCCCAAACGCGCAGGGAACGAAGCCTATCTCTATGGCTGGGGACCCAACGAGTATCAGCCCTTGGGTAGTTTAGCCAATTTTGAATACACCGACCGTCTCGGTGAAATCAAGCAACCCTGCCTGATTTGCAGCGGCACCCGCGACATCTGCACGCCCGTGGTGGCTGCCTCGCTCTACGAGGGCATCCCCAACAGCCGCTGGGAAGTGTTCAAAGGCGCGCGTCACACCTGCTTTGTGGAGCAAACCGACAAGTACTGCACGATTCTAGAGAAGTGGTTGGAGGAAAACGACTAAAAAAGGTAATATGAAAAGGCTCTTTCTCGCCATAGCGTTGTCGCTCATGTTGTTAGGATGTCGAGAAACCGCTTCTAAAACACCATGGAACCTGATTTCCAACCACCCCGCACAAGTTTGGGAAGAATGTTTTCCTTTGGGGAACGGGCATCTCGGCATGATGCTCGACGGTGATATCGAGAAAGAGACTATAGTTCTGAATGACATTACTTTATGGTCAGGCGGGCCGAGCGACGACAGCAACCCTTTGGCATTGCAGTCTTTGCCTGAAATCCAGCGATTATTAATGGAAGGCCGCAATGATGAGGCCCAAAACCTGATGTATGAGACCTTTGTGTGCGGCGGCGAAGGTTCCGGTCACGGACAAGGCGCAAATGTGCCTTTCGGCTGTTATCAGACCTTGGGCAACATGACGGTTGAATATCATTACCCCGATTCAAATCCCGTAACGGATTATCAACGAACACTTTGCCTCAATGATGCCATCCACAAGGTTTCTTTCGAAAAAGGTGCACAACGCTACGAGCGTGAGGCTTTCGTCTCCCGCGTTGATGATGTGGCGGTTTTGCGCCTTTCAGGTCCCGTCGCAGTTTCTCTCGGCCTTTCAAGACAAGAAAAAGCTGAAGTTTTCACTGATGCAGACGGCTTGGTGATGTGCGGCCAGTTGGACAGCCATGTGGAAGATGTGGATGGGATAAAATATTATGCTAAAGCACAATTAGTTACCGCTAACAATGAAACGGTTATCTATTTTTGTGCTGCCACCGATTTTATATGTGACAACCCCGAAACATACGTCAATGAACACCTGAAAGCGGTCATCACAAAAGGCTTTGAGGCCGTGAAAAACGAACACCTGAAAGCGCACCATGAGTTATTTGACCGCGTGGAGTTGCAGATTGGAGAGCAAAAAGAAAATCAAGACCTTACCTTGGATGAACATTGGCGTGATTTCTTGGAAAACGACGACCCTTGGCTACCAACTTGTTATTTCCATTTTGGCCGCTATCTGCTCATCAGTTCCACAAAAGAGGGTTTGTTACCACCTAACCTGCAAGGATTATGGGCCAATACCATCCAAACCCCTTGGAACGGCGATTATCACCTGAATATCAACGTGGAGATGAACCATTGGCCTTGTGAGGTGTGCAACCTCTCGGAGCTGCATCTGCCTTTGATTCACTTTGCCGAACAGTTGGTGCCTTCGGGACGAAAGACAGCACAATCGTTCTACGGTACTCACGGCTGGGTAGCACACGTGGTGAGCAATCCATGGGGTTTTACCGCACCGGGCGAACACCCCTCCTGGGGCGCCACCAACACAGGTGGAGCATGGCTAGCCCTGCACGCCTGGCAACATTACCAGTTTACACAAGACACGGCTTTCCTAGAAGAGACCTATCCATTAATGAAGGAGGCAGCCCTTTTCTTCTTCGATGCAATGGTTGAGGAACCTAAGCACGGCTGGCTCGTGACAGCTCCAACCACTTCGCCCGAAAACGAATTCTATCTCAACGACAGCACACCCGTCAGCGTATGCATGGGCAGCACCATGGACGTGCAGATTGTCAGCGAGTTGTACGATGCCGTTTGTCAGGCAGCGACCATTTTGGAAGTCGACAAGACTTTTTCCGACAGCCTCCGCACCGCAAAATCGAAGTTTCCGCACATGCAAATCGGCAGGGAGGGTTATCTGATGGAGTGGTTGGAGGACTACAAGGAAGTCGATCCGCATCACCGACATGTGTCACATCTCTTTGGGCTATATCCTGGCACAATGCTGACACCTTCTAAGACGCCTGAACTCATGGAGGCTTGCCGGCAGACCTTGCTCCGTCGTGGAGACGAAGGCACAGGTTGGTCGATGGCGTGGAAAATCTGCTTATGGGCACGTCTTGGCGACGGTGATCATGCCTATCAACTGCTGAAAAACCTGCTGCAGCCCGCCATTGACAGCGCAAGAAGGCATCATGCGGGTACCTATCCCAATCTTTTCTGCGCCCATCCGCCTTTTCAAATTGACGGCAACTTGGGCGGAACGGCTGGCATCGCAGAAATGCTACTGCATAGTCATGACGACACGATAGTGCTTTTGCCCGCACTGCCCTCGGCATGGAAAGAAGGCCATTTCAAAGGCTTCTGCGCTCGTGGTGGCAAAGTGGTGGAATGCCATTGGAAAGACGGCAAGGTGCAATCCTTCTCCCAATCCAAAAAGCAAATCCCGCGCAACTCACCAGAATCACGCGGGACTTCGTTTTGACGCCAACGAAACTATTCCTTTGCGTTGCGTTCTTTTACAATCTCTTCTTGTTTGTCCTTCGGCGTCGGCATGTATTGGTGGAACTCCATCGAGTAGTTGGCGCGGCCCGAGGTGAGATTGCGCAAGGCGGTAGCATAACCGAACATCTCGACCAACGGTACGAAGGCATCCAATTTCTGTGAGCCTTTGCGGAAACGACGCATGGCCTCGATGCGACCACGACGTTTGTTGACATCACCCGTCACATTACCGATGTAGTCGTCAGGCGTGTTGATTTCCACCTTCATCACAGGCTCAAGCAGCACGGGACTGGCTTTCAAGAAGGCCTGCTTAAAGCACATCTGGGCGCAGAGCTGGAAGGCCATGTCGCTGGAGTCGACGGGGTGCGAGCTACCATCGACGAGGACGCACTTCACGTCCACCACGGGATAGCCAGCGAAAGGACCTTTGTTCATGGCCGCTGCCAAACCCTTTTGCACAGAGGGAATGAACTCCTTCGGAATCACGCCGCCCTTGGTGATGTCGACAAACTCGAAGCCGCCGCCAGGATTGGGCTCGAAGCGGATGACGGTGTGGGCAAACTGGCCCTTGCCGCCGGTCTGTTTCACATAGCGGTAGTTGCACTCGAACGGAGCGGTGATGGTCTCGCGGAACGACACCGAAGGCGCGCCCACCGTGACCGGCACCTTGAACTCTTCCTTCAGGCGGTCGACAAGGATTTCCAAATGCAGCTCGCCCATACCAGCGATGATGGTTTCTTCCGTCTCTTCGTCGAAGTGGGCGTGGAACGACGGGTCTTCATTGCAAAGCTTGGCCAAAGCCTCGCTCAATTTGCTGCGGTTCTTTTTGTCTTCAAGGTTCACCTTCATCTCGATGACCGCAGGAGGTATATTGATGGATTCCAGCAAGATAGGCTGCTGGTTCTCATCGCAAAGCGTGTCGCCTGTCTTGGTATATTTCATACCCACGAGAGCCACAATCTCACCCGCACCAGCCTCACTGATTTCCTCGCGTTCTTTCGCCTTGATGCGGAAGATACGGCCTACGCGCTCACTCTTCAGTTTGTTGGTGTTGTAGACGCTCATGCCGTTGGTCAGTTTGCCGCTGAAGATACGGATGAAGGTCTGCTGGCCCACATACGGGTCGTTGATGAGCTTGAAGGCCAAGGCCGAGAAAGGCTCGTTTTCAGAGGGGTTGCGGCGGTAAGTCTTCTCCTCGTTGGCGGGGTCGTGTGCGATGACAGCACCCAGGTCGTTGGGCGAAGGCAGGTAGTCGACGATGGCGTCCAGAAGGAGCTGGATACCTTTGTTCTTATAAGCGGCACCACAGAACACCGGCACCATCATCAGCTTTATGGTGGCCTTGCGGATGGCGGCCATCAGTTTGTCGGTGGGGATTTCGGCATCCTCAAGATAGAGTTCGGCAATCTCGTCGTCGAGGTCGGCAACCTTCTCGATGAGGTTGCGGCGGGCTTCCTGGGCCTGCTCCATCATATTTTCCGGGATGGGACCCACGATGCGTTCCTTCTCGATGAAACGCACCGAGTTCATCTGCACCAAGTCGACCATACCTTCAAAGGTAGTCTCCGCTCCGATAGGGAGATGCAGCGGCACAGCGTTGGCGCCCAAGTATTTATGCATTTGGTTGACCACCTCTTGGAAGTCGGCACCCGTGCGGTCCATCTTGTTAACAAAGGCGATGCGGGGCACGCGGTATTTGTCGGCCTGGTTCCACACCGTCTCCGATTGCGGCTCCACGCCACCAACGGCGCAAAACACCGCCACCATGCCGTCGATGACACGCAGCGAGCGCTCCACCTCAACGGTGAAGTCGACGTGACCGGGAGTATCGATAAGGTTGATCTGATAGCCGTTCCAATGGGCAGTGATGG
>JAEEGK010024694.1_pt1 | contig 12427 bp, 6 predicted proteins | sample 8958771 | NCBI WGS metagenome assembly JAEEGK01 (sample SAMN16246547, study PRJNA631951) | gut metagenome | biome: gut microbiome; feature: rumen; material: SC-attached | host: Bos | place: Iran: Karaj | collected 2018-10 | reverse complement strand
CGGAACATTGGGTTGTTGTTAGCGGTACGGCAACATGTACTGTTGGCGACAAGGTGTTCTACGTGCGTCCGAACGAATCTACCTACATTCCTTCTGGAACGGTTCACCGCTTGCAGAACGAAGGCAAACTCCCGCTCGTGATTGTTGAAGTCCAGGTGGGTGAGTACACCGGCGAAGACGACATCATCCGTATGCAGGACGACTACAAGCGCTCCTAGGAGTAGGCGGTAGGAAGTAGACAGTAGGAAGTCTTAAAGAATGGCGGGCCTTGCACCCGCCATTTTTGTACACAGACAAAAAAAAGCGAACCTCAACGGCTCGCCTTTCTGTTTTTAATTCCGAATTCTTAATTAACTTAGAACTGGCTCAGGAATCTCTGATCGTTTGCCGTCAAAAGACCGATTTCCGGAATCTCGTGACGGAGCATGGCGATACGGTCGAGACCGAAGCCGAATGCAAAGCCAGTGAACTTTTCGGAATCAATGCCGCAGTTCTTGAACACGTTCGGATCGACAGAACCGCAGCCGCCGATTTCCATCCAGCCGGTGCCCTTGCAACGACGGCAGCCCTTGCCACCGCAGAACACGCAGCTCACGTCCATTTCTGCGGACGGTTCCGTGAACGGGAAGAAACTCGGACGGAAGCGCGTCTTGACGCCTGCGCCAAAGAGTTTGTTCATGAACACCTGGAGCACGCCCTTGAGGTCGGCAAAGCTGATGTTTTCATCAACCACGAGGCCTTCGCACTGCTGGAACATCGGAGCGTGGGTCGCATCGTTATCGACGCGGAACACGTGGCCTGGAGCAATCATGCGGAACGGCGGCTTGTGCGTTTCCATGTAGTGAATCTGGGTACCCGACGTGTGCGTGCGGAGCATGACCTTGTTGTCCACGTAGAACGTGTCCTGCATGTCGCGGCTCGGATGGTCAGGCGGAGTGTTGAGCGCTTCAAAGTTATACCAATCCGTTTCGATGTCGCGACCGAAGTCCACATCAAAACCCATCTGCGCAAAGAAGTCGATGATTTCTTCGCGGACGTCGTACAGCGGGTGCGTAGAACCGGCAGCGATGCCTGCGCCCGGGAGCGTGATATCGACTGCGCCACTCGCAAGCTTCTTCTGGAGAGCGGCTTCGTTGGCCGTTGCGATAGCCTTGTCAATCGCTTCGGAAACGGCAACCTTCAGTTCGTTCACGAGCTTGCCGTAAGCGGGGCGTTCTTCGGCGCTGAGCGAACCCATCTGCTTCATGAGGTCGGTGACGGCGCCCTTCTTGCCGAGGTACTTTACGCGGAGATTATTGACCGCTTCTTGATTGGTGAGGTCCGTTTGTGCAAGTTCTGCATCAAAGGCCTGCTTGACATTGTTAATAGCTTCACTCATAGTGACGCAAAATTTAGAAAAATAACGGTTTGAATGCATCGGTTTTGCTGAAAAATATTAACATGAACCATATTATTTATAGGGATTCTGCACCTGTTTCTGTAGCCAAAACCTTTCTTTTCTCCTGTTTTTGCCTATAAATCGAGCTAGAAAACGGTGTTTTTCAAAAAATGGTGTTTTTCTTGTGATACTAGGCATGTTGAAAATTTTTTTTTCATTTTTATGCAAAAAAACTTATTTTTTATAGTAAAAACGACATGGCGATAAGGAAATGAAATGATTTTTTGGGGTTCAAGAACAAAAGCGGGTTTTACCCTCATGGAGCTTATGGTCTATATTGCTCTACTTGGGGGTATTGTTCTCATTGCAGGCCAGGCTTTCAGTGACAGTACCAAAATGCGTGTCCGTACGCAAAATATGCTGCAGGCCTCCGAAGTTGCGGAGAGTGTCGCGAACCTAATTAAGGCCGATATTGCGCAGACTGGGGCGAAAAGTTCGATGGAAGAGGGTGTATCTGGTGCCGGAGCCGAATATGGTAGCAGATACAGTGACGTTTATACTCTCGTATATATGGATCCTGACAATGCGACCGCCGCCAATGTGGATTCATCCTCTTTTTCTGTAGTTGACAAGAATGGTTTCGACAGTCTTACTTTACGGCGTTTACGTTACGACGAATGTGATCATTTCCTGGCTATCGAACAGGTTGCTTGGTATGTGCGAAACGGATCGCTACGGCGCAAATGCAAATTTTTGCAAATAAAAGAAGGAACTCTCGTAAATGATGCGCCGTGCCACGCTTGGATTCCCACTGATGACCCGTGTTCCGATTCGACAGAAGTGGAAATTGCCGAAGGCGTGAGTATGTTCAGGGTTATTCCGGGAAAACCCGGTGTTGTGGGAGACAATATCCAACTTTTCCCGGCTACCGGTGTAACAGAGTTTAGACTTGTGGGCCGAAATGATGGGGCTCGCGAATTGCCTCTTGTTTATAACGAAGCTGGGATAATTAACAGAGGTGGAAACACACAGACCGTGACCAATTTCTATCAGAACTTCGATCATGTTCAAGAACAGGTGAAATCGGAAGGCGAACGGAAAGTCAATGAAGTCATCGTTATCAGTAATGAGACTACCTCAGAAACGTCTTGGCAGGCTCTATGTAGCAGAGAGGGCAATAACTTCACATTCGAACCCGGTGAACAATATGAAATATCGTTTGATGTCTCAACTCCAGATGTAAATAACGACAAGAGTAAAGTATTTGTTCCTGGCGTTGATTACATGTCCATCGGTTTTCGAGATAAGGATACAGGCAATTTGCCTGAAGTAAATGATGTTGTGCAAGTGAGCAATTTTTCGTTTTTCCCTCCGATGGGCTTAAAGGGAGAGGGGAGCGGTGCGGGTCGTTCTGTGCGTTTCTCTGTTTCGAAAAAGGTTGAACATGTGTGTATGGCATTTACTTTTGCCTGCTATTCTCCGCTTGTTTCACAAGGAAAGATCTCTATTGCAAATTTGAAGCTAACCAAAATTCCTAGTGCAAACTACAATTTTGAAGAATACAATTTTGAATCACACAAACACGACAAGCAAAACGTGAAAGCATTTCTGCTAAAGTTGGACGTTAAACGCAGTGGCGAATCAGGACATGTTGATGTTGTTGTTCCTGCGCCGAGCAACGGTCCCCACGATTAGGAGGATTTATGTTGGATAGCGAAAAAAATCTTCATTTAAAATCAGGCGTGTCTCTTGTCACGGTGTTGCTGTTTATGCTCATTGCGACAATTGCGGCAACTGCTACATACAAGTTGCTTTCCAGTGGTGGCCTTTCTAGCGCAAGCAGAATGAAACAGCAAGAGGCTTACCAAAGCGCTCTTGCCGGTATTGAAAATACCCGTATGTGGATGACGTTCCATGCCAACGACGTGGGCGCCTTGGTAAAGGCCTTTATTGAAGGTGGCAACAAGCCGATAAACCTTGATGCCAGAGTCCGCCAGTGGCAACGTGCAAAGCAGGATTACCATGTGTGGTTGACTGGCGTGAATACTGAAAAGAGTACGTATAAATTAAAAATATTATCGTCCGGTGTATCGCAAGTTCTTGGAAATACAAGCGATGATGATGTTACTGTTGCGACATGGAACGAAAGCGCCATCTTTAACGTTGACGGTCTCTATCAGGTAAAACTCATCCATGAAGATGTTGTCGAAGAAGTTGTTGCGTCCATTCCGTTTAAGTACAACTACTTTGGCGGTTCGACTCAGTCTCAGGGGCATATAAAGGCTTATTCTTTGTTGATTAATGGTGACTTGTTCGGATCCAACCCTCCATATACAGAGGAAAATCTTATTGTTACAGGTGACGTCTATATCACGGGTAATTCCGTCGGTGCCGGAGGTACGGCATGCATCGGTGGCAACATCAGTGCAGACAACGGTGTGTTTGGTAATGACTTCTATGTTGCCGGAGATGCGAAGAAGGGTTTTACGTTCCCGGCGGCATCCGAAGCGGCTGGTGTCAGCAGAGCTAACGTTACAGGAAACGTGTATATCGAAGGAAACCTTGCACCACCTGATCCCGGAGATCAGAAATTTCAGAAAAATCTGACTTTGAACGGTGTATGGACAACGAATCTTGGTGCCCATGAATCTCAAGTGGCCGGAAACCTTTGTCTAGGCCCCAATGCTCAGGTTATCATCGACAAGAAAAATGCAGCTCGTAAGTTCATGGTGGGTGGAAACGTCTGGGCCGAATCAACCTGGCCGATATGGGTGAAAAATGGCGAGAAAAACGAGGCCGAATATGATCATATTATCCTAGGAAATAAAGCTAATTCCAGAATTTATATCAAGAGCGCCCATTCTAAAGATGATTATATAACGCTCTCGAATGATAGGACTTTTGTCGAATCGAAGGATTATTACAAGGGAACCTCTGCTGGTGCTTATGGTATGGGATCTGAAAAGTGGGATAATAAAACACACCACGTTTATAAAGAACTTCCTCCTCATTTGAGGACTAAAACGGATGCGTACTACCTTTACTATTACGATGGACCGGGGCAAGATGTGGACTTCATTGTGTCGCGCACTGGTGGCTGGGGCATGGGTTTTGGCGGTACGACTTATTATGCAAGCTATTATGTCGAAAACCAACCGTTTTATACGACCGGTGGTGGTGGGTATGGTTTTGGTTATCAAGCCGCAGGCAACCATCTTCTGAATTACAATGGCAAGCCAACGGGTTCGCCTTTCTGCAAGGCTTCTGCCAATAAATGGCGCCCGGAATGCGATGTTACCCCGTGGTTCCAGTCCAAGGGTACAATCTCGAGAAACCTTTCCGTCAGAGATTTTGAATGTGCTGATTCCGTCAAGGTCCATTGTGATTTGATTTGGAGGAAAACCCCGAATAATGGGTGCCCCCATGCAGGTCAATCTACCGTGAATAATCAAGGGCTTCGTTCGGGGAAGGCTGATTACAAGGTAGATGATATTCTCGTTACTGCCTACGACAAATTTGTGGTCTATGCCAATAAAGGATGTAGAGATGTTACCCAATGGGGCAACGCAATGTCCGAGAGGTTGAACAGATGCTATAGGGATAACACAAGCAACCCTCAACGTGCAAAGGATAGCCTCTATAATGGTTATCAGGTTGTTAAAGTTGGGAAGAATTACAAGGCTGATCCAAAGACCCCGTTAAAAGGAAAATTCATCATCATCGTTACTGAAGAGTTGGGGCAGCAGAGTTTGCCACCGACGACATCGGATTCTTATGTGTTTCTCTATCTTACTCATGGTACGGGTCATGGCGGTGGAAATACCAAGACAATCCAGCCGGCTGTCGATAATGCAACGTACAACTACTTTATCTACACCCCAGAAGATATTGATGGCGTAATGTTCAACAACGCTGTCTTCAGCGGTTCCATTTATGCAAAGGCCGCGAATTGCGCAAAAGTTGGTGATATCAAGACTCGCCGAATGGATTTCAACGAAGCCCTTATGAACGACTTGACTGCAAATGGCGTTGTTTGCCCCGCTTCGGTAGGGGAAGCGGCTTGTGGAGGCACTGTCGCTTTATCTAGTAGTTCTGAAGGCGGGTCCTCGACATCTGGGGATCCTAGTTCTGCTTCCGGTTCTACCACGTCTGAATTCGACTCCTACTATATTTCGATGGCTCCGCAATTGGGCGTAAGACTGGAATCTCAGGGCAAGAGCAAAGAACCGGTTCCTGAAGCCGGCAGTAGTAATGTAACAGTACTTGCTCCTTCCTTTATCGTGCTCCCGCGCATTATTTATTTGCCAAGTGACCCCTTTGGTAGCTTGACGGATTATTACAATGTGCAAGCGCTCAATGGCTCCACATTGAAAAAGAGCGACGTGAATGTGACTTGTGTGGGACCGGGTTCGGCTTCGTTGCCTACATCTAGTAAACTCTATACGGCACCGACTAAACTCACAAAGGGCGTTTATACCTGTACGGCGACGGCAACCGGTCATCCTGACGTTCCGTTCTGGGTCAGCGTCGGAGACAGCACTCGCTCTACGAAGGTGATTTCGTTCACACTCGAAACTCAAGAAATGGGAGCCAACGAGCAGAAGGACGTCGTGCTCAATGTTCCGGCCCTTGGCTCACCTCTTGTGGTCAACGCCTATTGCCCCGATGTCAGTAATGAAGCTTGGTCGTATGTATCTCTAGGACCTAATGTGACCCGCAATGGCACGATGTGTACGATAAATCTTCCTGCGGGAGCCGCATCTACACCTGTACTTGCTACGATAAAAACCACGAATGCCGTAGAAGGAACGATGTTGTTCCAATTGTTGGCTGGTGAAGGTTATATTCCTGGCTCGCCGTCTTCGTCCGAACTCTTTATCAAGTCGATTGCACAACTAAATCGCATAGAAGCTACAACATTTGATATCAAGAGTTTCTGCGATGCTAATCCGACTTTGTGTCCTAGTGGATATGCTTCGTACTGGCCGGATTGCGATGTTGCCGGTGTATGGGTTGAACCCACGGGGACTAATTTTATCAACAAGGTCGCCAATACGTCATGGGCCATTATGGTCGGCAATTCACAGAACGTTACCCTGACTGAAGTTCAAGGTAGCGGTTGCGTAGTGATTATTCCCACGGCCAATAATTCTATTACGTCCGTTGAAGCTAACCGTACCTACGATTTGCGAGCGAGCGCAAAAGCCGTAAAGAGAACGTTAACGGTTGGGTTCTCGGGAAAGGTTGGGGAAGGAAATGATCCGGTAATAAAAGTTTATACCGATCACGGACTTGTTGAAACGTGTACGCGCAGCACGGCTACGGCTAGTTCCGAAACTTCAGCAAAGACGTGTACGGCGTCCATTTTCAAGGGCGAAAATGTAACTGTAATGCTAGAAGACAATTCCAATGCCGATAAGTTCAGTTTCTGGAAATGTTCTGGCCCCAGTTGCCCGACAACGGATGAAACCGTAACTAGCAAAACATACAATTCATTTACGCTTTCGGATGATGCAACTGAATTAATCGCGGTCTTTGGTGAAGCTGATAAGCATTGCTTCTTTGACGAATTCAAGCGGGATTCTGTAGGTTGCGATGATATCGCGACAGAATACTGTATAGACAAGTGCGATAACGACGCCACATCCGTGTGTTCTGCGGCCGATGCGACCGGGCTCTTTACAAATGCCAAGTGGCACCTGATATCCGGCATTCTTTCGCAGATTGTCACGGGATCAAATGGCCAAATTCATATTGAAAAGTCGGTCATCAAGAAAAAGAAACAATCGGCCCGTGAACCGGTTGTGGTTATGAGTACGGTGAATGCGGGTATTGTAGGAACGCTAAAAGCGTTGATTAATGTTCCGCGTGCGACATCCAGTTATGACAAGTCCGCAGTGAACATAAAGAAATCCGGGTTCATGCTCCGCGCAAACAAATACGGTAATGATTACTTTATGTTGAACCTGTACGAAAATGGAAACGGAGAACTCGAAGCCCAGTTGACGAAGGGCTCGACAAGTTTGTCCTCTACTTTGACGAAAAATTATGGAACAGTCCGTGTATCCAATTCGAAGATGGTTATGGTGACTGCTGAGTTGACCGCACTAAATACTCTTAACGTACGTGCCAGTGTCGGAAACTTCTATGGTGATTCTCCGGATGAATATGAATGTTCTTTCAACCTTTCTGATTTCAATAATACCTTGGCCGATGCAGCCCATGAGTATGTTGGCTTCAGTCTCGCTGATCCGAACTTCAAGATTTATGGAATCGGCTGGAAGAGCGGAACATACAATTCGGAATGCCACGACACTTATCCGACGGTAAAATGCTCGTTTGCAGCCGTCTCGACAGATGGAGTTATCAAGACGGGTGTGGATGTGAAACCTTGGGTGGGCCATTCTGGGTGGTTTGATTCTAAGGGCTGTACTCCGCTCTATTATTATTACAATGGCGATGATGCATGCCTTGGTGGAACCTGTGATGTTTATAATTTCTCAGAAAGCGGAATCGGTGCGCACGGCTATACTGTTGTTGAAGGCCAAACAAGTACCGATGTGAAGACGGCGAAGGCTTGGCTCGGAAATTGCACAAATGCCAGTGGAACGGATATGGCTTGGGGTGTATCCGCAGAAGCGCAGCGTGCTCACTGCGGTGCGTTCTGGACAGGCAAATTCAGCGAATGCGCTGCTCATCAGGACTTGTTCAGCGGAATCAAAACTGTAAGTTACGGCCTGGATGAATCCATTGTTTTCGACAGCAAGCAGAATCTCAGGGCCGCAACACTCCACATCACGCTTGAAAATACCGACAATAACGAAGTTGAAATTTGGCTTGTCAGCGAAAGCAACAACTGGGGTGAGGGCGACCATGAAAGCCATTCTGTCAAGATGAATGGAAATAGCGGAACCTTCGATGTTATGCAGGAGTTTGCAACTGGTTCAAGCGGTTTTGACCCTGAAAACGTAAAGCAGATTGTACTGAAAAACCACGACATGACTAGTGTGACAGTGAAATCGATTACGAGTTCTTGTGCAAACGCTATCGGTATAACCTACTGCAGGGCCGATTTTGATGGCGACAAATGGAATGTCACGACTCAAGTGACGAACAAAGCCCTTGTTACAAAAGAACAGGTTGTAGCGACTGTCGAAGGCGGATCCTATGGACTCGATGTGACCAAGGACGCGAGTGGTAATGACGGCATCGCGTGGAGCGGCGATATCGCTTTAATCAGTATTCCTGATGCCAACATTTATACTCATCATAAAAATAAACACTATGTCTTCAACGCGACGATTACAGGCAGTAATTCTGAACAAACTGCTTCAAAACAGTGTGCAGTTTCTCCAGACCCGATTGGCGATATTGGCGTCAATTGCTCTGTAGTTGGAAGTATTGCAAGCGGAGCCAGGTTCCCGACGTTCAACATCGATTTCAATGGATGTCCGGGGGCCGGTTGCGCTTACGAAGTATATCTCGATGGCAGCACGAAGATTGTTAATGAAAGGATTGAAAAAACATCTGCCCGTCATTTTGCGGATCAAAGCGAGGAATGCACTGAATCAGCGGGCTGTGAACATACCTATACAGTAAGGAGTACTACAAGTCCTGAACTTTTCCAGGAATGTAGCGCAAGTTTCAAGGTGTTAAGAAAAGAAGAAGATGCCCCGCCAACGGTGGTATGCGGAATTTCGACAAGTCCGAATAGTTTCTCGACGGACCCAGTCTTTACTGGAAGCAGTTTGTATTTTGTGGCGTATAATGAAAAAGCCGAAGACAAAACCTATAATGTGACCCTGAAAAAAGGAGAAACGACAGTAGGAACTGCGACTTTGCAGAACTGGTCTCAAAGAACGAGAGTGGCAAGCCTTGGAACCCTGTCGCAGGGAAATCACAGCTACAGCCTTTACGTTGGTAATGAAAAGGTTTGCGATGCTAGTGTTACCGTAAACGATGCAACAGGCGCCTGCAGCATTGGCGGAAAACTTTATGAAGGACAGCAAATTTCAGTGAATGTGTCTGGCGTTAACGCAAATACACAGTTTACATGGACGTTTAATGGTAGCTCTAGAACAATAGATTGCGGTACAGCAAACTGTTGGAACAATACCATGAATGCTCCTGCGGCTGGTTCTTATTCCTATAGCGTGACAAAGGGAACAAATACAATATGTACAGGGAGTGTGACGATATCCCCGATTCTTTCTTGTTCTGTTACGCCGTCAACTGTGAACAAAGGTGCGAACTACACATTTAGAGCGAATAGACCGTCTGATATAAATTGCTGGAATTGTTCATACACCTATGATTCTGGAACGTCAAGCAATAATATCAATACAAATACGGATATTACAAGAATGGCTGGTGATTATGGCGAAAAAACGCTTTCATTCAGTTGTACTTGCGACAACAACTATAATGCGTCCTGTACGAAGGCTTTGTCAGTTGCGGTGACTGCACCTTCCTTTAGTTGTCCGACAAATTTGAAAGCTAATACTAGCGGTTCAGATAACGTAAAGATAACTCCGCAAAATGTGGTTGGTTGTGACGAAGGCGGAGATTACTGTCTCTACACAATTACGGGAACGAGTGTAACGGGAAATAGCTACACTGGAGGAGCTTTGCCATCCTTTACGGTATCAGGAAAATCGGACGGAGCTACAGAGACGTATGAAGTGTCTTTGACGAATTCTGCAGGTACAACGAAAAAAGAATGTAGTGTTGAGTTTACCGCAGGTCCTACTTGTAATTGTACTTGTGGTGATGATTGCAATAATATTGAACTCACTGCTGCTGGACACAATCAAAATGGTCCAGGAATGTACTGTTTCTTTATGGATGATGAAAATGTAAAAATGAGAATGGATGATATGAGCTCTCATTGTACGGTAAATATAAACGGTACATCTTTGTCAAAATTCAGTGAAACTGAATTAAAAAATCTTGTGTCTTCAAAAATTGATGGTGGTTATTATATTCACGTAGGAAATGATGCTTCTGCTGTATTTAACACAGATTATTGTGGATTTATGATGACGAGTCATACGTCATCAACAAATCCGTGTGGTAGTGGCTCTGGTGGAGGCGGTTCCGGTGGTAGCGGAGGCTCTGGAGGTGGCGGCAGTGAAAATGCAACTCCGGCAACGCTAACGCATGGTGGGAGCTATTACTCATTTACTGCTGGAACAACTTATGTGTTGACATGTGCTGGTCAGGAACGAAGTTTAATATGCAATGCGGCTGGAAGTGGAAAGTCTTTGTCTATTACATATCCCAACAATACTAGTACTACTTGGTCGAGTTATGAATGGCAAAATATTAATCAAAACGATCATTATCAAAGTGCCGGAAGTTGCAAAACTGGTATGACTGTAACGGGAAGTGGCGGTGAAATTCGTTGCAAAAATGCAAACTAAATCAATTCAAAAAAAAAAGCTCCCCTGCCGGGGAGCTTTTTTACAGTCATTTTTCCCTAAAAAACGAAACATATTGACTTATATAGAAAAATTTCTATATTTAAATATATGAATAAGATTAACTACACAAAAATTGCAAAACAGCTTAAGGTCATAGCAGAGCCAAAGCGCCTAAAGATCATCAACTTGCTTTCGAATGGCGAGATGTGCGCCACCGACATTCTAAAAGAGTTCCGAGTGTCTCAGCCGACACTTTCTCACGATATGAAGGCTCTTGTTGATGGAAAATTCGTTATGGCAGACCGCATTGGGCAAAAAATGATTTATTCTCTGAATCCTGATACGATATTCGATCTTCAGGCGGCGCTCGGCAACATCTGCAATGAGGACATGTAAAATTGCTGGAGACATTACTTTTTTATTCTGCAAGTGCGATAACCTTGTAATCTTGTAGCATTTTTATTCCCCCATATTTCAACATTTGCAGAAATCTTTGTGCTGTTCCTTGTGGAATGTTTCTGCCGGTTTCCCAGGCTTCAACAGTTTTTTGGGAAACCCCTAATATGAAAGCAAAATTTTTTTGAGAAAGATTCAGTTCTTCGCGAATCCCTTTTATTTCCTTGTCTTGATACGAAGGAAGGGCAGAAACGGTAACACTCAGTCTCCTGGCTTTAGATGTATCGCCCTTGGTAAATTCAAGACTTTCTGAAAGTCCCTTCATTAAACTATCGAAAACTTCATTTTTTGCCATATTTTGCCTCCTTTTCGGCATTCTTTATCGATATCACAATAGATTTTATGGCATTTCGTTCCTGTTTACTTAGATTTTCTTTTTTGTTCTTTGGAAACGCTGTTATCAAATAAATATGTTCGGAAAAAACGATATTTAAATAGATAATCCTTGTTCCACCGCTTTTTCCTCGCCCTTCCAGAGCCCATCGAAGCTTTCTTACTCCTGCAGTTCCTTCTATGACATCTCCGGCATCAGGATTTTCACAGAGAAATACCTGAAGTCCGCTCAATTCTTTGTCCGTTAATCCCATTTCTTTCCATGCGCGGTCAAATTCTTTTGTGATAATGAATTCCAATGTCTTCATATAAATATATACCCTATTTAGTAGGGTGTCAAGTGTAATCTTGTTTTTTGACAGGTTTTAAACTTGCCCCTACTTTATTAACACGCTTTTGACGTTTCTTTGTCCGATTTTTTTTTGTAAAATGTTTTTTGCGCCAAAAATGTAAACAATGAACTCCGCCCTTGACCGAAGGACGGAAATTATCAAATTCGGGAATGTGCTAGATTGCTGCTTTTAAAAGGACTTCTATTTTTTGAAAAGCGACTTGAAAAAGCCGTTTAGCTTCTTTTTCGTGTTATCCGTTTTTTCGCTTGTAGAAGCTTTTTTTGGTTCAGCAGTTGTTGTTGTGGCTGTGGCTGTTGTGGTCACTGTCTGAGCAGGTGCGTCTTTCGGTTTAAACTTACAAGTTACCGTGGCGTCGCCCGTTACTATGAATGTTCCTAAATTATCGCAGGGGGTGCCTTTCCAAGTTTCGGAATAGTTTGTGTATCCGGCAGCGGGGCGGGACCAGAACTTCAATTTTGTACCCTCTTTTACTGGTTTTGAAAGGT
>JAEEGK010024690.1_pt1 | contig 12429 bp, 10 predicted proteins | sample 8958771 | NCBI WGS metagenome assembly JAEEGK01 (sample SAMN16246547, study PRJNA631951) | gut metagenome | biome: gut microbiome; feature: rumen; material: SC-attached | host: Bos | place: Iran: Karaj | collected 2018-10 | reverse complement strand
GCGCTGAGAGATCAGCAGTCAGCAACGTAATGAGACAGTACCTCGCTCCACTTGAGGCTGGACTTGTTGATGATGTTGATGCAGCAGTAGAAGAGTTCAGAAACAAGATGACTGAGGCTGGCATTGATAAGTGCCGTGAAGAGTACACAAAGCAGTGGAAAGCATACTGCGAGGAGTACAATTACAACTAATCAGGGCGATGACCTCTTGACCTGAGTCTGATATGTTATAATAGCAGAGGGCGAAAAACGTTTTTGCCCTCTGCTGAATATAGAAAATAGCGTAGTGCATGAGGAAAAGGGGAACAGGCCTTGGCTAAAAGGGAAAACGATAACAAAAAGATAACGATAAAAGACGTGGCAAGAGAAGCGGGAGTATCAATCTCCACTGTTTCAAATGCCCTTAATAATGTGAATGTTCTGCATCCCGACACCAAGGAAAGAGTCCTTGAAGTGGCAAGGAGACTTAACTATACCCCAAACCTTAACGGCAGAAACTTAAAGGCCCAGGCAACCGGTGTATTGGGACTGTTCCTTGGAGCTATCAGAGGACCATACTACGGAGAGCTTTCTGATTCCATATACAGAGCCTGTGTGGAGAGCGGCTATGAACTTGAGATATTCCTCAGCTCAGATCCGCTTCATATCATGGCAAACATTATGGGACACAGGGTTGATGGCGCGATAATCCTCAATTCAGCCATAGGACCCGATCAGGAAAAGATCCTTAAGAACCAGCAGATACCTACGGTGTACATTGACAGGATCCTTGTGGGCGATAAGTCTTCAAGCGTTGTGTTTGACTCAAGAAACGGCGGTGAACAGGCTGCGAAGTTTTTGCTTGAGCTTGGCCACAAGAGATTTATGTATATAGAAGGAGAAGAGGACAATTACGATAACCAGGAACGTAGAAGCGGATTTTTCGGAGCTCTTAAGCGCGCAGGAATTGTTGTAGATGATGACTACATTCTTCCGGGTAAGTTTGAGAGGCTTGCAGCCTACAACTCGGTTACGCAATTTGTTGATTCGGGAAAAGAGCTGCCGGACGCAATCTTTGCAGCCAACGACCTAAGTGCTATCGGTGTACTTGAAGCACTAAGGGACAGCGGAGTAAAGGTACCGGAGCAGGTAAGTGTTATGGGATGTGACGATATCGAGCTGACCAGAGTGGTAAGCCCATCAGTTACAACCATCAGAACATTCTTTGAAAAACAGGGCATCATAGCAGTGGAACAGCTTGTTCGTATGATCGGCGGAGAAGCCGGAAGACTGATAACCTTAAACGGGAGGATAATCCCGCGCGATTCGACGATAGCAAAGGATTTATGATGAAAAATATAACAGCAATTGAGACCCATTTTGCCGGCGGTAAATATTGGAGCTGCAGTACACTTGAGGATGCAGGTCCTGCAGGCGAAATGAAAGCCCTGGTGGTTTTTCCTGATGAGAAGGAGACCACTATACGCGGGTTCGGAGGAGCCTTTACAGAGGCAGCGGCTCATACATACAGTGGCCTGAGCGATGAGGCTCAAAAAAGACTCATTGCCGATATTTTCGGGGCTGACGGCCTCAGATACAACTTAGGGCGCATTCACATGAACAGCTGTGACTTTGCCCTGGGCAATTATACTTACATCGAAGAGGGCGATGAGAGCCTTGACAGCTTTGACATAGCACATGATGAAAAAGAGATCATTCCTATGATCAAGGCAGCTGAAAAAGAGCTGGGCAAGCCTTTAGTTCTTTTAATGGCACCCTGGTCTCCACCTGCGTTTATGAAGACCAACGGCGAGATGAATCATGGCGGAGAACTTAAGCCAGAGTACAGAGCGCTGTGGGCAGATTACTTTGTAAAGTTTATTCAGGAATACAAGAAGAGAGGCATCGAGATCTCTTTTACCTCAATACAGAACGAGCCCAATGCAACCCAGACCTGGGATTCCTGCAGATACACAACTGAGCAGGAGGCGGACTTTGCATTAAAGTACCTTGGACCTGCGCTTGAGAAGGCAGGGCTTCTTGATGAAGTAAAGGTTCTTGTCTGGGACCACAACAAGGAAGTAAGCTACAAGAGATTTAAGGATATAATGGAGAAGGACGGAGCCGACAAGTATATCTTTGGCTGCGCTGTCCACTGGTACACAGGAGATCATTTTGAGAACCTTGGTCTTATAAGGAAGCACTTCCCGGAAAAAGAGATATTCTTTACCGAAGGATGCGTTGAGTATTCAAGGTTTGCCGGAGAAGGTGATATTCATAATGCCGAGATGTATGCCCATCAGATGCTTGGCAATCTTAAGAACGGCATTACAGCCATCTTTGACTGGAACCTTATGGTTGACTTTAAGGGCGGACCAAATCACGTAGGAAACTACTGCGATGCGCCGATTAAGGCAAATGAAGCAGGAGATGACTATGAAAAGAAACTCTCCTTCTATTATATAGGACATTTTTCAAGATACATAAAAGAAGGCGCCAGACTTATCTGGACTTCCTGTTACACAGACAGGATCAAGAGTGTAGGTTTTGTTAACCCCGACGGAGAGAGAGTTGTGATCCTCCTTAGTGAGTCTGATGTAGATACTGCAGTTACGGTTACTGAGGGAGAATCTTCAGCAAAACTCATTGTCAAAGCGCATTCTATCCAGACTTTGACATATTACACATAAGTACGGGTTATTTAATAATAAGAATTCATTGACAAAAGGTAAAGTTTAGCTTAAACTTTCTGTCGTGCAATTAGCAAGGAGTACCCATGTGCAATTCACGTGGGTATTTTTTTGCCGAAATTTTGATAACGCCTTATTAAGGCAGGAGGAATTATGAAGAGATTTTTCGCAATGATGATCGCAGGCATTTCATGTGTAACAATGCTTGCAGGATGCGGCAATTCTGCATCAACAGAGACAGCAGAGACACCTGCTGCAACAGAAACTGCAGAGACAACAGAGCAGGCTGAAGCTACAGAGGTTGCTCCCGCTGCAGCAGAGAACGTAAAGGTTGACAAGCTTACAATCGGTTTTGTACCTTCACGTGACCCTGATGAGATCGTTACAGCTACAGAGCCACTTAAGGAGCTCCTTACAACAGAGCTTGCAGGACTTGGCTATGAAGTTGGCGAAGTTGACATTACAGTTGGAACCAGCTACGAGGCAGTAGGTGAGGGACTTTCAGCAGGTACTATCGATGTAGGTCTTATCCCCGGTGGTACATACGTACTTTACGAGGATGGCTGCGATGTTATCCTTACAGCTACAAGAGATGGTCTTTCAGTAGAGAGCCCTGATGCTAAGACATGGAACGACAACAAGCCTACAGAGCCCACAGAGGAGCAGGTTACATTCTATCGTGGACTTATCATCGCAGGACCTTCAGAGGCTGGTCAGGCTATCGCTGAGAAGGTAAACAATGGTGAGGAAGTAACATGGGAGGACCTTGATGGTCTTAACTGGAGTGTTATGAACTCTTCATCTTCTGCTGGATATATCTATCCTTCACTCTGGCTTCAGGAGAACTATGAGAAGCACATCACAGACCTTACACACGCTGTACAGGCTGATTCTTATGGTAACGCTTTTGCAAGACTTGCTTCTGGTCAGATTGACGTTCTTTGCTGCTATGCAGATGCAAGACGTGACAACGAGGAGAAGTGGACAACAGAGTTTGGCAGAACTGATTCAATCTGGAACGAGACAAACGTTATCGGTGTTACAGATGGTATCTACAACGATACAATCAGCGTAAGCAGAACATCTGCAGTTATGGATGATGCTTTCAAGGCTGCTCTTACAAAGGCATTCATCAACATCGGAAATTCTGATGCTGGTAAGGAAGTAATCTCTATCTACAACCACAACGGATATGTTGAGGCTAAGTCAGAGGATTATGAGTCTGAGAGAGCTGCTCAGGAGCTTATCAAGTCAATGCAGTAAAAGTAATCACCTGGCGAGGTTCTTTCGAGCCTGGTGTGCTGCTTTGTTCTGGCGAGCGTAAGCGAGAGCAGAACTACCTAGTTTTTAATAGGGGGAGGTTATTTACCTCCCCTATTTTTTACCGTATTCTTTTTTTTCAATACCAGGAGAAATAAAATGATCAAGTTTGAAAACGTAGGAAAAGTATATCCAAATGGTTTCGAGGGACTCAAACACATCAACCTCGAAATTGAGCAGGGGGAATTTGTTGCTATTATTGGTCTGTCCGGAGCAGGTAAGTCCACACTTATTCGTACCATCAACAGGATGCACGATGTAACAAGTGGTAAACTCACCGTGGATGGTGTTGATGTCATGAGCTTGTCCGGCAAGTCTCTTAGAAGATTTCGTAGAAAGATAGGAATGATATTCCAGTCCTTCAACTTGATCACACGTACTACCGTTATCAAGAACGTGCTCACAGCCTTCGTTCCTGATATGCCCTGGTACAGATCAGCCTTCGGAATTTACACCAAGGAAGAAAAGATCAAGGCTTTAGAGTGTCTTGATAAAGTAGGTATTCTTGACAAGGCCTTTGTTCGTGCTGACCAGCTTTCCGGCGGACAGCAGCAGAGAGTTGCCCTTGCAAGAACTCTTGCACAGAATCCACAGATCATCCTTGCCGATGAGCCTGTTGCAGCTCTTGACCCTGTAACAGCCAAGCAGGTAATGGGTGACTTTAGAAGAATCAATGAGGACATGAACATCTCCATCCTCATCAATATCCACCACATCGATCTTGCCCTTCAGTATGCAACAAGGGTTATTGGTATCAGAGAAGGTGAGATCGTATTTGATGGCCCTGCAAAGGGAACTAACTGGGAAGAAGTTCTTGATCAGATTTATGTTGGAAAGGTGGACCGCGAGGGAAACGTTCAGGAAGAGGTGTAAGAGATGAATCTGACATTTTACGATAAGATCTTTAAACCAAAAGAATATGTTCTGCCCAACGGCAAGAAAGTTTATAAGAAAGCTTCAAGAGCACCCATCTATACTATTCTTATCCTTGCTATGTGTGCTCTTTCAGTAAAGATAACAGGGTTCGATATGAAGATCCTTGTTACCAGAATTAATCAGTTCTTTGTAATCTTAGGCCAGATGTTCCCGCCTAAGACCAGTTACATGCCAACTATCTGGGGACCACTTTTTGACACGATCAAGATGTCACTTCTTGGTTCAGTTGTGGGAGCTGTATTGTCTGTGCCTTTTGCTATGCTGGCCAGCACAAACGTATGCCCCAGTAAGATCGTTGTCTCAATTATGAGAGTTATGTTCAGTCTTATCAGAACCCTGCCAACCATCGTAATCGCGCTCGTTGCAACTCTGATCTTCGGACTTGGAACTCTTGCAGGTACAGTTGCCATCGCTGTTTTCTCTTTTGGCTACATCGGCAAGCTCACCTACGAGGAAATTGAGACTGTTGATATGGGCGCATTTGAAGCTATGCAGGCTATGGGAGCCAAGAGATCAGAGGCTTTTATCTCAGCTATCGTTCCGCAGGTTCTTCCTTTCTACCTTTCAAACTGCCTGTTTAACTTTGAAGGTAACGTAAGGTACGCTGCTGTTCTTGGTTATGTAGGAGCCGGTGGTATTGGTCTTATCCTTAATGAGAAGATCAGCTGGAGAGAGTATCCAAGCGTTGGAATGATACTGGTAGCTCTTTTTGTCACAGTATTCATAATAGAGTCAATCAGCCGTGCGCTTCGTAAGAAGCTTGTCTGAGCGCGGAGGTATTTGGAATGAATCAGAGAATTATAGACGCATATGAGAAAAGACCCAAGGACTGGGTTTACAATTTGATAACGGCCATCATCGTAGTTGGCCTCTTGGTATGGAGTGGAAGCGCCGTTGAGACCAGCGGCTCCACACAGGACGGCGGACAGATCGCACTTAACGTCCTCTCCGGAATCTTCCATCCCGACCTTGGCTTTTTGTTTGACTTTACCAAGCAGGGTGTTCCTTACCTGATGCTTGAGACTGTTTGTATCGCATTTTTGGGAACTATAGTCGGAGCTATTATTTCAATCCCTCTGGCTTTTATCTCAGCATCAAACCTAACACCACTTCCAATTGCTTTTGTGGGAAGAATGGTGATCATGGCAGCTCGTACAATACCGGCCTTTGTTTACGGTCTTATGTTCATAAGAGTAACAGGCCCCGGAGCCTTCGCAGGTCTCCTTACCATGGGCGTTTGCTCCATCGGTATGATCAGCAAGATGTACATCGAGGCCATTGAAGATCTTGATACTCACGTTATCGAGTCCCTGGATGCTGCAGGATGTAACACATGGCAGAAGATCCGCTATGGAATCCTTCCTCAGCTGATGCCCAACTTTGCATCAACAGCTATTTACAGATTTGATATCAATCTTCGTGATGCCACCATCCTTGGTATGGTAGGCGCCGGCGGATTCGGTGCGCCTCTTATCTTCGCAATGAATTCCTACAGATGGAATGAGGCCGGAGCACTTCTTGCCGGACTGATCATACTGATCCTTATCATCGAGTACATTTCAACCAGGATCAGAGTAAAACTTACAAGAGGATAATAAATATGCGTATCATTTTTACCACAGATACACACGGACACATATATCCGATAAACTATGCACAGAATTGCCCCGAGACCGCGGGGCTTTTTTGTGTTGCTGAGCAAATCACAAAGGATGAGAACACCCTGGTGATAGACGGCGGCGACAGCCTTCAGGGAACGCCCCTTACCACCTACTATTTGAACCACAGGGATGAATACGACTTTAATCCTGTGGCCGAGGGGTTCAACGCCATGGATCTTGATTTCTACACCCTTGGCAACCATGATTTTAACTTCGGATATGATGCGATCCTTGACTACACAAACGCCATGAAGGCAACACTTGTCTGTGCCAACGTAGAGGACAAAAGAGGGGCCCTTGGAATCCAGAAGAGCCTTGTTAAGGTCCTTGGCGACGGGACAAGAGTCGGAATAACCGGCGCAGTTACAGACTATGTAAACGTATGGGAACAGCCTGAACACCTCACAGAGCTGGTTGTCGGCGATCCTATAGAGGCTCTGGCAAAAGAGCTTGAGGAGCTCCGCGACAAATGCGACATAACCGTATGCATCTATCACGGCGGTTTTGAAGAGGATTTAAAGACGGGAAAGCTCTTTTCCCAGACCAAAGAAAACCAGGCTTGCAAGATTGCAAGAGAACTGGATTTTGATATTCTGCTGACAGGTCATCAGCACATGGCAATAGAGGGAGTTAACTTAAGCGGAACCTATGGTGTTCAGACACCGGATCAGGCAAAGATGTACAGCCTGATCGATGTGGAAGGCTCCAAGGGAAGCTGGAATATAACATCTAAGCTTGTGCCGCTTGATAAACCCGGAGAGGGCTATGAGAAGATAAAAGGGGCTCACTCCTTTATGGAGGGACTTAACGAAAAGCTGCAGAAATGGCTGGATGAGCCAATTGGCGGCCTAAAGGAGGCCATTGCACCTGAGCCAAAGATTGACGTGGCGCTTCATGGAAGCAAGGTTGCTTCTATATTCAACCAGGTTGAGCTGGAGTTTACCGGCGCTGATTTTGCATGCACTTCTCTTTCAAATGACCCTCTTGGACTTAACAAGGATATTACAGTAAGGGATGTTCTTGGTATTTACCAGTTCAGCAACACTGTTCAGGTGAAAGGCGTTACCAAGGCTGTTCTAAAAGAGGCTCTGGAGAGATGTGCAGAGTATCTCGAATACGATGATGAGACCGGCGAATTCAGAGTTTCTGCTCCGTTCCTGCAGCCAAAAGTCGAGCACTATAATTATGATTTTTATGCGGGACTGGAGTACGAGTTTGACTTCACAAGGCCTGTTGGAGACAGGGTTGTTGTCCTTAAAAAGCTCGATGGAACTGAGCTCTCCGATGATGAGACCTATACACTGGCAACCAGTGACTACAGGGCAACAGGAACCGGTGGATACGAGTGCATCGGAAAGAGTCCTCTGGTTCGCAGCTACTCCGACGAGATGCCGGATCTGCTGATCGACTTCATCCGCAGGAACTCACCAATAGGCGAGATCAAAAACAGCAGATTCTCCTGCAAGCCGCAAAAACAGTGAATCGGTTGACTTTTGAATTTTTAAAAGGCATACTATATTTGTTGAAAACTCGCATTGTGAAAGATATATAGAAGGTTTTGTAATGTATAAAAGACTAGACAGAAATGATACCTGCTGGTGTGGAAGCGGCAAGAAATATAAGAGCTGCCACGCAGCATTTGACGATAAGATAATTAATTTTCAGCGCCAGGGAATGATCGTGCCAAACAGAGGTCTTTTCAAGTCCGAAAAGGACATTGAGGGCATCAAGAAGAGTGCGGTTATCAATATGGCGGTGCTGGATGAGATCGGAGAGAAGATCCATGCCGGCATGTCCACACAGGAAATCGACGACATTGTTTACAACACAACCACCAAGATGGGCGGTATTCCTGCAGATCTTGGCTACGAGGGATTCCCAAAGAGCGTGTGCACTTCCATCAACGAGGAGGTTTGCCACGGTATTCCGTCAGATGACATCATCCTGAAGGAAGGGGACATTGTAAACGTCGACTGCTCAACAATTCTGGACGGCTATTTTTCGGATTCGTCCCGAATGTTCTGCATCGGAGAGGTTTCTCCGGAGAAGAAGAGACTTGTGGATGTTACTAAGGAGTGCTTAGAGGAAGGCCTTAAGGCTGTTATCCCCTGGACACCTATCGGAGATATGGGACACGCAGTTCATCAGCACGCTTTAAAGAACGGCTACACTGTAGTTCGTGAGATTGGTGGACACGGCTGCGGAAACAAGTTCCACGAGGAGCCTTTCGTAAGCTTCGTCAGCGAACCCGGTACCGGAATGCTGATGGTTCCCGGAATGGTATTCACCATCGAGCCCATGGTAAATATGGGTGGGAACGAGATCTTCATAGATGAAGAAAACGACTGGACTGTCTATACAGCAGACCTTAAGCCCTCTGCCCAGTGGGAAGTTGAGCTTTTGGTGACAGAGACAGGTTACGAGCTACTTTGCTGGTAATAAATATTGGGAAGGTGATAAGTAATGCAGAATAAAGGAAAATACTATATTACAACAGCTATTGCATACACATCAGGCAAGCCCCACATTGGTAACAGCTACGAGATCGTGCTGGCAGATGCTATTGCAAGATATAAGAGAAGAGACGGCTACGATGTTCACTTCCAGACAGGCTCCGACGAGCACGGCCAGAAGATCGAGACAAGAGCGATTGAAGCCGGCTGCAGCAGCCCCAAGGAATTCGTGGATCAGGTTTCAGATGTTATCAAGGGTCTTTGGAACCTCATGGATACATCCTATGACAGATTCATCAGAACAACAGATGACGACCATGTTAAGCAGGTTCAGAAGATCTTCAAGAAGTTCTATGACCAGGGCGACATCTACAAGGGCTCTTACAAGGGAATGTACTGTACTGAGTGTGAGGCCTTCTACACAGAGTCTCAGCTTGTTGACGGAAAATGTCCTGAGTGCGGAGGACCTGTTCATCCCGCAGAGGAAGAGGCATATTTCTTCAAGATGAGCAAATATGCTGACAGACTTATCGAGCATATCAACACACATCCTGAGTTCATTCAGCCTGTATCCCGCAAGAACGAGATGATGAACAACTTCCTTCTCCCGGGCCTTCAGGATCTGTGCGTTTCAAGGACTTCCTTCAAGTGGGGGATCCCTGTAGATTTTGATGACAAACACGTAGTTTACGTATGGCTTGATGCTCTTTCAAACTACATAACCGGTATCGGATACGACGCAGATGGCAACAGCTCCGAGGAATACAAGAAGTGGTGGCCTGCAGACCTTCATCTTATCGGAAAAGACATCATCAGATTCCATACAATTTACTGGCCAATCTTCCTCTTTGCTCTGGGAGAGCCTCTTCCAAAGCAGATCTTTGGTCACCCATGGCTGCTACAGGGCGGCGAAAAGATGAGTAAGTCCAAGGGCAATGTAATCTATGCAGATGACCTTGTAAGCCTCTTTGGCGTTGATCCTGTAAGATACTTTGTTCTCCACGAGATGCCATTTGATAATGACGGTGTCATCACATGGGAGCTTTTGGTAGAGAGATTTAATTCAGATCTTGCCAATACCCTTGGAAACCTTGTTAATCGTACCATCGCAATGAGCAACAAGTACCTTGGCGGAGTGGTTGCCGACAAGGGAGTAAAAGAGCCAGTAGACGACGAGCTCAAGGCTGTAGTAACAGGCTGCTATGACAAAGTAGAAGCCAAGATGGACGAGCTGCGGGTAGCTGATGCACTTACAGAGATATTCACTCTTTTCAAGAGATGCAATAAATACATTGACGAGACAGAGCCATGGATCCTTGGTAAGGACGAGAGCAAGAAGGACAGACTTTCAACAGTTCTTTACAACCTGGTTGAGTCAATCCTTATAGGAGCAGCCCTTCTTGATCCGTTTATGCCTGAGACAGCTCAGAAGATCAAGGAACAGCTCTCAGCTCCTGAAAGAGATTTCGACCAGCTGGGAAGCTTTGGTCTTCTTCCAAATGATACCAAGGTATGTGAAGCTCCCGAGATGCTCTTTGCCCGCAAGGATTTAAAGGATGTCCTTGAGAAGGCAGCAGAGATCACAAAGAAGCAGAAGGCAGACTTTGAGGAATCCCAGAAGAAGGCAGCCATCAATCTTGCCAAGGCAGGACTTGCACCTGCTCCCGCACCTGCGGCTGAAGCAGACAATGCATCAGAAGAGAAGGCTGTTATCGATATCCCTGCCAAAGAGGAGATCTCTTTTGACCAGTTTGGAACAATGCAGTTCCAGGTTGGAGAGATCATTGCCTGCGAGGCAGTTGAGAAGTCCAAGAAGCTCCTTTGCTCACAGGTTAAGATCGGAAGCCAGGTTAAGCAGATCGTTTCCGGAATAAGAAAGTATTATTCTCCGGAGGAGATGGTCGGCAAGAAGGTAATGGTTCTCGTTAACCTTAAGCCTGCCAAGCTTGCAGGAGTAATGTCAGAGGGAATGCTCCTTTGTGCTGAGGATGCCGAGGGCAACCTTTCACTTATGGTTCCCGAGAAGGAAATGCCATCCGGAGCAGAAATCTGCTGACATATATTGTGGCGCCTAAATAGTCAAATCTGTAGTATGATATATATACATAAATAAATTCTTATTGGGGAGGATTCCAATGGTACGCAAAGAGGAACTGACTTACAAATCAAGAGACAGACAGACTATGCTTCATGCAATCAGATGGATTCCTGAGGGTGAACCGATCGCAATACTTCAGATCATCCATGGAATGCAGGAGTACGTTGATCGCTATGATGAGTTTGCAAACTACCTGGCCGAGAAGGGCATCCTGGTAATAGGTAATGACCATCTTGGACACGGCGGATCTGTCGGCGAGAGAGGTACCTATGGTTATTTCTGCAAGAACGATGCTGCAACTGTCCTTGTAAGGGATGCGCACAGACTTAAGAAGATGACCCAGGAAGACTATCCGGGAATTCCATGCTTTATTTTGGGACACAGCTTTGGCTCATTTGTTGCCAGAGAGTATCTCACAAGATATGGCACAGGTATCAAGGGCGCAATCATTCAGGGAACTGCTTATATGCCCGGCGGCACAGTAAAGAGTCTTTCCGGCCTTGTAAGCTTCCTTACTGTTATCATGGGCGAGAAGTATCGCAGCTCCATGGTTAACAACATGGCGTTCAAGGGATACCTAAAAAAGATTCCTAACCCCAGAACCAAGCAGGACTGGCTTTCTCACAATGAGGCCAGTGTAGACAAGTATATTGCTGACCCTGCATGTAACTTTGTATTCACCTTAAACGGCTTCAAGACTATGGCTGAGCTTCTTAAGAGAATTCAGGATACAGACAAGATGGAGGATATTCCAAAGGATCTGCCTATCCTTATAACAGCCGGAAAAGAAGACCCTGTAGGTGATTACGGCACAGCTCCTGAAAAGCTCTTCAACATTTATCAGAACGACCTTAAGATCAAGGACGTAGAACTCAAGCTCTATGAGGGAATGCGTCACGAGCTTCAGCAGGAGATCGGAAGAGAGCAGGTATTTGCTGATCAGTTTAACTGGATCAAGAGAGTGGTCGATAGTGGAGCCAATAGTTGACACATCAAAAATAATGGTGAGGTGTGCTTACCATTCTGATTGGGATGGGGCGATGAAGCTTGCATGGGATACCTTTGTGAGATTCGACGCCCCTGACTATTCTGCGGAAGGAGTTGAGAACTTCCGCAAATTTGTTAATGATGATATGCTAAGAAAAATGTTCGTGGCAGGTCATTATCAGCTTTTTGTTGCCACGGAGGGGGAAAAATATGTAGGTATGCTTTCTTTGCGTGAAAAGAAGCATATCTCTCTTTTGTTTGTGGATGAAAATTATCACAGACATGGAGTAGCCAGTGCGCTGCTTA
>JAEEGK010024689.1_pt1 | contig 12429 bp, 6 predicted proteins | sample 8958771 | NCBI WGS metagenome assembly JAEEGK01 (sample SAMN16246547, study PRJNA631951) | gut metagenome | biome: gut microbiome; feature: rumen; material: SC-attached | host: Bos | place: Iran: Karaj | collected 2018-10 | reverse complement strand
CTAACAGCTTCAATTAAAACTTCTTTAATATCTTTTTTTTTTTCATTTTTTTCATTTTGTCTTTCTTTAACTAAACTTTCTAAATCTTTTTTAATATGAGGTTCTTGAGAAGAATATTTTTCTTTAATATCTTTTTGTAAATATAATTTATTTAATCTTCTATATTCAATTTCAAAATTTTTAATATCCATTTCTCCTATTTTTTTATCATTTTTATCCCTTTTAAAACAACAATATAATTCATCATTTTTAGAAATAATTTTATATCTTTTTGGTAATCTTAAAATTTCACATATTTTATTCATTTCAACACATTTTTCAAAAATTTCATTTCTATTATCGTTTTTTCTTTTTTCAAATATTTTTCTTATTTTTTCTTCTTCTTTTTTAGCTTCTATTTCTCTTTTTTTTATTATATTTTTTGAATTATATTTAATTTTTTTTTGTCTTTCTTTTTCTTCTAAATTAAATTCTTTTTTAATATAGTCTTCAATATATTTTTCTTCTTCATTAATATTCATTTTTGAATTCAAACTCTTTAATGAACTTCTTTTACTTATTGTTATTGGTTTACTATCAATATTTATTTTTGAAGAATTTTGACTTCTTGGTATTCCACTTATTGGTCTTTTTCTAAATGAAGATTTTTTATTATTTATTTTACTTATATTATTATTAAAATTTCTGATTCCATCTTTTCTAATTATGTCATTTATGTCTTTATTAAATTTTACAAATTCATTATTTATAAAAGCAATTTCATAAATACTTTTTATATTATTATTATTTATTTTTAATTGTTTACTTGAATTTGGTCTTTCATTTAAAGAAGTATTATTACTTTTATCATTTAAAGATATATTTGATTTATCACTTTCACTTTCTTCATATAATTTGTTTACAAATTTAGAAATTGAAATATAATTATCTTTTGCTCCTTCATTATTATAATCAAATAAAATTTTAACATATTGTTTTGGTATTATATAATGAATTGATTGAAGAAGAGATTTAAAATCTTCAAATGATAAAAATATATTTTCATTATCAATAAAATCACTTTTTTTAATTTTATTTTTATCTATAAAATTTGATAAATCTTTTATAATTTCTTCATATTTTTTATCACATTCTTTTTCTTGTTTAGAAGAAACACTTTTATTAGAATTATTAGAAGAAGAAATTAAATTTGCACTTTGTGGTTTTTGTTTAGAAATAATTTTAGTATTATTTTGAGGATTATTATTTATTTGGTATGAACTCATTGGTCTTTGATTTATTTTTGTTTCTGTTTTTTTATGTTCTTCATATGCTTTTAAAATTCCTTTTCCAAATGAATCTTGAGAACTTGTTTGAACTGAATAATCTTCATTAATTGATTCTATAAAATCTTCATCATATTTTTCTTCATCAATCATTTTTAATTTTAATTTTTAGAAATTTATTTTTTAATTATTCGAAAATAATATTCGAAAAATAAAATTAAAAATAATGAATTTCTTATCTATTTTAGATAAAAAGAAAATAATATATAAATATATGATAATCAAAAAAAAAACTAATAAAAAAAATGCCAAAATATAAATATATAAAAGAATTAGGAAAAGGAGCATATGGAGAAGTAATAGAAGTAGTTGATGAGGAATCAAATAATCAAAGATATGCAATAAAAAGAATATTAAAAAAGAAAATAATTGCAAATAGTTATCTTCATGAAGCTTTTTGGAAAGAAATAGATATAATGAAAAAATTAAATTGTAAAAATTCAGTTCGTTTTTATTCTTTTTTTCAATCACCAAATAATTATAATGTTGTAATGGAATTATGTGATGAAGATTTATTTAAATATATAAATAAAAAAAAGAATTTATTATCAATTGAAGAAGTAAGAAATATTTTACTTCAATTAAACAATGTTTTTAAATTAATGGTATCTCAAAGAATAATGCATCGTGATTTAAAACCACAAAATATAATGATTAAATTTTTAAATAAGGAAAAAACAGAATATTTAGTTAAATTAGCTGATTATGGTTTTAGTAAAAGTCTTGAAAATAAAACACTTACAAAATCATATTTAGGAACTCCTTTAACAATGGCTCCTGAAGTTTTACAAAGAAAAGAATATTCTATGAAAGCTGATTTATGGAGTGTTGGTATTATTATTTATTTATTATTATTTAAAGATGTCCCTTATTCAGGAATCAATGAATTTGAAATTTTAAATCAAATTATCAGTAATAAACCTTTAAAAAAGTGTAGTAATAATTTATTAAATGATTTAATTAATAAATTACTTGTTGTTGATCCTAATTTAAGAATTGGATGGAATGATTATTTTAATCATCCTTTTTTTAATTTTGGTCTTAATGAAATTCAAGAAAAGAAAAAAGAAAGATTTCAAATTATAAATCAAATTCTTTTTGATTTTAAATCTAAAGATTTTCATGTTTTTATTGGGAAAGATTATTATAATAATCAAAATGTTATTATGAAACAATATTCTATTTCTTTTTCTAAAAGATATAATCATGAAATTCAAAATGAAATTAAAATAAGTAAATTTTTTATATATTGCAAATATGCCCTACATTTTAAATTTAGTTATCAAGATGATAATTATTTTTATTTGATTTATGATTATTGTAAAGGAACATCTTTATTTCAATATGCATTAAATAATGATTTAAGTGAAGATTTCATTAGAAATTTAAACATTGGATTTTATAATAATATAGTTTCATATATGAAATTATCAATTATTCACTTTCCAATATTATGTACTTATAATTTTATGATAAATGAAAAATATAATTTAATATTATTTGATTTTGGTTTAATTAAATATGTTCTACCAGAACTTAAATCTATGGAATTTTATCTATCTTCCCCTTCAGAAATAAATGAAATTTCAATGAAATCAAATATATTAACATATGGATTTACATTAGCCAAAATTTTTATTAGAAATAAAGAAATTACAATTAAAGATAAATCATTGAGTCTTTCTGCAGAAAAAAATATGTCAGATAATTTCAATAATTTTTTAAAAAAATGTTTGAAAAAAAATAAATTAAAAAGATATTGTTATAATGATTTTCCCTTAGATCCTTTTCTCTTAAACATTTTTAATGAAAATGAAGCTTTATTAACTTCTTCTAGGTTAGATTCTATTATTAGTACATTAGAAAATAAATTTGAATCTATTTTAAGTTATTATGAAGAAATTATTACTAAAATTAAAAATATAGAATTTTTAAATATGATTCAATTATTTTTAATTATGTCTTCTAAAGAATTAGAAATTATTCATAATATTTTTTCTAAAATTGAAAAAAAAAATGATAAATTTGAATTAAATGAAGAAATTTCTTTTATTCAAATTATGAATAATTCAAAATCTGATTTAGTAACTTTTAATTTAAGTTTAATAAATGATTTAAATAAATTGTTTTCTCAAAATCAAAATGAAAAAATAAAATCTTTCATTAAAAAAGTAGAAAGTTATATAAATTCATTTAAAAATTTAATAATAAAATTTGACATAAAAATAAATATTGAAGATACAAATTCCTTAATAAAAATATTATTTGAAAATATTTTTGGAATTTCAGATGAAAATCACATAAATAAATATTTTTATAATTTAGTTTCTGAAGGAATGGAATATTTTGATGAAATGAATTTTAAATTATCATCAAAATATTTTGAAATAGCAGAATTATTAAGTGAATATATAATTTTAGTTCAATTATTTTTATCTAATAATGTGGATAGTATAAATAATTTTAAATTATTAAATCAAATATTTAGTTCTGATAATCATGAAATAGAAATTACTACAAAAGGAATTGAAAAAGAAAAAGAAAAATATTTAATTATTTCTTTCTTTGGTGGTTTATTAAGAAATTTTTTGAATCAATTATATAAAGAAGAAAAAATTAAATTTGATAATTTAGATAATACTAATTATAACACTGTTATTGAGTTTTATCCTCAATTAATGAAATTTATTGTTGATTCAAATATAAATATAAGTAAATAAAGAATTAATAAAAAATATTTAAAAAATATCATCCATATTTTCTGCAGGCTTAGCATAATCAAAGCTATTTAAAAAATCAGAAGCAGTGAAAATAAAGAATTTTTCATTTTCTAATTGAACAATATTTAAAAAGTTTTTATTATTAAATTCACTAATAGAAATTGATTGTTCGAAATTTCCAGTATCATTTTTAGCAAAAATTATTATATCATTACTACTTCCAACGAATAAAATTTCAGAATCAATAATACAAGAACCCCAAGCACTAAACTTTATTTTTTCTTTATTACATAATATACCATTTTTATCTATTGAAAAAAAATATATATAATTTCCACATATAATAAATGAATTATTATCTAATATATTTATTCCAAATCTACTATAACAAACTGCATCTGGAAAATCATTTTTTTTTTTTAATTTATCTTTTTCTTCTAATATTATATTATATATTGTTGTTCCTGAAAAACCTGATGATATTAATATTGCTTCTTCTTTATTTTCATCATTTTTTCTTTTCATCAATTCAATTGATAATATTTCATTATCTTCTTTGAAAGAATAGTTTTCTTTTATTGTATTTTGATTTTTAATTTTCATATCCCATATTTTAATATATGAATCCAAAGAACAAGAAAATAATAATTCATTATTATAAAATATTATTTTATTAATAACATCATCATGTGCATTATCAATAATAATATCTTCCTTAAAATCTATATTCTCATTATTTTTCTTCCAAATTTTAATTTCTGTATCAGAACAACTTGAAAAACAATTATCATCAAAAATAGAAATATACATAACACAATTTTTATGTGCTTCTTTATCAAAACATGGTTTTAATTTTATATTAAATATATTATGGATTATATCTTTCTCATAAATTTCAATTCTTCCATTCCATGTTCCAATTATATGAAGTCCATTTGGAAATGTTGATAAACATGTTATATTTTTTTTTTCTACTTTTCTATCTGAAAATACTTTTATTTTATAATCTGATTCTATTTTATCTCCCTCTTTTTTTGGTATTGCTATTTCCATTAAACTACTCATTTGCTCAAATAATTTGTGAATTACTTGATTTCTATTTTCATTTAATGTTATAGTATAATCTTCTTTTAATTTTAATGTTATTTTCATCAATCCTTTGTCTTGGTCATATTCTAATTCAAATCTTTTGTTATTCAATAAATCAACTATTCTTTCTTTTATTTCTTGTAAACTTTTATCTTTAAAATCACTGTTTACATTTAACTTTTCTTGCTCAATTGAAGTGTCCAAATATTTAAAATCTTCATCATTTTGAACAAATATGTTTATAGCATTTTTTGTATTATTTTCTTTTAATTTTATTGTCCAATTTTTATATTTGATAATTTCTTCTTCCATATCTACCATATTATTATTGTCTATTAAAAAAGTTAATTATGATTTTTTTATATCTTTTTAAAAAATATTTTTAACAATATGATTAAATAATTATTGAAATTATAGAAAAAAATGTCAGAGAAAAAAGAAGAAAGTTTAAAATTTCCAGAAAGTTTTTCAATATTACCAGAATATATAGAAACAATAAATGATATATATCTCTTAAATTTATTTATTCCATTAGTAGAGAAAAATCCAATAATAAAAAATTTATTAAAATCGAAAATAAATCAAATAAAAGAAAAGAAAATTTCAGAATCAGATGAATTATTATCAAAAACAGAAAAAGAATCGGGAAATAATTTTATGAAAAATCAAAGTTATAATGAAGCAATAACTCATTATACTTATTCTATAATTTCAAATCCAAATGAATCAACAACTTATTGTAATAGAGGATTTGCATTTATGAAAATAAATGAAGAAGAAAAAGCAATTTTTGATTTTACAAAAGCTATAAATTTAAATAATAATTATGTAAAAGCTTATTATAGAAGAGCAATGTGTTATTCAAAAATAAAAAAATATAAATTAGCTTATGATGATTTATTATATTTAATTAATTCTGACAATGATTCACAAGAAGTAGAAAATTTAGTTGAATCAAATTTAAAAAATTGGAAAAATGATGTTGGTGATAATTTTAAAAGTATTTCTTCACAATTAATTAATAATTTAAATGAAGCTAGAAATCATAAATTAATATTAGAAAAAAATCCATGGGAAATTTCAAAAGAAAAAAAAGAAAATTTTGAAAAATGGAAAGAATCAGGAAATAAAGTTAAAGAAGAAATAATAAATGAAATAAATAATAAGAAATATAATAAAGCAAATGACATTGTAAATTTATGTTATCAACAATGTAAAAAATTTAAAGAAGGATTTGAGAATAATAATATTTATTATATTGAAATAATTAATTCAATGAAAGAACTAAATTGTTTAAAATTATTATTAGATAATGCACCAGAAGAAAAAAAAGAAGAAGTGAAAAAAGTAAAAAAAGTAAATTTAAATAGAGATAATTTTTTTAAAACCTCTCTTTTAAGTAAAGAACAAAGAGAAAAAGCAACAAAAATTGCAGAAGAAGATATTCATTTTTCTGATTTTTCTAAAAGTGCATATGGATTTGAAAAAGCTTTTAATTCTTTTAAAGATAGAGAAGAAAAATTTTTTGAATTTTTAATATATTTTGAAGGAAAAAATATTTTAGAAAGTTATAAAAATACTGAAATTCCTGTTCCTGTTTTAAATGGTATTATTAAATGTTTTAAAAATAGAAGTTCTGATATTTTATCATATACAAATTTATTTGTTGATTATTTTCAAGGAATTTGTAAATCTAAATCTTTTGGATTGGTTAAAAACTTTATTAAAAAAAGTGATAAAGAATTAATTAGAAATTTACTTAATAAAATTTCTGAAAATGATTCTTCTAAAAAAGAGTTATGTGATAAATTAGTAAATGAATTCAAATAAAATATATTTTTTTAAAATATATTAAAAAAAATAATTTATTTAAATGTTTTATAAAAAATTAAAAAAGTTAATTTAAATAAATCAAGAAAATAAATAATTTGAAGAATATGTATTTATTCATTTCTTTTACAATTATAATTTAAATATAAATTATTAATTATTGTAATAAATTAACATATGAAATTATATATAATAGATATAATAATTGAAATTTTTTTTTTATTAATCAATCTTTTATTTATATGTAAAAAACTAATTTACTCCAAATTATTATTTAAATCTATTTATCATTTAAATAAAGAAAATAAAAAATGTCAAGCGATTTATACCTATGTCAATATTGTAAAAAAATTTTTAAAAGTAAAGAACATGAAAAATTTTGTAGTAAGAATTTCTATTTATTAAGTTTAGCAAAAGCAAATTTGAAAAATTCAAATGGAAACAAAGATAAGGACAGTGGAGCGTTTCCAATTGAACAATATTCTGAGTTAAAAAAATTGGAGCAGGAACCAATTTATGAAACAAAATTTCTACCAATTAATTCTCAACAATCATCAAATGTTTCTAAAAAAGGAGGTATTACTTTTAATGGAAATCAACCTGGTATTACTAATAGTGGTCAGGAAGATAATCAAAATAATATAAATCAAAATTCTTCTGGTAAAGAAATCAATCCACAAACTAAAATGGTTTTAGGTGATCTTAAAGAATTAATTGATGAAATACAAAATAATTAAAAATTAAAATATTATATTGATTATTATAGGATTATTAAAGAAATTATTTTTTTATATTGTAAAAAATAAAAAATATCAAAAATCTAAATAAACAATCATTTAAAAAAATAAATAAATAAAAGTATCAAATGGAAAACATAGAAACATATAAATGTGCAAAATGTAATCACGAAATTCCAATAACAAACAAAGTATTACATGAATTACGTTGTCCAGGACCATCACAAAAAGAAGAGAATATTGAGAATAAAAATAATGTGAATTTGGAAAATGAAAAAAAAAAAAACGAACCTGAAAAAGAAAAAAACGAACCTGAAAAAAAGTTAATCAAAAAGGAAGAAGAAGTTAAATTTATTCCCGAAACCTCAGAATTATTTACTTGTTCTGAATGTAATCAAACAATGCTTTTAAAAGAAAAAGAAGATCATATGTTAAGTCATGCTTTACAAAATGAAGAATATGAACAAAATAATGAAGAGAGAAAAAGGGAAGAACAAAGATTGAGAGATAGACATGAAGAAAGAAGAAATGGAAGAAGAGTTGTTAGAGAAAGCAACGGTTATACAAGAGAATCTTTTGAAGAGGATTTAGGAAATGGAATGATTAGAGTATCAAATATTTTAAAAGATCCAAATGGAAATGTTATTTCACATCAATCAAGTGTCTTACAAATGAATAGAAATAATAATAATAATAATAATAATTATAATAATAATAGAAGATTATATGATGATGATAATAATAATAATATTGGAAGACATCAAATTACAAGAGATAATTATGGAAATAACATTGAAACAATTACTAGACGACTTCCTAATGGCGGCATATCTAAAAAAAGAATTGTTAAGGACATAAATGGTAATATAATATCAGAACAAGAACAAATTATTTCAAATAATTCTAATTCTAATATTATAATGAATTCGAATAATAACAGAAGAAATATGAATAATAATAATATGGATATGAATATGAATAATATGAATATGAATATGAATGAAATGATGAGTAATATGATGAGACAAATGAATATGATACCACGTTTAAATACGAGAAATGGTTTAATGAGTAGTTTCAATGATTTTAATGAAATTGAAAATATGTTTAATAATAATCCTTTCTTTAATGCTATGAGAATGTCAAATTTTATGGGAATGAATATGCATAATCCAAATGTTTCTCCAGTTCAAAGAAATGTTTTAGAATCATTACCTGAAATCACATTAGATGATATAAGTAAATTAGATGGAGAAAAAAAAAGATGTGTAATTTGTTTAAATGATTTTAATGTAGGTGATAAAGTTATGATATTACCTTGTGTTCATATTTTTCATTCTAAATGTATAAGAGATTGGTTTGGTTCAAAAGATACATGTCCAATATGCAAATTTAAATTAACTCCAGAAAACATAAATAGAAATTATGAATAAATTATAAATAAGAAAAAAAAAATATTCTTTAATTTAAAAATATATTTAATTAAAAGAAAATCATAATTCAGGGATATTATCTAAAATATCTTGTCTTTTATATTCATCAGTAGTTTTTTTAGCTTTATAGAATTGATAAGAATAGTAACCTCCAGGGATAATAACAATTGCTCCAAGAACCCAAAACATAATTCCTCCTCCTGGAGTTGCATCTGCAATTGCATTTATAAATCCTAATATTATTAATACTACTCCTAATCCTGCTAATATTAATGATACTATAAATGTCTTTTTTAATCTTAAAGGAATTTTAAATTTTGTTGGAAATATTATATTATTATCATTATTTTGTATATTCATATTATTTATTATGTTGTTGTTATTTTTTAATTCTTCTTTTTCGTTTTTTACTTTTGGATTCTCTTCTATATTTATATCATCGTTATCTATTAATTCATTTTCTTTTTTTTCGTTTTTTGAAATGTTCTGTGATTTATCTTTTTCAATGTCAGATACATCTATCATTTCTACTCCATTTCTTTTATCCATTTAAATTTAAAAAATGTTTTTTTTTCAAATCTTTTTTATTTCTTTTTCTCAATAAAAAAATAAAAAATTAATGTCTAAATCAAGAAAAACTAATTCTTCAGTAAGTTTTTCAAAAGAAGAAATAAAGGAAAAATTAAGAGAAATTTTATTAAAAATGAATAGTGAATATTCTTTATCTCACTTTTGTGAAGATATAGAAAATATAACAGGAGGAAAATTTTCTTTTTTAACATTTAGAGAGATATTAGATAAAATATATCCTAATATTCAAAAAGGAGATAAAATATATTTATTAAAATATACATCATTAAGTTCTTTAGGAATTTCTGAAAATTTTCTTTTAGTTTCTCTTTATAAACTTTTTTCTTTTTTTGAAAAAATTATAGATAAAAGAATTCTTTCTCCTTCGTTTGTTTATTATAAAGTTGTTGATATAATCGAAAAAAAATTTAATCTTTCAACTTTAGAATTAATATATAAATTTAATCTTACTTTAGAAACTGAAGTTACTGTAAATGATTTTTATACTTCGTTTTCTCAGAAATTATTATTAGATGAAATAAGTAATATTATTTTATTTAAGGGGATTGATTATAAGAAAAAAGGGAAAATTCGTATTGAAGATTTAGTTTTAGTTATTGATTCTTTTAGAGATAATTCTTTGGAAGAAAATAAAATTGATGATGATGCAATTAAAAAAGCACAAATATTAAAAATATTTATGGATAAAAATTTAATTACTGTTGACCAATTATTTGAAGGAGCTGATTTAAATTTTTTAAATTATGATGATTTAAAATCAAGAATAATGAAAGAAATAATATTATCTCAAAAAAATTTTAATGAAGAAGAACCAATAAATGAATCAACAGTAGATAATGTTTTATTACATTTAAATAAAAATGATAAAATATTTAAAGATTCATTTGAACAATATTTACCGAGTGAAAAGATGAAAAAAGAGGAAGAAAATAATAAAATATTTTTAAATGATATTCAGAAATATTGGATAAATGAATATTTAGATATGTTATCTTCAATAAGTATAACACCAAAAATGGCTTTTGAAGCAGTATCACATGTAAATCAAAAAAATATAATAAATTTAGAAGATTTGAAAAGACAATTAAAAATAATTTTACCAAATGGAAGAATTACAACAGAAGAAGCAAATTCAATTATGGATTCTTTTGATTTAAATAAAACAAGACAATTAGAGATTAATCAATATGAAAATATTATAAATCAAGTATTAAATGGTGGAAATGAAAATAAAGTTAAAACTAATAATGATTTTAATAATAATAATCGAAATATTATGAATATTTGGGCAAGAGGAGATAAATCTACTAATTATCATTTATTACCTGTTAAAGGGAATTTTAAAATTTTAGATAATTTAAGAAAGGATTTGGAAAAAAATTTAATTTTATATGATAATAAAGAAAATGATATTAATGCAAATAATATTAAAGTAGAAAATATTAATGAAGGTGATAATACTACTTTTATTGAAGAATATGATCCTATTTCTAACAAAAATATTAAGAAATATACTAATGAAAATGATGGAGTAAATAAAAGTAAAAATAAATTTAAAAATGATTCTTTCCCTATTGAAGAATATGAAGATGAGTTTAATTTGATTGAAGCACTTGAAAATTTTTCTACTGAAAAAAATTATTTTGCTACTTTTGAATTATTTAATTATTTAACTATAAAAAATCATTTTCCAAGAGAAAGAATGTCACAATTTGTTAAATTATTAGATAATGATTTAGATGGTTTTATTTCTTTATTAGAAGTTATGTCATTTTTATTAAATTATTTCAAACATAGAAGTACAAAATTATTATTAAAATATTTATATATTCAAATTTATAATGAATTTAAAATGGACTCTTGTGATGATTTTTTCATTAAAAATAATATTGATATTTATAAAGAAGTATATGTAAATAATTTATGTAAATTGCTAAATAATTTAAATGTTGAATTTCCTATTTCTACAAAATTATATGATGAAATGACTACAATTTTTCCTTCTCCAATTACATATAAACATTTATGTGAATTAATTGATGAATATAAAGATCAAGATAAATTTAATAAAAAATCTTTATTTAAAAATGGTACTCATGAAGTTGATATGAAATATTTAGAAGATTGTATTAAAAGAATAATTTATGGAATAATTGATGAAGATGATTTTATAAATACAGATTATTTAAAGGCAAAGAATTTTAGAGACAATTTAAGAAATATATTAGATAAATGTGATAATGTTATGAATTTAGAACAATATAATTTAAATTTTGTTAAGGCTTTAAACATAGAACCTGAAATTTCTTTAACAATATTTCAATTATTAAAAAATATTTCTCCTGAAGGAGAACAATTAATTTCAAAAAGTGATTTAATTTTTTTTTTAGAATCTTATATAACTGATAATGATAATATTAATTTAATTGATGATTCCTTATTAAATGAAAAAATAACAACTTCTGAAATATTACAAAATTTAGAAAATAATAGTGCTTCCATAAAATATGCTTTTGAAAAAATCCCTTTTAGTAGAAATGGAGTTTTAACTATAAATGAAATTAGAAATACTTTAACTCAATTTTATAACGGTATATTACCAAAAAAACATTTAATGCAAATTCTTTCTGATTTAGATGATAATAAAAATGGTATGATAAGTTATTTACAATTAGAAATGTTTATATATGAATATTCAGGAAGT
>JAEEGK010024688.1_pt1 | contig 12429 bp, 10 predicted proteins | sample 8958771 | NCBI WGS metagenome assembly JAEEGK01 (sample SAMN16246547, study PRJNA631951) | gut metagenome | biome: gut microbiome; feature: rumen; material: SC-attached | host: Bos | place: Iran: Karaj | collected 2018-10 | reverse complement strand
AGTCCACCCAGCGGACCATGCGGCGCACGGTCTTCTTCCATTCGCTGGTGTACTTGAGCACCTTGCTGCGGCAGGTTTCGTTGAACTTATCGACACCGAGCTTCTGGATTTCGGCAACGCCTGCGAGGCCGAGTTCGTTCTGCACCAGGGATTCAATCGGAAGGCCGTGGCAGTCCCAACCGAAACCGCGGGGGACCTTCTTGCCCTTCATGGTCCAGTAACGCGGAACGATGTCCTTGATGGTACCGGCAAGCAAGTGACCGTAGTGCGGAAGGCCCGTTGCAAACGGAGGGCCATCGTAGAAAGTGTACGGTTCAGTTTCCGGACGGGAGTCCAGCGACTTCTTGAACGATTCATCCTTATCCCACAGGGCGAGCACGCGCTCTTCAATCTGCGGGAAGGTCTCTTCTTTCTTTACTTCACGAAACATTTTTGAACCTCAGGGGCACTACATGCCCATCATTAAATTTTCGGGTTCAAATTTAGCAATTTAGCGGCGAAGGCCCTTCCTTATTCCAACTTGGAATATCGTTTTGTGCTATTTATTCTTTTCAAAGTGGCTTTTTTGCCCATATTCAAATAGTTTACCTTTAAAGCAATTCAAAAAAGGAGACCCAATGTCAAAAGACAATCCGCATATGGGACATATCGTCCTGATTACGCTCTCCGCCGCCATTGGCGGATTCCTGTTCGGTTTCGACTCCTCCGTCATCAACGGGGCAAACGGAGCCCTGAAGGCGCACTTCAACGCGACGGATTACGAGCTCGCCTGGGCCGTTTCGCTCGCACTGATCAGCGCCGCCATCGGTGCATTCTTTGCAGGCCGCATCGCCGACGCCTTCGGGCGAGTGCGCTGCATGCTTTTCGCCTCGGACCTGTTCTTGATTAGCGCCATCGGTTCCGGCATTCCCTTCGGCATATCTGACTTTATCCTGTGGCGCGTCATCGGCGGTTTCGGCATCGGCATGGCAAGCATCATCGCCCCGATATACATCGCCGAAACTGCACCCGCCCACCTGCGCGGGCGACTGGGTTCCATGCAGCAGTTCGCCATCGTGATAGGCATCTTCGTGGCGCTCCTTTCGAACTACCTCATCGTGCAAATTGCAGGGGCAGCAAACAACACGATAATCGGCAGCGTCAAGGCATGGCAGGTGATGTTCTGGGTCGAAATCATCCCGGCGGTACTCTACGGGTACGCCGCCTGGAAACTCCCCGAATCGCCGCGTTACCTTATCCACAAGGGATTTACCGACCAGGCCAGGGACGTGCTCGCGAAGATTAACCCCGAAGGTGTCGAAAATGAAGTGGAAACCATCCAGGCTTCCTTCAAGAACAAGAAGCAGCCCAAGTTCACCGACCTGCTCGAAATCATCAACGGCAGGGAGCGCATTTCCCCGATTCTGTGGGCGGGCCTCGGGCTTGCAATATTGCAGCAGCTGGTGGGCATCAACGTGATTTTCTACTACGGCACGATGCTCTGGCAGAGCGTGGGCTTCGGCGAGAGCGACGCATTCCTCACGAGCGTAATTTCGAGCGCCGTGAACCTGGTGATGACCGTGGTCGCCATATTGCTTATCGACAAGATCGGGCGCAAGCCGCTCCTGCTAATCGGTAGCATAGGCATGGCAATTACCCTGAGCACGCTTACCGTATGCTTCATGAGCGCGGGTGCCGACGGGAGCCTTCCGGGAATGGCTGCCGTAATCGCCCTGATTGCGGCGAACCTCTACATTACCTTCTTCGCGGCAACTTGGGGCCCGGTCATGTGGGTGATGCTCGGCGAGATGTTCAACAACCGCATCCGCACCATCGCCATCGCCATCTGCGGGCTTGCACAGTGGTTCGCTAACTTCGTGGTTACCTGGACGTTCCCGGTCCTTACCGGCAAGGACGGCATCGGAGTGGGCCCGACTTACGCCATCTATTCGTTCTTCGCCATCTTCAGCATATTCTTCGTGGCAAAGTTCATCAAGGAAACGAAGGGCAAGGAACTCGAAGATATGTAGCGAGGAAACGCAGCGCGAAGAATCTTTGCGCAAAAAAAATATAACGCAAAGAAATATAGCGCAAGTCAATCCAAAAGCAGAAAGGCCGGCAGAAAAATCTGCCGGCTTTCTCATACACCAAACTTTCGGTTATTCCTCAATACGGTAGATTTTCACGTCCTTGATGTAGAACGTGCGTTCCATCTTGCCGAGGTTCAATTCGAACCTTGCAAACGGAGTGCTTTCGCTCGGGGTAAATTCCTTCTCGAACGACTGGCCCGAAGTCTTCACAATCGGATGTTCCATGAAGCCCACGGTCTCGTAATCATCGTAAGTACCGATACGTGCCGTAATCTGACCTTCGACATCGGACCAGATGGTAAACACGCACTTGTACTTCTTTTTCGCGACAAGCGCAATATCTTCCTGGATAAGCTGTACGCTATAGGACTTGTTACCGCCACTGGTCACGACCACCTTCAGGTAGCGATCGCCACCCTTTTCTTCTACCACGTTGGCTGTCGCCACGCCGTTCATCTGCGTGAAGAAAATCCAGTGAGCCATGCCGTCGGCGAAATTGCCGTTCTCTATGGTATTGTCGCTCATGGCGCCGACAACGCCGTCCCAGATATCCTTGACGAAATCCTCGCCCTCGTTGCCCTGGGCATCTACGAAGTCGTAACGCAGCGGGCGGAAGGCCGATACAAAGTTGTTGTTGAGGGCATTCCACAACGCCGTATTGTTGGCATTGTTGAAGTAGATTGTCCCGTCTTCGTCAATTTCGGCCTTGGTCAGGTCCACGCCCTGTACAAAGTAACGCACGCGGAAAATCACGGACAAGTTCGCAACGGAATCGGACACGCGTTCAATCTGCGAGAAGTGGTAGCGCAGCCTTACCCTCTGGAATCCGTTCAGGTCGTACACGAACGGGACATACTTGCCGTCAATCAGTACCCGACCGCGAATAGTGGACTCTGCCCCTTCGGGCTTGAACGACACGCCTATTTCTTTCAGGTAGCCCTGATCTTCAAGGTTGATGTTCTTGAACGGTTCCTCCACCGAGGAGCCTTCCGTGAACGAAATGGGCAAAGAAGTTTCCGGAGAGTCTTCCTCGGGCCAGATCGGCAAGCCTTCGATCGGATCGATGGAAACTGCAACGTAATAGCTGGAATAAGAACGCACCTCGAACAGAGACATCGAGAATGAATCCAGCAACACCGGTTCATCCTTCGCGGCGGACTTCAAGAGGGCATTTTTTTCAACTTCGGAATAATCCACAGAAAAATCCGCAGTGAGCGCGAGCGCCGGATTACCGATTTCGATACCGGCAATAGGATCGGAGTTACCGCCGGAAGAACATCCGACGACGGCAAGCAAACCCATCACGCAAACAACTATGGACCAAACAAAACGCATTATACTCCTCGAGTAAGCGGAAACAGTTGTATGTTCACCTGAACCACATCGTCCGCTTCGCCAGGCTTTGCGGAGAAATCTAGTAGTTCTTTGCGCATGAGTTGGATATGTTTTTTCAAATTGGGGAAATCTGAGCGCTTGATACTGAACGTCAGTGCAGATATATCGCGTTCCGCACTCGGGAGTTCATTCATCATGTTGGCCGAGATGCGCAGCATCTGCTGGTGATAGAGTTTCACCATCATGTCCTGCACTTCGTCATCGGTCGTGAGCATCGGGTCGCGCTGGCGGTAACCGTTGGCGGTCTTCACCAGGAGGCCGAGTTCCATAAGGAGGTCAAAAGATTCCTGCACCTGCGAGGGCGTGACCATGCCGCGGAGTTTGCGGCTCACCCAGTCGGGAATCGGGCGGAAGCCCTTGAGGGCGACCATTTCCAGAATGACGGAGTGGTGCCATTCGCGGAAGATGCGGAACTGCGCCTGGTCCATCTTGTGCAGCTTGGAGCGCGGGCTCGCCTTGAGGAGCTGCGCGTAGTATATCTGCTTTTCGGTGTCGTTCTGGGCCTGGTTAAAGAACACCAGGCTTTCGAAATAAGCGGCACGCTGCTTTTCGAGGCCTAAACCCTGGATGAGCTTCAGTACGGTTCCCTTCGTGATATTGCGCTTGCCGTCGATGGTAAGCTTCAGGTGGGCGTGGCTCGACAGCCCCGCCTTCTCAGCGAAGAAACGCAAACTGAAAGAGGGCTGCGTCTTTTTCTTGTATTCGTAGTAATCACGGAGATACACACGAAAGTTGGTGTACTGCAGCACATCCGGTTCAGTTAAAATTATTTTCTCACCATTGTCCATGCCTATAAGATAGAAGATTGCAGGAGCAAAGAACAAAAAAATTTACGTTTTCGTGTTTACCCTAGAAACCAATTTGGATACAAATGCACCCAAATTCGCTCAAATTTCGGGGTCGCGGGCAAGGCGGGAAAAGCGCACGTGGTCTTCGAATTTCCCGTTAATTCGCTCAAATTCGCGGGAAAAGCCCTCTTGCGTATAGCCTGCGCGGGTGGCGACGGCCTGGCTTGCCTTGTTGGTTACAGATGCCGAAATTTCTAGCCGGTTGAGGCCGAGCCTGTTGAACGCAAAATGCGAGAGGATCTTCAGGGCATCGGTCGCAAGCCCCCTGCCGGTAAAGCCTTCGTCGAGCCAGTAACTCACGCTCGCGGATAGGTGTGCCGCCTGAATCCAGCCGAGGATGATGACGCCTGCGAGTTGCATCGTATCCCGCTCAAAAATCCCCCAGCAGGCGCCATTCGCCATCTGGGCCTGGATTTCCCACGAATCGATGCGGGACTCGACATCCTCGACGCAGGTACATTCCGCGGGCCACGGCAAATGGCGGGCAAGAAACTCGCGACTGCCGTCTATGAGGGAAAACAGCGCGGACGCATCGCCTTCGTGCAGCAGGCGGAGCGTAACTCGCTCGCCGCGCAGTTCTTCGTCGGGAATTTCGTCCAGGAAGTTTTCCATACGGAGCAAAATTAGCAAACGGAATGCAGACTAGATGCTTGAGCAGACCAAATCACGAAGACGGCGCTGTTTGGTCTGCTGGGAATGCGATTTTTTGATGTAGGACGCCGGCTTTTTGACCAAAGTAGCAGACCAAACCGAAGTAAAACAGCCTTTTAGTCTGCTGACGGTGCATTTTCCGAGCTACAAGAATGGTGTTTTGAGCTGAATCAGCAGACCAAACCGAAGTAAAACAGCCTTTTAGTCTGCTGACAGCGCATTTTCCGGGCAACAAGAATGGTGTTTTGAGCTGAATCAGCAGACCAAATCGAGGTAAAACAGCCTTTTAGTCTGCTGACAGCGCGTTTTCCGGGCTACAAGAATTGTGTTTTGTGCTGAATCAGCAGACCAAATCGAGGTAAAACAGCCTTTTAGTCTGCTGACGGCGCATTTTCCGACCTTCGGCTTCGCAAAGGCAATGCAACAAAAAGAAAAACCGCCGACCGAAGTCGGCGGGTTTTCAGTGCGGATGAAAGGACTTGAACCTTCATGCCCTTGCAGGCACTAGAACCTGAATCTAGCGTGTCTACCAGTTCCACCACATCCGCGTGGTGCACCAAATTTTGAAAATTTCGCCCGTTTTGTCAAGGGTTTCTTCATAAAAAAGGGGGCGGCACAATTATTTCCCAGAAGAAATCGACTCGCGAATCCAGTCGAGGTGCTTTTCGCGCCAGTACGACCAGTCATGTTCGCCCGCGGGGTCGAACCGGAGCATGCAGTCCGCCTGAACCGACCTGCAAAATTCCTCTATCCAGGGGGCAGCCTCCCCCGCCGGGAAAAGCCTGTCGTTGCCGCCCTGCAAAAAGCGCCAGCGTCCGTCGCGCATCCTGGGGCTCGCCCCGGCAACCTCGGGGGCGCCCCCCAGCAACTTGCCGAAAGAACTCATCAGCAGGCGGTCCTTCACGCGACGCTTGCCCTGCATGGAGTAGTAGAGCACGCCCAGCGCCCCGTCCGAGACACCCACCAGCGAGACCTCGTCCACAAACCCGCCCCGCCTTTGGGCCACGGAATCGAGAGCAGCATCGACAGCCGCCACCATAGCACCCGTCACCCAGTGGGTTTCCCTGCAGGCAGAAGCGCTCACCACGATTACATCCGGAAAAAGTTTCGCGAAGTCGCCACCCGCGACAAGCCCCTTCTCGCAGTTGCCGCTCGTCATTCCTCCATGGAACCATACGACGACACCCGACTTTGCCGCATGACGCGGGAAACTTGCCCTGGAAGATTTCGGCTGCGCGGGCCACCACACGCCCGTCGCGCTATTGAAGAACGTCCTGCTTTCCTGATTGATCGAACGCACGGTCAGTGAATCGGGGTTGCCCGCCCACACAAACGCAACGAACAAAAAAAGGAAGGCAACTACGCGCATAGGGCAAACCGCTTATGCGGGATTACCACCCATGTGGCGAACCAGGCGGCGGCGCGGCACCTTCGTCTTGATACCCAGGATTACGAACACGACCATCCCGATAAAGCTGAACAGGACAATGCCAGCAACGACAAGCAGGTTCCCCACCATGTAGTCGGCGAGTTCCTCCCATTCCAGTCCGCCTTCCGATGTCGAGATGGACTGCACCACGAAAAGGTTGTCCTTGACACGCGAAGCCCATATTTCGAGCGGAATGCTCGCCGCATCAACATCGGCAAAGTCATACCATTCCGACAAGATCTCGTTCATTTCGCCCGTAGCGTAAAGCACGAACGTGACATCCTTGTCGCCGTTTATCTGGAAATACGTCTTGTCCAGGAACGGGATATCCGTACCGCCAAAGAGGCTCGGGATAGAGGCGTGGCTCAACGTGCCGTAAAAGAGGTGAGGCTCTTCCCGGAAACTGCGCACCACAAGATGCGTACTCGACACGCACCACACTATCACCAGCAGGAACAGCAGTGCCGCATTAAAGTAGACGTATTTGCGCGTGTGGAAAAATGCCATAACAAACTAGTTTTTTGACCTGAATATAAAAAAGAAAGTCGAGAGCAACAGGATGAGCGTGAGGAAATAGAACACCAGCGGGATCTTCGCCTTCAGAGTTATCTCGTTCATGCTTTCTTGCTGGAAGTACTGTATGAGGTCTTCGCCCGCGAGGACGGTCTCGTGATTGTCAAGGCGGTTCCACGCAAGCGCATGTTCCACGTTATCGTCCAGGAGAGCCTTCACGCGCAGCGCGAGCGAATCGGGAACATCGAGCCCCTGCGGGAACGTGACCGGGAACCCGAAACGCGCAGAGTCAAGCGTAACTATCAGCGGGTACGAAACGTTATCCGGCAAGAAAGCCACGTCGGCATACACCTTGTCGTATGTCCCGAACCACGCTTGACGGACAGAGAGGTAACGGCGGACACTGGCCACCTTCGAAAGCACGCGACGTTCAAACTCGTGAACGGAATAAGGCGGAGGCGTAACAACTCCCCGCGACGAGAATTCATCCATCTCGCGGGCAAACGAGACCGCGAGTTCACGCAGCGACATAGACTGCGAAAGCACCTTCATGGAATCACCCGCGTACCCGCAACGGACCGCATTCATGGAGCGCATGAGTTCCATGTCCATGAGCTGGTAGTCGGAAAGCGACTTGATGTAGCGCGAATAGACGATGATGTCCGGCTTCTGCGAAAAATAGAACAGCACGGTGAGCCCGAGCGTTATTAGGATAATCAGCCAAACCCACGGAGTCTTGAGCTTCGCATTAAAGGTATCGGCGATAGACCTGTTTTTTGTATCTTCCACACTAAGAAATTACCTTTTTTCTACTTTGATGGACATGCGCGGGAAAATTTTTTCGACATTTTTGACCTTTTTGCCGCTTTTGAGCATCTGCGGCGGGCTTTATGGTTGCACCATTGAGCATGCCGAGGAACAGGTCATCGAAAAACACGTGAACGGCACGAAGAAAACTTCCGTGTGGGTATACCCCGACGGCGAAATCCTCAAGCGCAACGAGTGGTACGACAACGGCATCAAGGAATTCGAAATCCAGTACAAGGACAGCGTACCGCACGGGAAAATCAAGCGCTGGACCATGCTCGGAGACGTGGCGCTCGACGGGGAATACAAGAACGGCAAGCGCGAGGGCAAGTGGACCAGCTACTTCGTAGAAAGGCTGAACTCCCGCCGCAAGGAAGCAGTGCGCTACTACAAGGACGACCACCCCGTGGGCGACTGGGAAAGCTGGCACTTCAACGGGAACAAGGCTTCCGAGGAACATTATAACGATGACGGGGACACCGTCGGTGTACTGAAAAAATGGCACGATAACGGAGTCCTTGCGGAAGAAAACAACTGTCACGAAGAGCATGGATACATTAAGCGCTACGGAAGGAATTGCAAGATTCTAGAATACTTCAGTTGCGAAAACGGCCTACTGGTCGGCGAATGGAAGAAATACTACGAATCGTACGGACCCTCCGATTCCGCAGCAGGGAACTGCGAGCAGGCACAAATCAAGGAAGAAGGGCTTGCGGACAACGACATCCTCTTTGACCCACATACCACATACAGGGCAGATGGTTCCCTTCTTAAGAAAATTACGTCCGACCCGTTCAAGGGGCGCGAAAAGATACAATGGTTCGACGAGCAAAACAATGTTGTGCGCGAAAGCATCTTCATTACCGAAGAAACAGATGGGCCTGTAGAAAGCTCAGGCATCGCCTACGGAACATGTGACACCTCATCTACACTTTTCTGTGCAGAAACTTCGTTTGTCCGTTCGGCAAACCCAAGCGGGACACTAGACAGCAGCACATTGAGCTTCAAGGACGCGTATAAGCTGAGCATAGGAAAGTACCCGGCATCGTTACGTTACATCAAGGCAGGGCATGTTCTTTTGTACGAAGAATTCTGGGCATACGATGATCCTCCGACAAATTACGGAGACCCGGCTCTTCGCGTGAGCCGCAGCTTCTACCCCGACAGTATGGGCGGCAGAATGGCGAGCGAGGGCTTTTGGCAGAGAAACCTAGACGGTTCCAAACGCCACGGCATATGGCGCAACTGGTACCCAAGCGGAATACTGCGAGACAGCCTCACCTACGTGAATGGCGAACGCGTCGGCGAACAGTTCAGCTACGATAGCACCGGCAAGCTCACGATACATAAAACAGAGGCCGGCAAGAACCGGCCCATGATAATGCATTTGCCCGTCAAGCAATAAACTTACTTGTACATGTAGCTCACGCCATTGGGGAACTTGAGTTCCTGCATGCCGGCAGTATTTACCTGAGCAACCGACTGCACGGAACCACCGTAGATAATCGCGTTGCCCTGGTAGGTCGGCTTGAATGCAGCATTGTTTGAGCCGTAGTAACTGCTGTTGTTGTAGGTGACGGTCGCGCACTTGGGAAGGTCGGTCGAGTAGTTGCCGAACGCGAGGAGAACGCCGCCGGTAATCTCGAAGCCGGCATCCGTATCGATAAGGCCGCCCGCCATGTTGGAAGAGCATCCGCCGCTACCACCGCCCATGCCGCCACCCATGCCTCCGCCGCCCCAACCTCCAAAGTTGAAGCCGCCCTGGTTCTCGTAGCTCTGGCCAGTGATTTCGAGAATCAGCACGCCGCCGGTCATCTTTCCGGAACCGTTCGCGTCGAACACGTCGATCATGTCGCCCTTCGCGCTGATGTAGTGGTAGCCGCCGCTAACGACAATATGGCCACCGCTCTCGCTGAACGCAGCGTACTGGCCCACGTTTTCCTTCGGGCCACCGGCGCCGTTCCAGCCGTCGTTTGTAGCAAATGTCGAAGTGATTCCGCCTTCCGCAAAAATCCTGTAGGCTTCCAGGCCTTCGCTAGCGGTAACCACGTTGATTGTAGAGCCCTTCAGGTACAGGGCAGAATCGGCGTGAATGCCGTCATCCTTCGAACTGACCGTCACGTTACCCGCATTCATGTAGACACGCCATTTTGTATGCATCGCATCGTCATCGGCGGTCACATTGATATCGCCCCCGTTCACATAGATGAACTTCGTGGCGACCATTCCCTTGCCGGTAGAAGTCACCTTGATGGTGGAGGCTTCGGCAGAATCGTTCACAAGAATGTAGTTTGCCGCCTGGATGCCATCGTCACCCGCCTTGATGGTGATGTTTCCGCCGGAGATTTCCACGATGCCCTTGCCGGCAACCGTATCCTTGCAGGCGCCACCCGCCTCTTCGCATTCGTCGCTTTCGAGTCCGTCGCCCTTCTTGGCGGTCACGTTCAAGACACCGCCCGAAATCTGGAGGCTGCCCTTGCCCTTGATGGCGTTTTCTTCGGCTTCGACGGTGATGTTGCCGTTCTTGATTTTGAGGTCGTTGCTGCACTGGATGCCGTTCTTGAACTTGCCCTTGACGGTCAGGGTGCCTGCACCCTTGATGTTCAAGTCGTCGCGGGAATAGATTGCAGCCTTCGAAGTATCCTGCGCGCCGTTGACCTTCGTGAACAAGTGATTCCCGTTGCCGTCTTCGACCACGTTGGTAGTTCCCTTCACTAGGTGAATGACCGTCTTGTCGGCATTCTTCACGAGAATGGGAGAATTAGAACTCTTGATGGTCGCGTTGTGGAGGTAGATGCCGGTATTGCCCTCGTTATCTGCACCCGGCGTGTTCACCACGACCTGGAAATCGGAGGATTCGCCGGTAACGTAGTAGGCGCCCGGGCAAGTGATGGTTGCAACTTTGTCTGCAATCTCAACACAGCCGTTGTTATTCTCGACGGTCGCCGAAGTGCCCGCAAGCTTCAGGAGGATTTGCGAGCCGTCCAACGTCCTTGAATCCTCGTTGTCGTTCTCGTCGTCACCGCTCTCGTTGCCGGGATTGTTGCCGGGATTGTTGCCGCCGGGAATCACGCTGGAACTGCTGACAACGCGGCCGGGCCATACAAAGCTAGAGCTAGATGCGCCGAAGCCGGGGCCGACAATGCTCGAACTAGAAACTTCCGTGCCGGGCACGACAATGCCGGAACTGGAAAGTTCTACGCCAGGGAAGTCAGTTCCCAGGAAATCGCTGCTGGAAGAAATTTCCGGTGGGTAAAGCGCCCCACTATCGACATTAGGATTCGTGGCCGCATCTTCAGAACAGGCTACAAGACCCAACGAGACTCCAATGGCGGGAAACGCCAAAAGCCCTAATTTCATATCTGACTCCTTTTTTACTTAATATAGATTGACCCCTCCAAATACGCCACTGTGGCCTATAACATTCTGTTGAAGTCGAGAACAACAAAACCCGAAAAATCGGGAGTTTAAGTTCCGCGCGTTACGCATTATCCCGAAAAAAAATTCTGGCATCCATTTATGTAAAAATCATTTTTCAAGCGGGAGAAGAAGTCAAGAAAAAATTAGATTTGCAAAAGTGAAAAAAAAGGACAAATTAAATATGCGGCGCAAGGATAGAGAAGTTTTAGGCGACGAGAATATCGCGAAGATTATCGAGCAGTGTACGACCTGCCACATTGCGATGGTGGACGATGCGGATGCGGGCACGCCCTATGTGATTCCGATGTCGTTCGGGTATAGCCTGAAGGATGGCGTCCTGGAGCTATACTTCCACTGCGCGCACGCAGGCAAAAAACTCGACTGCATCCGCAAGAATCCGAACGTGGCGTTCAGCATGTGCGTCGAGAACCACATCGACATTCACGAAGACGTTTATTGCAAGAGCGGGCGCTTTTACGCAAGCGTTGTCGGGCAGGGCAAGGCCGAAATCGTCGAGGACATCGCCGAGAAATGCCGCGGACTTTCGCTCCTGATGGAACGGCAGGCCGCAGGCGCCGCGCACGGTTCAAGTTCCGCGCAACCTATGCACGCGACCCCGCACAAGTTCGAATTCACGCCCGCGCAGGCCGCCGCCGTGACCGTCCTCAAGATAACGAGTACGAATTTCACCGGGAAAGCGAAATCGGAATAGAGGGGGTCTATATGGCAAGTAAACTTGAATTCGGGTTACAGACTCGCGAAGAACTCGACGAAGCGGGCTTAATTATGGCCCGGGCGTACGAAGATTATGACTATGTCACGCTCTATTTCCCTGATAGGGAAAAAAGCCGAAAGGGACTGCAGATTTTTATGCAATGCGTCCTAAAAACGTGCTATGGAAAGGCGGATTTGTTAGCGGCGCATCGGGACGGCAAGCTGGTTGCTCGCGCAACCCTAGAGGCTCCCGGCTTCAAGAAGCCTTCCGCGTTCCAATACATCGTTCACGGTTTCTGGCGTGTGTACCTTAATACGAAATGGAGCGAGATCAACGGATTCATAGCTATGGACGAAAACGCCAGCAAACCCTGCCACGATTTTCAGAAATCAGGGTCGGACATCTGGTATCTCAGCATGCTCGAGGTGGACCCGTCTGCACAGGGGCAGGGCGTCGGCTCGCAGTTTTTAACTTATATGGAAGAATACGTGCGGGAGCGCGGCGGCAAGCAGTTGGCCCTATTTACCAACTCACGGGAAAACCTCGCTTTTTACAGCAATCGAGGCTACGAGGTCTTTCACG
>JAEEGK010024687.1_pt1 | contig 12429 bp, 2 predicted proteins | sample 8958771 | NCBI WGS metagenome assembly JAEEGK01 (sample SAMN16246547, study PRJNA631951) | gut metagenome | biome: gut microbiome; feature: rumen; material: SC-attached | host: Bos | place: Iran: Karaj | collected 2018-10 | reverse complement strand
CATTTTTTTCTAAATAAATTGGTGCACCATTTACTTGATATATTGTTGTCTCTACTCTTCTATCTCTTGATGTACTTTTTAAATCTATATATACATCTATAGGACATACTTCATCATCATATACACATCTCTCTTTTAATTGTTCTTTATTTATAAAAATAATTTCATTTCTAAATAGTTCTTTTGTTATATTAAATAAAATCATTTTTATAATAAATATATTGAACAAAAACTAGACAATATATTAAAATAAAATTTAAATGAAAAATAAATATTTATTTTATTAAATATAGACTATTTATTTATTAATTATTATTTTATTTTTCATCTTCATTTTCTGCTTTTTTCTTAGGTGGTGCTCTATAAGTTCCTGTGACAACAGCATGATCTCTTTCATAAGGTTCTAAAGTAACTTTTTCTTTTACTTTAAATCCAACTTTTCTCAATTCTTGAATTTGATTATCAAAAACAGCGGCTGCAGAAGCAGTAGAATCAATACAATTAGCTTTAATAGAAAATACAAATCCCCCTCCATTTTTTAAAAAATAATGTGCATTTATAGCAATAATTCTAGCCTGATCTGGTTGTGCAACATCGGCAAAAATACAATCAACCATAGATACCATCATTCTATATCTCCATGGTTTTCTACCATCTTCAATAATAGGTATTAAATTTGGTCTTTGTTTTGCCATATTTGTTAAATCTCTACCAGATCTTTCTGATATTTCTATTCCATATACAACACCTGTTTCCCCAACGATATCACTTACATGGGAAATTGTTGTTCCACTTGCGGCACCTAAATATAAAACTTTACTACCTGGCTCCATATATATTCTTTTTATACCATTTATTATTGCAGCACCTAATTTTGACCTAAATGCATTCCATACACGGTATTCAATTTTAAGAGGAGTTCCATCCTCATTTTTACTTGTATTATCTTCTACTTGAATATGTTTTTCTCCATATACAGTTTGCCCTACAGCATAATTTTTTGTTAATAATAAAGATTCTTTTGCTGTATTTGAAATAAAAATTCCTGGAAATCTCTCATGAGGTTCAATAACTGTTTTTGCTTTTCCTCTAGCACCTATACCTCTAGCTCCTCTACGATCTTTTCCACCTCTTCCACCACGCATACTTTTATTACTGAAGTTTGGTTTACGATTTTCTCTCCCTTCAAAACCTTTTCCCATTGTTAAAATAAATGAAAAAAATAATTATTTATTTTGTATTTATAATAAATTTTAAAGACTAATAATAAATAAAATATGCTTAAAATTTGGGGATGGGGATTGGGGATTGGGGATTGGGGATTGGGGATTGGGCCCAATCCCCAATCCCCAATCCCCAATCCCCAATCCCCAATCCCCATGTTTTTTTAATTTCAAATTATAATTTAATTTAAATATTAATTAAATATTAATAATTAAAAAATAAATAATATTAATTAATAAATTTAAATAATTTATTTTTTTATTATTTTTCTAATGGAATTAATAATATTATTTATTAAACATTTTAAATAATATTTATTGAAGTTATTTCATTATTCTAATTCATTTTGGTTTTCTAACAATAAATTTCCATCATCTGGTGATTTTGCTCCTGATTGAACAAATGATATTTTATTTACTTGATCCATAAGACCTTTATTTTTTGCATTAAAAGTAAAAATAACAACAACTAATATTATAATAATAACAAATAAAACAGCACTAATTATAATTATAACAACGACCTTAGTATTACTATTATCATCATCATCATTATCATTATCAGGATTACCTGGTTCATTAGTTTCTTTTATAATATATGTATTATAAGCTTCATATTCAGTTATAGGTCCATCTCTTATTTGGGCAATAACTTGGAAATAATTAAAAGAACGGCCATTTTTTTTATCTATTTTCACAGAGATTTCATCTTCTTTTGAATTGTTTTTTTTAATAACAGTAGATGGGGATTCAGTCAAAGCAATTGTTGTGAAATTTTCATTTTTATAATTATTTGATTCAACTCCCTTAATAGAATATATTACTTCTACATTATCTTTATTAATTTTATTAAATTTGACAATATAATATTCTTTATTTGTTGTGTTGAGAACAATATTTGGTGAATTTTTTATTTGATATTCAAAGAATTTTTCCTTACTATCTGAATTCATATATTTAAATACATAATTATTTGATTGTATCTTTTCATTTGATGGTTTTTCTTTTAAGAAAACATGAAGATATATATATTCGGCATCTTTTGGTTTTTTAAATGTTATAAATGTTTTTCCTCTTTCTGTTCTTTTCTCTTCTTCTTCTAATTCAAATTGATCGGTTTTTGTTCCTGGTGATTTATTAATTTTATAATCTATATTTTCACTATTAGTTGAAAATTGAATACGCATATATCCCGTTGAATTATCAACCTTTAATCTATAATGATTAACTGTATTTTTATCATTTATTTTTCCATATTGGTAAAGTTTTTCTGTAACTACAACATCAGTATTTTCTTGCACAACAGCCAATTCTATTCTTGCACTTTTAATACTAAATTCTTTATTATTTTTTTCTAATGATAAATAAATAGTTGGATTATCTATACCAGTATCGAGATCTTTTGGGTTGAAAAATACTTGCCCAACTTGAATAGCAGGATCATATATTCCTATAATTGGGGAATTATCAAGATTAGGTTTTGATTCTTCATTTACTTTTATAAGATAAATAGTTTTTTGAGAAATGACAGTTCCTCTAATATCAATTTGAGTAGAATTAATTTCTTCCATATTTTGATTATATTCTAAATCATGTAAAATAAAGAATGCATTTACACTATTTTTAATATTATTTAATTTAGCATAATAATAAAAAGGAAAATCAGATTTTTTATAAATAATTTCATCAGTTTTTCCGAAATATATTTCATCTAAATTTAATTCAATACTTCTTAAATAATATTCTAAATAAAAAGCAAGTTTTGGCTTTTCCATCTGATTTTCTTCAGTTAATAATAAAATATTATTATTATTTGATTCAAATTTATTATTTTCAATTATTAAATATGACTCTTCACCAGAAGGAATGGCCAATGATAATCTATCATCTCTTCCTCTTAAAGAATATTTAGTATTTTCATTATTTTTAAAATAAATTTTTGAATCTCCATATAAAGATACAATATTTATAAAAAGAGGTTTAGTTGTTATGAATTTTAACGTCATATATTTGTCATTATTAATTGAATAAAGTTGTATAGAACTTGGATTTGGACTTAATTCTGTATCAAAAGTTTTAAATGAAGTTATAAATTCGATAATATCAGGTTTATCTGATTCTACATTAACAAAGAAGTGCACACCCATCTGAGATAAAGTCAAAAAAATAAAATCAATATTATTTTTTTTTGTATCATAATTTGTTGCTCCTTCCAATGGTATATTTTTTTTTAATTCATCAACATTAAAGGTATCATAAATTTTAGAATCTATAAAATTTCCATACATATAAGTTAAAGCTGATGGTGATTGAGACCTTGAATATATCATTAAATCATATATAAAATCTAAATCTGCATAAATTACCATAAAGAGACATCTATAATTATTACTATTATCAATTTTTTCTGGTTTGCATAAAGTTTTTTGGTCTGAAGAAACTTTATAAATATTTATATCTTTTATAAAATGAACTCTTAATGAATAGGCAGTTCCATAAATTGATTCGTAATCTTCTGTATAAACTCCTATAATAAAAGAGAAACCATTTATATTTTCAACTTTTTTATCACGATATTTATCATTATTTAATATTTCTTTAATTTCATTTTTAGATATTTCAAATATTGTATCATTTCTAAATTCTCTTTTATAATTATAATATTTGTCTATAGTTGGTCTTATTGGTTCAAAATTTATTAATAATACAGCAGAATCTGATTGCCAATCAATTTGAATTCTATCTGCATCAAAAGGAATAGTAACTTCATAATATTCATACATTTTCTTATTTTTTATTTTCTCACGATTTGTTAAAGATCCGACTACATATTGTTCTGGATCTAATGTAATTAATGGTTCAACTCCTCCACTTGAACTAGGAGTTAAACCTACTGTAATAGTGAGTGGATGGAATCTATATTGTTCATTAAATTTACCTATAGCTGAGGATTTAAGAGAAATTAATAAATAGCATCCATTTTCACAATCTTTTGTTTCTGTATTTGAAAATATTATTTTTTTATTATAAAATTCATATTTTAAGGTACCATATTGTTTTCTAGGGAATGAAAATCCTCTCCATTTTGGAGCATTCTCATCTTGATCATCTTTATCTTCTTCATCAAACTTAACAATTTTAGCGTATACTTCTCCACTACCTCTAGCAAAATCTAGAGTGATATAACCTTCATCATCTTTTCCTAGAATAGTAAATACATTGAGCCATGAATCACCAGCAACATAATCTTGCCTGACAACACCTTTTGGAATATAATAAGGATTACCTCCTATTTGCTTTATAGTTAATTCAAGAATAGGAGTATATGCTAACTTTTTTTGTACAATAATTGAAACAATTATATTACATATTTCATTTTCTCCACAGCTATCAGATATTTGTTCTCCATGAAAAACAACAAGACTTTTAGAGAATTCTTCGCCCATAACAATCTGTTTACTATTAAGACTGATACTGTATTTATATTCGGCGGTGTTAATTACTTTCAAATAAATTTCAATATTTTTTTCTCTATTTGAAATTGGATATATATAGTCTATTCTAGAAATATTTTCGAAAATTACTTTGTGTGGGACTCCTTCTCCCATTAATATTGGTTTTTGATAACTTGACTCTTTATTTTTTGTTATTTCTATTCCACTTATATATAACATACACATTTTATTTTTATAATCTGAAAGTTCAGTATCTATGGCATTTATATAATAAGTAATAAATTCTTCATTATTATTAGAAATTATGTCTTGGCTATAAGTATCAATTCCTACTTCTTCATTATTTTCTCTTTTTACTCTAAATAAACAATTTAATGAGTAGAAATTTACTAAATATGAACTATCTTTTAAAATTCTACTATTATGAATTTTAACTATTTTTTTATTTTCTCCAACTCTAGTTGAAAATGGAATTAAATAATTAATTCCTTCATAAATTGTATTATTAAATTCCCCTTTTTCTCCTCTTGTTACTTTATATTCAATAATATAATATGAATTTTCATTAGCAGTAATATCAACTATTATCTTTTTTAATCCACTATTTTCAGGTTCATATAAATGGACACTATAAAATATTTTATTTGCTAAATAATATTTATTTGCAACTATTTCTTTATCATCATTTGTTAAATCAAATTTTACATCTCCACTAATAACTAAAGTATCGACATGTATTTTTGTAGCATCATTTTCATAAGAAAAATCAATAATGTATTTAGTTTTTTGCCCTTTTAATATATATTGTGAAAAAGATTGGCCTTCACTTAAATATATTTCATCGTTATTCCCATAAATAGACGTTTGGAATTTACAATATTCCCTTTCAGAACCCAATTCAGTTAAATCTTCACATTTTACAATCATAATATATTGAGTTTTATCTATTGGAGAATTATTTTTTTCTGTTTCTTTATTATGCCAACTTGAAATACTATTAATTTCATTTATTTTAGTAACTTCATCTGTTTTACTAAAATCAAAATTACATATAGGATAATCAGTACATTTATATATATACATTACTGGTAAACCTTCTGATGAAATCATATTATATATTATATCATTTGAATCTGATTTTAAATTTGCGCCATTGAAAAAAACATAACTTCCTTTTGGTATAATTCTTGGATAAATAGTTCCACTTAATTGTGGTGCATACAAATTAAATAATCCTTCTTTATTTACAACTGGTTGAGTTAATTGTAAAGAATAAGCAAGATCTTCAATATTAAATTCATATGGATCTGGTAATTCAATACATATATACTTTTTCTTATTACTTTCTTCATATGTATGCACATATGAAAAATGTCCTTTAGTTGTTGTCTCTTCATTTATTATATTATCAATATTATCACCTCTGAAGCTTATTTTTGTAGCAGTATTATAAAACATACCAACTAAATAATAAATATTATTTTTATCATTGATTTCGGGTAATAAATAACATTCTTTTTCTAAAACTTTTTTTTTTAAATATCCTGTAAATTGATAGCTATTTGCTTTTAATACATTTTTTTCAGATTTTCCATCTTCTTCAGTTATTTTACTTCCAACAGATATATAATCACCTTCTTGAGCTGAAACAGTTAATTGGAAATAATTATGATTTTGTATTTTGCTAGTTATTGCTGCTCCTGTTCTGAATTTATATTGATTACAAGCTATTCCAATACAATTCTCTAATTTTATATTTATTTCTTTTCCACCATTTGCATATAATGTTATAGTTTGACCTTTATTTTCTTGAGTGGTTAAATCATTTTTTATAGAAAATACCATTTCTGTATTTTTTTCATTTACATAATAATTATAATTAAAAGCTGATGATTCAATTACTACATATTTATATCCAATAAATTCAATTAAATAATCACATTTTTCATCTTCATCAATCTGACATTCTATAGTTGCATATAAATTACTATCTTTTAATTCTTCATTTTTTATCCATATATCAACTGAATTTTCGACTCCTGTTTGAACTAATTGGATTCTATTCTCTTTTGCATCTTGATTATCTGGAGAAATATATATAATTTTATTTTTATTATCTTTTTCTTTTAAATTAGTGATTTTAACTTTAATATAATTTGGAATTTCTTGTCCTTTTGGAAATTCTATTTGATAATTTTGTTTTTGTGGGGCATTATTTGCATTCATTCTTATTTGTCTAATGTCTTCATTATAACTTCTTTTTATAACTTTCTCATATGGTTCAACTAATTCTTCTGGTTTAACCTCTGGAAACTCTTGATCTTCAAAAACTTGTATAGGTTTATATAATAAATATTCTTTTATATGTTGGAATTCAACTTTAGACATTACTTTAATATATGCTATTTGTTTCTCTTTTGGTACAGAAAAAGATAAAGTAATATTATCTCCATCAATTTCAGGATTATCTATTTCTATAACATATCCAGGTGATTCAGAAATAGCTAAAGTCTCTTCTATTTCAGCTGGAATTATAGTCTCCTTATATACAGCTTTTATATAATAATTTACATTATATTGTTCAATGGGTTTAAAGCTTATTTTAAATGTTTTTTTGTTATTAGCTTCGTCAGGAACTACTGTGTAACTCAAATTATCCATTTTTTGAGGGAAAAAATAAAAACTATCTTCTCCTTTTCCGTTCATATATTTAAAAACATAATTACTCAATTGATTATCTATTTCATTTTCTTTATCATAATAAACAACTAAATAAACATATTTTTGATTTATTAAAATATTTTCATCTACTTCAAAAGTCATAATATATCTTCCATTTAAAAATTTCTTTTCTGCATCAATTGTATTATTTAAATCTTTATCATAGGCTACATTCCATTTAATTAAATCATTATTAGAAGAAAATTCTATATTCATATATTTATTATCATAATTAGTTCTTAATTTATATATATATGTACCATTAATAAGTTTTTTACTATGAGATAATTTACCATTGAGATAGACATATTCAGGTACACAAAAATCTTGCTCACTTTCACTTTGTTCTCTTAATATACTTACTTCCAAGCCTATTCCATTATTATTCATAACTTTTTGTTCTTGCATTTCAAGATTGAAAAATAAATAAGGATTATTTTCTAAATTATATTTAGCAATATCTTCAGCACTTAAAAATAATGTTCCAAAAGCACCATCAAATGCTCCAGATATTGAATTATCACTAGTTGGTCTTTTATGTGGATTAATTCTAGCTTCTAATGCTTCTTCTTCAGATATAACTTTTCCCCATATATTAAGTAATGGTTTCTCATATTCTAATTTAAAATCTTTATCTAAATAATAATTGTAAAAAGTGAAACTAATAGAAATATCTTTATCAGTTAATTTTGCAAAGAAACTTAATGGGAAAATTGCTTCTCTATAATTAATTTCTGTTGCTCTTCCAACTTTAAGTTGATCAATATTATAATTAGAATTTCTAGGATAAAAAGTAACATAAAAAACGAATCCTGATTCATCTATTTCAAACATAGAAAAAGTTGTTGATTGTGCTACTAATTTTGAAAATTTAAGTTCACTGTTTGAAACACCTGAGGTTAAAGTTAATCTATCTTCAAATCCACCCAAGAAATAAGTTTGCTCAGGTTTTCCATCTATTTCCCAATAGAAATAACCATGTCCAGAAATACATACTATATTTATTAATAAATCTCTAGTAGTTTCAAAATTAAAAAAAATTTTTTTATCTTTGATTGCAAAAACTTGAGGAGTACTTGGATTTGGAACAAATGTTTGCTCTTCATTATATGAATAGATAGAGGATAAAACTTCAATGATTGAATCTTGAGTTACTTCTACTAAAAATAAAAGACTTTTATCTTTTTCTATACCTTGATAATAAAGATATTTCCTTCCACTTGCTGATGAATATTGATCATCAGGGTTTTCCATTGTATCAACAATAAATTGCATATCATTTTTTTCAATTCTTTCAGAATCAATTATACTTCCAATAAATCTTACTTGAAGATTTTCCATTTGAGCTCTTGGATAAACAATAAGATTTTTACCTGCATCACCTTCATCAAAAATTACAGCAAATAAACATGAATATTTATCATCAGCTCCTTTTGATAGAGGATGGCATTGTACTTTTTGATCACTTCTTATATGTATTATTTCAATTACTTCTCTATCAAATGGATTTTCTCCTGTATATATAGGAGGCATAAAAATTTTAAATGCATACATAGAAGTATATAAAGTATCAAGAACATTGGTCCATAAACCTAAAGTTAGATCAACATTTCTAATAGAATTTTCTAAATCCATCTTATGAACCATATTTGCTTTTTTAATAATATCTTCTTTTGAGAGTCTATATACAGTATCATGTCCTATAGTTTCAAATTTAAAATCACAATTTTCTTTATCTGGCCTTTTTGTTCCAATATTAATACAAAATGAAGGTTTATCAGCTTGCCAATCAATAATAATATGATCAGATTCATAAGGTAATGTTACTTGGTAAAATGTCAAAATTTGATCTGTTGAATTAAATAAATTTCCTAAAACAAATTGATTTACTTTCATTTTAATTCTTGGAATTAAATAATCTGATAATTCATATCCTTCTGGCAAAATTCTTGGAGTTATAGTTATTCTATAAGGAATATAATTACCTTCTGTTTCTGAATTTTCTTCATAAACTGAACTTTCTACTGTTATTAAAAGATAGCATCCATCTTCACAATCTTTAGTATCTTCTTTTGTTATTACTATTTTTTTAAGATATGTTCCATATGATAAAGATTCATCTTTAGTTGTTGGGAATTTATACATTCCTCTCCAATCTGCTTCGTTTTTATCTTGCACTTTATTTTTATCAACAATAGTAGCATAAATATATCCACTACCTCTTATATAATCCATTGTAATATCTCCTGTTTCATCTTTACCTAAATCTAAATAATAACGCTTTCTGACTGAACCAAATATAATATCTTGTTTAATAGCGTTTTTTTCTAAATAAATTGGTGCACCATTTACTTGATATATTGTTGTCTCTACTCTTCTATCTCTTGATGTACTTTTTAAATCTATATATACATCTATAGGACATACTTCATCATCATATATACATTTCTCTTTTAATTGTTCTTTATTTATAACAATAATTTCATTTCTAAATATTTCTTTTGTTATAATATAATTATAATTATGTGACACTTTAATATCAAAAGTACCTTTATCAAGTAAATTAAAATTAATAACAAGATCATTATTTATATCACTAACAAAATAAGTATATTTCATATAAGGGTATTCTTTTGTAAATAAATAATGTTGGGGAACTCCTTCACTAACTGAAATAGTTCTTTCTGAACCTTCTGTTGAATTTGATAATTCTAAACCTGATATATACATCATACATAATTTTTTATTATATTGGGAAGGATCATCACCAGTTATATCTATTCTAAATGTATAATCTTTTATATAATAGTATTCATCGGTGCTATTTATTATAATTTGACTATAACTATCATGCATAGGAAAATATTCTTCTTTTGGAGTACCATCATCATTTGTACCGATTGTTCTTGATATAACAAATTGGCAATTTTGAGAATAAAAATTAATTAAAAAATCTGATCCTTGTTCATATTTTAAATTAGAAGTTTTAACATATTTCATATAATCAGCATCATCTCCAATATATATAGATTGAACAAAATTAACTCCTGATTCTATTTCATTTACATTTTTTGATTCATCTCCTTCTATAACAATTTGATATGCAACAATATAAAATGAATTTTTTTGGGCAGTTACTTTAAAATCAATTTTCTTGGCTGTATCTCCAACTGTTATACTATAAAATATTTTATTTGATAAATAATATTTATGGGCACTAGTGAAAGATTCTTCATTTTCAACTTCAAAATTAACATCACCACTAAAAACTATTAAATCTAAATAAATTTTATGTAAATTCTCTTCGTGTTCTATGTTAATAGTATATAAATCTGTTTCACCATCTAAAAGATATTGACTATATGTTTCCTTTTCTATAAGATTTATACGGTCTTTATTACTAAAAATAGATGTTTCAAATTCACAGAAAAGTGATTTTTGTTCTTCATCATTTTGTCCTTCAAGACATTCAACAACAATCAAAGGTTGACTAGCAGAGATTGAATTATAATCTTTAAAATCCACCATTGTTTTTTCGTCATTTAAATAAAAACTGAATACTGTCATTCTATTTGCATGATGTGGATTTCTGATATTTATTATTCTTTCATCATTATATTCAGCTTCAGGAAAATCTAAAGCTGCATCAAATCTCATATCTGGGAATCCTTTTATTGATCTCATATTAAAATTGATTTCTGTTGCATCTTTTGTTGGTGGCATACCTCTAAAAATTGCGATAGCACCTTTTGGAAGAAAATGATTATAAATTACACCTGGAAGTTGAGGGGGAAAAATATATTGATTTTTATTATTATTTTCATTAGATGTAAATTGAAATGAAAAAATAACACCTTTTGATTTTGTACCTCTGTTTCCAATACAAAATTTTTGATTCCCAATATCTTGATCAACAATAACATGTCTAAGAAAAATACCATTTTCAATTGAAGATTCTTTTATTATTTTTCCATCATATTCATCATATATAAAAGCTTTCTTAGTATATATATTTCCATTAATTTGAGCTAAATATGAATCTTGGTTTTTATAATTTATTTCATCATATGTGAAACAAATTGTTTCCAAATTATTGTTTAAAAAACCCATTATTTCTAAATCATTCACTTTTAATGATTTTGCTTCATTACTTGATATTCCTAAACTTCCAACTGTGATATAATCTCCTTCTTCAGATTTAACATTTAATACATATGAGTCCTCATTATTTTTAGACATATCAATTAAATATACATCCCCAAATCCAAAATTTATTGGGTCTATATTATTTGAACCTGCTTTTAAATTAGTAGATTGAATACTTTTTCCTTTTACCCATACATTTAAGTAATCATATACAGTTTCTAAATTTCTAAAGTTGGTTTTTTTATTATTATTAAATTTAAAAGTCATTTCAGTATTTTTTGTATTAACTGAATAACTGGCTTGTTCATCTATATTAAGTTCACACTCTTTTTCAGAAGCTAATTTTATATCATATTGACATTGTTCATCATCATTTAGACATTTAACACATATATATTTAGATTCAGAAATTTCCTCTTTTGTTAAAAATAAATGAATTGTTTCATATGTTTGGATACTTAACGCTTGTCTTTGTTTTAAGCATTGATCATCTCCTTGTTCAGAAGTAATTATAGCCATTTGAACACTACCAAATGTTGGAATAACTTTTACATCTATACAATTATCAAATTTATAGCTGGCACTTCTTAAATCCATCAAAAAAGACTTAGAACCTGTTCCACTACATCCTTCTAAATTTGTAATTCTCTCATTATCCACTTCATATTTTGATAGAATAAATGAAAAGAAACAACTTATTATAAATAATATTTTTAATGGTTTTCCTACCATCAAATTTTATATATATCAAAAATAAGTAATATTTAGATAAATAATTTTTATTTAATAAAATTTAAAAATAAAGATATATAATGATTATTTATTTTTAAATTATTTATAAATAAAAAAAATAATTTAAATAATAAATGGGGATTGGGGATTGG
>JAEEGK010024684.1_pt1 | contig 12431 bp, 10 predicted proteins | sample 8958771 | NCBI WGS metagenome assembly JAEEGK01 (sample SAMN16246547, study PRJNA631951) | gut metagenome | biome: gut microbiome; feature: rumen; material: SC-attached | host: Bos | place: Iran: Karaj | collected 2018-10 | reverse complement strand
GCCGTCCCAGACGGTGACCTTGTCGATCTTAATGCCCTTGATGGCATCCACCTGAGTGCGAACGAGTTCGGGCAGTTTCTCCAGCAGGAGCAGCGTGTAGGCCTTCGTGGCGTCGCCGCCGGCAGCCTGAATCATCTTGTCGTAGCCCTGAGCCTGCTTGGTGAGCACCTCGAAAAGACCCTTGGCTTCAGCCTCCATCTTAGCGAAGATGGCATCGGCTTCACCCTTGGCGTTGACGCGCTTCTGCTCGGCCTGAGCCTCGGCGGCGATGATGATCTTCTTCTTCTCCGTCTCCTGTGCCACGAGGACGTTGGCAGCCTGAGCGGCACGCTCGCGCTCGGCACGGGCCAACTCGGCCTTCTGCTCGGCGCCGTAAGCCTCCTCCAAAGCTTGGGCCTGGGCAACCTTCTCGGCAGCGGTGGCTTTGCGCTGCGCTTCAGCCTCGCGCTCACGGCGGTTGGCGTCGGAGTTGGCGATGGCAATCTTGGCCTCATTCTCGCCCTGCACGGCCTGGGCGTTGGCCTCGGCGGTGCGGATACGCGTCTCACGGACGGCTTCGGCCTTACCGATCTCACCGTTTCGCTCCTGCTCGGCCACACGCACCTTGGCCTCGTTAATCGCCTTAGCGGCAGCCTCCTGTCCAAGGGCTTCAATGTAGCCGCTCTCGTCCTTGATGTCGGTGACGTTGACGTTGATCAGTCGCAGACCGATCTTCTTGAGCTCCACCTCGACATTGGCGGTGATGGCCTCGAGGAACTTGTCGCGATCGGAGTTGAGTTCCTCAATGGACATCGTGGCGATGACCAGACGCAACTGGCCGAAGAGGATGTCGCGCGCCATCTCCTGAATCTGACTCGACTGCAGACCCAGCAAACGCTCGGCGGCAGCCAGCATGCTCTCGGGCTCGGTGGAGATGCCGACGGTGAAACGGCAGGGCACGTCCACACGGATGTTCTGACGCGAAAGGGCGTTGGTGAGGTTGGCATCAATGCCGATGGGCGTCAGCGAGAGGTAAGCGTAGTCCTCAATGACGGGCCACACGAAGGCACCGCCACCATGAACACACTTGGCGCTCCTGTTGGCGGACTTGCTGCCGTAGATGACCAGAATCTTGTCGGAAGGACAACGGCGGTAGCGGTTGAGCAGCGCCATGACAAGCAGGACGCCCACCACCACTAGGACAATAATCAAAAAGAAGGGATCCATCTATGTAAAGTTTAAAGTTTAGAGTTTAAAGTTTAGAGGTTAGAGGTTAGAGGTTAGAGGTTAGAGTTAAATGGGGGTGACGAGTAGCGTGTGTGTATCGATAACGGACACGACACGTACGCGGGTGCCGGAAGCCAGAGCCTCGCCGTCGGTCTGGGCAGCTACCTCCTGCACGGAGCCTGAAAAGGAAATCTGCACCTTGCCCGCACCGCTGCGGCCCGAAGGAATGCGCAGATAGACCTGACACACCTGGCCTACAGCCGACTCGATGCGGATGTTGCCGCTGGCCTGCAGGCGCATCATCTGGCGATAGAGCAGCAGGAACAGGCCCACAAAACACAAGCCGATGAAGACCGACACCACAGCCAAGAGCACACGCGAGGGGATGACGTCCCACAGACACACACCACCCCAGGAAACGCCCAGAAGGAAGTTGATGACATTACGCACGGTGAAAATCTGCATGGCGCCGTCAACGCCCTCAAGGCCGCCGTCGGGTGTGACATCTGCCGCTTGGAAGTCGACATCGACATCCCCGTGCCCCAGACCTATGAAGGTTAATGCCACCTGAATGACGAAAAGGGCGGAGGTGATGAGAGCCACAGACCAGTAAATGCGCAAATGGGGGTCCAACTGACCATACCACTGATAAAATGTGTCGAACATGGTGATATTGCGTTTGTTTGGAAAACAAAGGTAAGAAAAAAAGCGTAAGCGGCCAAATAAAGTTTATAAAAAAAGTGAAAATTTTGCTAATATATAAGGTGCGGTTCATTTTTTTGTCATACCTTTGCAGCCGCAAATCAAAAATGAGATGAACAAGAACCTCGTCATAGTGGAGTCTCCCGCCAAAGCCAAGACCATTGAGAAGTTTCTCGGGTCGGACTATACGGTGAAGTCTTCCTACGGCCACATCCGTGACCTCAAAAAGAAATCATTCAGCATCAACGAAAACACCTTCGAGCCGGAATACGAAATCCCCGAAGACAAGGAGCACGTGGTGAGCGAACTGCGCAAGCTGGCCAAGAACGCCCAGACCGTGTGGCTCGCCTCCGATGAAGACCGCGAAGGAGAAGCCATCTCGTGGCACCTGAAAGAGGTGCTCGGACTGAGCGACGAGACCAAGCGCATCGTCTTCCACGAAATCACCAAGAACGCCATCCTCGAAGCTATCCAGCACCCGCGCACCATCGACATGAGTCTGGTGGCTGCACAGCAGGCACGCCGCGTGCTCGACCGCATCGTGGGCTTCAAGCTGAGCCCCATCCTCTGGCGCAAAGTCAAGCCCGCCCTCTCCGCCGGACGCGTGCAGAGCGTAGCCGTGCGCCTCGTGGTGGAAAAGGAGCGCGAGGTACAGGCCTTCAAGAGCGAGAGCTACTGGCGTGTGGTGGCACAGCTGCAAACCGCCAAGGGCGAGAGCGTGCCTGCCGAACTCGTGCAGCGCGTGCGCACCGAGGAAGAAGCCGACGCATTGCTCCAGCAGCTGCAGGGCGCCCGCTTCACCGTGAGCGACATCCAGAAGAAGCCCACCAAACGCACGCCGGCGCCTCCCTTCACCACCAGCACACTGCAGCAGGAAGCCGCCCACAAACTGGGCATGACGGTGTCGCAGACCATGACGGTGGCCCAGAGGCTTTACGAAAACGGTCTCATCACCTACATGCGTACCGACTCCGTCAACCTGAGCGCCCTCTGTCTGGCTGCCTCAAAGCAATACATCACCGAAGAAATGGGCGCCAAATACAGCAAGACGCGCCAATACCACACTTCCTCGAAAGGCGCCCAGGAGGCCCACGAAGCCATCCGCCCCACCTACATGGAGCGCACCGCCATCGACGGTAACAATCAGGAGAAGAGCCTCTATGACCTCATTTGGAAGCGCACCATCGCCTCGCAGATGGCAGATGCCGAAGTCGAGAAGACTGTTGTCACCGTGGACGGTGGCAACAGCACTTTCCAGGCTCAGGGCGAAGTGATGACCTTCGACGGCTTCATGAAGGTGTACCATGCCACCGTGGACGAGCAAGTCGAAAGTGAGAGCGAAGGCATGCTGCCCGCCATGCGCGTGGGCGAAGAGTTGCAGCGCATCACTGTGGTTGCCACCGAGAAATACGCCACCGGCCCGCTGCGCTACAACGAAGCCTCGCTGGTGAAGAAGCTCGAAGAGCTGGGCATCGGACGCCCCTCCACCTACGCCACCACCATCACCACCATACAGCAGCGCGAATACGTGCAGCGCGGCGACAAAAAGGGCGAAGAAAAGCCCTACGCCATCCTCACCCTCAAGGGCGAGAAAATCACCCGTGCCCAGAAGAAGATTGTCATCGGCGCCGAGAAAAACAAGTTGATGCCCACCGACATCGGTATCGTCGTCAACGACTACCTCATGGAGAACTTCCCCCAGATCATGGACTACAACTTCACTGCACAGGTGGAGAAGGGCTTCGACGATGTGGCCTCCGGCAAGAAGAAGTGGGACGGCCTCATCAAGAGCTTCTACAAGGACTTCAACCCCCTGGTGGAAGAGACGCTCCACACCCACACTGAACATAAGGTGGGCGAAAAGGTGCTCGGCAACGACCCCGCCACCGGTGAGCCCGTCATGGTGAAGATCGGACGCTTCGGCCCCGTGGTGCAAATCGGCAGCGCCGAGAGTGACAAAAAGCCCCGCTTCGCACAGTTGGGACGCGGGCAGAGCATGGAGACCCTCACGCTGGAGGATGCCTTGGAGCTCTTCAAATTGCCCCGCACGCTGGGCGAGTACGAAGGTCAGACCGTCACACTGGGCAGCGGACGCTACGGTCCTTATGTGCAATACGGCAAACAATACGTCTCAATGCCTAAGGGCAGCGATCCCATGAACTTCAGCTTCGATGAAGCCGTCGCCCTGATCGAGGAGAAGAAGCAGGCCGACGAGAAACGCCACCTCAAGCACTTCGAGGAAGAGCCCGGGCTGGAGGTGATGAACGGACGCTACGGCCCCTACATCGCCTACAAGGGCAAAAACTACCGCCTGACCAAGGCGCAGGCTGCAAAAGCAGACCAGCTCACGCTGGAGGATTGTCTCAAGATCGTGGGCGCATAAACACACGGCGATGAAAAGCATCATCCTGATTGACTACATGGGTGCGGGCAAGACGACTGTCGGACGGCATCTGGCCCAAAAGCTGGGGCGCACATTCTACGACCTCGACTGGTATATCGAAACGCGCTACCGCAAACCCATCCATCAGATCTTCAGCGAACGCGGCGAGAGCGGCTTCCGCGAAATCGAGCGTGAAATGCTCCACGAGGCGGCAGCCTTCGAAGACATCGTGCTCTCGTGCGGCGGCGGCACGCCCTGCTACTTCGACAACATCGACTACATGAACGAGGTGGGCCACACCGTCTATCTCAAATGCAGCCCCGAGACGCTCGCCGCCCACCTGAAGATGGGGCGCAGCATCCGTCCGCTCATTCAGGGCAAGACGCCTGAAGAGCTCGACGCCTTCATCCGCGAAAGCCTCACACAGCGCGGCCCCTTCTACGAGAAGGCCCGCATCATCATCGACGTGCCCTATCTGGGCGCAAAAGAGCGCGTGGAGCAAATCGCCGCCGCCATCGCCGGAAGAATCGCGGAAGACAAGGCCTGAGACTGACACACAATCACACATACACACTGAATAAAGAGCCATGAAGAAATGGAGGATTGAGGACTCTGAAGAACTCTACAACATCAAAGGTTGGGGCGTGAACTACTTCGGCATCAACGAGAAGGGACACGTCACGGTGAGTCCGAAGAAAAACGGGGTGGAAATCGACCTGAAAGAGGTGGTGGACCATTTGGCTTCGCGCCACGTGGCAGCTCCCGTTCTGCTGCGCTTCCCCGACATCCTGGACAACCGCATCGAGAAGACCGACAGCTGCTTCCGCAAAGCGGCTAAGGAGTACAACTATCAGGGCGAGCACTTCATCATCTTCCCCATCAAGGTGAACCAGATGCGCCCCGTCGTTGAGGAAATTATCTCCCACGGCAAGCGCTACAATCTGGGCCTCGAAGCGGGCTCCAAACCCGAGCTCCACGCCGTGCTGGCCACCAACATGGACTCCGACTCCCTCATCATCTGCAATGGTCACAAAGACCAGAACTTCATCGAGATGGCATTGCTGGCACAGAAGATGGGCAAGAGAGTCTTCCTCGTGGTGGAGAAACTGCCCGAGCTCGCCATCATCGCCCAAGCCGCCGAAAAGCTGGGCGTGCGCCCCAATTTGGGCATACGCATCAAGCTGGCTTCCACCGGCGCCGGCAAATGGAGCGAGAGCGGCGGCGACGCCTCCAAGTTCGGTCTGAACTCTTCTGAGCTGCTCCTGGCACTGCAGCAGCTCGATGAGATGGGCATGGGCGACTGTCTCAAGCTCATCCACTTCCACATCGGCAGCCAAATCACCAAGATTCGCCGCATTTCATCGGCGCTGAGAGAAGCCTCCCAGTTCTACGTGCAGCTCCACCGTATGGGCTATCCCATCAAGTTTGTAGACTGTGGCGGCGGCCTCGGCGTGGACTACGACGGCACGCGCTCAAGCAACTCCGAGAGCTCCGTCAACTATAGCATACAGGAGTACGTCAACGACTGTCTCTACTCCTTCATCGACGCCGCCGACAAGAACGGCATCCCCCACCCCAACATCATCTCCGAGGGCGGGCGCTCTCTCTCGGCCCATCACTCTGTGCTCATCCTCGACGTGCTCGAAAGCGTCTCCGCACCGCGCATGCCGGAAGACTTCGAACCGGGCGAGGAGGACCACAAGCTGGTACATGAACTCACTGACATCTGGGACAAACTCTCGCCGCGCAGCATGTTGGAGGACTGGCACGATGCTCAGGACATCCGCGAAGAAGCCCTGGAGCTCTTCGCCCACGGCATCATCGACCTCAAGACACGCGCCCAAATCGAGAGCCTCTATTGGGCCATTTCCCACGAAATCGCCGAGCTGGCCCACCACCAGAAGCATGTGCCAGACGAGCTGCGCACGCTCGACAAGCAGATGGCCGACAAATACTTCTGCAACTTCTCCCTCTTCCAGAGCATGCCGGACTCCTGGGGCATCGACCAACTCTTCCCCATCATGCCCATCGAGCGCCTTGACGAGCAGCCCACCCGTTCGGCACAGCTGCAGGACATCACCTGCGACAGCGACGGCAAGATCACGGCCTACGTCAACGGCGTGCAGCAGACTTCCTATCTGCCGCTGCATGAGGTGAAGGCCGAGGAGCACTACTACATCGGCGTGTTCCTCGTGGGCGCCTATCAGGAAATCATGGGCAACATGCACAACCTCTTCGGCGACACCAACGCCGTACACCTGTCCGTCAACGAAGACGGCGACGGCTACACCATCGACCAGGTGATTGACGGCGAAACGGTGGCCGACGTGCTGGAATACGTGCAATACGACCCGAAGAAACTCGTACGCCGCCTTGAAATCTGGGTGTCGAAAGCCACCAAAGACGGCAAGATCACTGAAGCAGAGGGCAAAGAATTCATCGCTAACTATCGTTCCGGACTCTATGGATACACCTATCTTGAATAAAGTGAACGTCATCAAAGTGGGTGGCGCCGTGGTGGAAGACGAACAGATGCTCTCGGCGCTGCTCGAAGGATTTGCCGCGTTGGATGGCCCCAAAGTGCTGGTGCACGGCGGCGGACGCTCGGCCACAAAAATGGCCGCCGCGTTGGGCATCGAAACCCGCATGGTGGAGGGCCGTCGCGTCACCGATGACGAAATGCTGCGCGTGGTGCAGATGGTCTACGGCGGACTGGTCAACAAGACCCTTGTGGCCCGTCTGCAAGCCCTCGGCGTGAACGCTGTCGGACTCACCGGCGCCGACATGAACATCATTCTCGCCCACAAGCGTGCGCCCAAACTCGTGCGCTTTGAAGACGGACACGAAGAGACGGTGGACTACGGATGGGTGGGCGATGTAGACTCCGCCGACGGCGAAGCCCTCGCCCTGCTGCTGCGCCACGAGCCCTGCGTGATTCCCGTGGTGGCTCCCCTCACCCACGACGGCAAGGGCCACATGCTCAACACCAACGCCGACACCATGGCAGCCGAAACGGCCAAGGCCCTGACGCCGCATTTCGAGGTGACGCTGACCTACTGCTTCGAGAAACCCGGTGTGCTGCACGATGCCGACGATGACAGCAGCGTCATCCGCGAAATCAACGAAGCCTCGTTTGCCCGGCTCAAGAGCGAAGGCATTGTCAGCGGCGGTATGTTGCCGAAGTTGGAGAACGCCTTTGCCAGCCTAAGGGGCGGCGTAAGCGAGGTGGTCATCACCCACTGGAGCGACCTCCGTCATGAGCGAGGAACGGTCATACGGCTTTAAAGAATACGTCTGGCCGCTGCGCGACAAGATGTTCCGCCTGGCCCAGCGCATCACACTCTCCCGCGAAGAGGCGGAGGATGTGGTGCAGGACACGCTGGAACGCCTGTGGCGCGATCGCGAACGCCTTTCCCTTATCGACAGCGTGGAAGCCTGGACGCTGCGTCTGGTGCGCAACCTCTCGCTCGACCGCCTGAAGCGCTCGGGCCGACAGGCTGTGGAGCTGGACCCAGAGCGCGATGCCACAGCCGCTCCCGGCGCCGACCGCACACTGGAACTGGAGGAAGGCATGCGCCTGGTACGCGAAGCGATGGACCGCCTGCCGGAGGTGCAGCGCAGCATCATGGAATTGCGTGACATCGAGGGCAAAAGCTATGCGGAAATCGCAGAAATTCTGGAGCTCACGGAGTCGCAGGTGAAAGTGTATCTGCACCGCGGGCGAGAAAAAGTAAAAAAAAGTTTGATTGGGGTGTAACCTTTTCCCTTCTCAATCGTCATACATAACGGATATGAAAGACTACAAGTACATCGAAGAGCTCCTCGAGAGCTATTTCAGAGCGGAGACCAGCCTGCAGGAAGAGCAGATTCTCAACGCCTTCTTCCAGGACGAAAACCAGGTGCCGCAGCATCTGAAAGCCTATCGTGCGCTCTTCGCCGTCGAAGAGGAGATGCGCCGGGAGCGTGCGCCTCAGACCTCCGAGTCTTTCGGCCTACAGCCGGCCCGCCGGGTGAACCTTCGCCCCTTCTACCGTGCTGCAGCCTCCGTCGCCATCGTGCTCTGTCTCGGCATGGCTGCCAGCATGAGCATGGGCGTCACCGGAGACGACAAGGCCCCTACGGCAGAAGCCGTGGAGAATCCCGATGCCGAGTTTGGCGAAATGGAGCAGGCGCTCACACCGCAGAGCTCGGCCGTCGTTGAGAAGAAAGATACACTTTTTCTATACTGAACCAATCAATCTTAAAAAGAACCAAACAGACGCTGTAATGTGTCGGAAAAAAGAGGTCGCCGTGAGGCAACCTCTTTTTCTTTATCCTTATATTATATATTAATTAGACATCAGCCCGCTCCGCCATGCGCAGGGCGGATTCGCGATCCTGCTCCAGCTGCGCCTTCAGCGCCTCCAAAGAAGGGAAGGCGCGCTCCTCGCGCAGGAAGCCGACCAACTCCAGAGAAAGCGTCTGCCCGTAGAGATCGCCGGAAAAGTCAATCAGGTGCACCTCCACCGAGAGATCGCTGCCGTTGTTGGCAGTGGGGCGCGTGCCGATGTCCATCATGCCCACACCGTAGGGCGTCCGCACGGAGTAAGCGCCTTCCCGGGGCAACACCTTTCCCGGTGTGATGGCCAGGTTTGCGGTAGGAAATCCAATGGTGTGCCCCAAACGGTGCCCCTCCACCACGGTGCCGCTGAGCAGATAGGGATGACCCAAGAGTTCCTGCGCCTCACGGATGCTCCCTTCGGCGAGCAGTCGGCGTATGGTGGTGGACGAAACATGTGTGTCCGGCAACTCATGAGCCTTCACCACTTCGATGCCGCAAGCCTCACCCCAGCGCACGTAGTCTTCGAAGACGGCTTCTCCGTGACCGAAGCGGTGGTCGTAGCCCATCAGAAGAAGGCTGACATCACGCGGCTTCAATACCTCACGCATGAACTCCTCCGCACTGAGGCGAGCCATATCTCGGTCGAAAGTCAGCACATCCAAACGCGATATGCCGGTCTCGCGCAACAGACGACATTTCTCCTCCAGCGTAGTCAACAATCGGGGGATATAGTCGCTCTGCAGCACAAGACGCGGATGACAGTCCATCGTCAGCACCAGCGTGTCCATACGGCGTTCGCGGGCAAGCCCCATCAGTTGGTCTATCAGACACCTGTGTCCACGGTGCACACCGTCAAAGAAGCCTATCGTTGCTGCAAACATGGAGCAAAGATACAAAAAAAACGGGAGACTGTGGGGTTATTTCAACTTTTTTTCGTACTTTTGCCACCGATTCTTAGGGATTACACCGGACTTGTAGCTCAGTTGGTTAGAGCAACAGACTCATAATCTGGAGGTCCTTGGTTCAAGCCCAAGCTGGTCCACGGTAAAAAAAGAAAGCACACGCAACGCATTTGCGTGTGCTTCTTTTCTTAGGCGTTGACGGGATCAGTTTAACTGCTCCATGCGGTAGCCCATACGGTGAAACTGCACGGCAGCGCCCATCAGATACAGTTGATGAAGGCAGGCGACATAAGCCTCGAAGGCCGCTTTCGTCCCGGGCTCAACATGAAGACGACGCAAGCGGTTGTCCAAACGCGCCGCACACTCCCCCACCATTTGCTCCAGCTCGTCATAGGCGACTCCGCTGAGTTGCAGGATTTCCTCCCGAACATACTCGTCCATGCTGTCAAAGCCGCGTTTGTCACGCACATAAGCATAGAGGTCGGGCTGATAGGCGTAGGCCTGCCAATTCTCGTCCCACATCTTGGCCACGGCCATGCCCAAATACATCATCCATCCGAGTGAAGCCATCGGATAGCGGGCATATTCCCTGATACCATCGGGCAGATAGGATTTTGCCAGAGATTCCCACTTCTCCTCCACATCGGGACAGTCCGGCATACGCTCATCCAACTCACCCCGGGAAGAGAGATAGAGACGAAGATCGTCGTGTATCTGCTGTTCTAACTGTGTCATTGTCTATATCATTCTTTCTAATGTTATTTTGCTTCGCACATCAGATTAAAATCACACGTACAACAACGGACAGATTTCCTTCTCTATGGCCTCCGGGTGACACTCCAGATAATACAACATGGGAAATGACTCCGACGGATTACGCCCTTCCTTCCACCCATTCAACATAAAATGCTTTGCAGCTGAGACACCGGATTGGGCAACATCAGGATAACGCTCCATATAGTATTTCGTGGAAAACTTCGGATGAAACAACACCTTGAGATATCGTCTCAACTGTTTCCATTCCCCCCTAAATAACAATCTGCGTATTTCTTTTAACTCTCGGGAGAATTTATAGCGAAACTTTTCATTCCACTTGTAATGAGCGGCACAACGCTTCAACAAAGCCTCATCACAAGAGAGTGGCTCTGCAGCCCAACGGAGGATAATGTTTTTCTCTGTATCCCATCGTTTGCGTCCTTCGGCAATATAAGCCAGTGTGTGCCTCTGAATCGCCCGGATTTGCACTGCATCCGCCTTAACAGGAAAGGCACAATGTGTCAGGCTGTCTGCATCCCACTCATAAAGCAAACCGGTCTGGCCGTCGGTAATATACTCATTCATCGTGGGCAGGTTGGGGGCAATGATGCAACGCCCCATGGCCATGGCATCCAAAAAACTCATACCGATGCCCTCCAAGCGACGCGGCGCCATATAGAGAGCGCAGTCTTTGAGAATATCCTCCATATCTGATTTTCGGTCAAACCAGACAGACTCCGTACACTCGCACTCTGTATAGAAACGCTCGGTCTCCGGTCCGAAAACCTTAGGCTCTGTGAAATGATGCTCGGGATCCAACGCCTTATGAATATGAATCCGGGAAATCGGGAGATTCCTGGCGACGACCGCCAATGTACCTACATTCAAATCCGATTGACGCTGCCAAAAAAACAAGGCATCTTCACTGCCCCAATTATCCACCGGTTTGGGTTGCGGGAAGTATTGGATGTATTTGGTATCAAATCCCCATGAGAGCAATTCTTCATGAAAACATCTTGAAAAATTAATGATGCGCATTGAGGAATAATCCTTCCACACCTTTTGATCCAGTCCGTCAGAAAAAACAACGTTATCATACATCGGGAAGAACAGACCGTGATTCCACGATATATAGTGCTGCATCCGTGACAAATTCGGCATCACCTGCCATATCACCAGTACGTCGTACGACTCCCCTTTGTGAACACTCCATACATCTTCCACACTCACCGCCGACGGATGAAGATAAAGCGTTGTAACCTCGTATTCCTGCCGGAATATCTCCTGGATGAAATCTGATGATTTGGTCTTTTGGTGTCCGGTATGCCCGACAAAAAGGAGTTTTTTTAACATACGGCAACTCGTTTAGAAAGAATATCCAAAAATACGTAACGTTGCGAGAGCCACACAGAGAGACAACAATACAGAGAGCACAATGAGGCTGCGCAAGATTCTGAGATAACGTTCACGCTTAGTTTGAAGTCTCTGAACACGTTCCCTCAAAGCGTCTATCTCACCATTTTGCGTCTCTTGATGTTTTCTTAGATTGGCGAACTCCGTAGTCCTGTAGGCCATCATCATCACTCCCTCACTCAACATATTTTCAATACGTGTCAGCACATCGTGAACAATCGGAGAATCGCCGTAGTGGTTATCAGCAAAACGACGCACATGAAAGAAGAGTTCATAACTGCGCAGAACGGCGTAGAAGTGTTCGTTTGTGATACATTCTCTGGTGGAGATACCAACACCCACTCGATAATGATAGAGGGCGACGTCTATTGAAGACATGGAGCTACAGAAGGAGAGGAAATAGAAAGTGGAAAGCATATCCTCCGCATAGACACACCTCAGATGAGGCATCTCTGCGAAAGCCCGCTCGAGCAGAGAATGGGAGAACAGACGCCCCCACACCATCCAAGAGAAGGTCCGGTCGATATAGCAGGCCCTCAGCATATCCTCCCGGCTAGTCAAAGACGCTGCAGGCAGAACCGCGGAAGACTCGCATATAGAGCGAAACGCCTCTTCATTGATGTTTCCTTCATTCTCGCAAGTGACGCCGAAAAACAGAATATCGTCACCAGTCTTCTCTATGCCGGAGAGCAACTTCTCACAGGTGTCCGGCTCAATCCAATCGTCTGGGTCAACAAAGAGGACATAG
>JAEEGK010024680.1_pt1 | contig 12432 bp, 22 predicted proteins | sample 8958771 | NCBI WGS metagenome assembly JAEEGK01 (sample SAMN16246547, study PRJNA631951) | gut metagenome | biome: gut microbiome; feature: rumen; material: SC-attached | host: Bos | place: Iran: Karaj | collected 2018-10 | reverse complement strand
GAGGGAGATGATGAAGGTGCTGAAGGCGTTGCCAGAGAAGTCACGGCAGTATCTCATGGTTGACATCTCGACAATGAAGGAGTATAAGGATGCGGAGCAGGACATGGTGAAGTATCTGAAGACTTACAAGGATACGCCAGAGGAAGACATCAGAAGGAAGATGAAGGCGAGCATCATGGTGAAGATGGGACTGTTGAAGCAAATCTCAGCCAAAGGAAAAATCAAGCCAGTGGCAGAGTTCATCCATGACATCATAGACGGAGGCGAAAAGCTGATTGTGTTCGCCTATCTGAAGGAGGTTGTGGAGGAATTGAAGAAGGAGTTCCCGAAGGCTGTGACGGTGACTGGCAGTGACAGCATCGAGCAGAAGCAGAAGGCGGTGGATGACTTCCAGCAGAAGCCGAGTTGCAAGCTCATCATCCTCAACTACAAGAGCGGTGGAACTGGCTTGACGCTGACAGCCTCATCGCGTGTGGCATTCATCGAGTTCCCCTGGACTTACAGCGACTGCGAGCAGGCAGAAGACCGCGCTCACAGAAATGGGCAGAAGAACAACGTCAACTGTTACTATTTCCTCGGGAATGGTACAATAGACGAATACATGTACAAGATTATTCAGACAAAGAAGAACATCGCTGACGGTGTGACCGGCACAACCACCAACATTCAGGAGATGGTGACGGACATGGCGCTGGAGGCGTTCGGTAGCAGGTTGTAGTGGCTCCCCATGAGCACCTGCGGAAAGGAGAACAACAATGGCAACAAAGAAGAAAATCGAAGTGAAGGACGCTCAGGACATCAAACGTCTTGAGTGGGACTACTCAGAAGCGCAGATCCAGCACACTTGTAAGAAATGGTTCGATACCGTCTTCCAAGACATCGCAAATCTGCTGTTCGCTGCCGAGAACGGAGGGTTCAGGACTCCGAAGGCTGCGGCGATGGCGAAGTACGAGGGCATGGTGAGCGGTGCGCCTGACTTTGTCCTGTTCCCGACCAAGTACAACACGATGGCGTTGGGCATTGAGATGAAGCGTCCGAGGAAGCCAGCGAACAAGCAGTTCGGCATCAGAGGTAGAGACCCTGGCGTGCAGAGCGATGAGCAGAAGAAGTGGGAAGAGTTGTGCAAAGCCAATGGTGGTGACTACAAGCTGTGCTATGGCTTCATCGAGTTTGTGAAAATCATCTGTGACCACTTCTGGCTTCCATGTGAGCAGTATGTGAAGGAAGCTATCGAGAGGTATAGTGAATGGAGGTAGGTATGAAAAAGGAGAACATCATCTATTATAGAAGGTGGGCGAAGATAGCAAGTCAGATGGATGACGAGCTTCGCCTCATCTTCTTTGACACTCTGAACGCCTATGTGCTTGATGGTGCCGTTCCAACGGAAGAAAACCCTATCTATTGGACATTCCTATTGATGCTTGAGCAGGTGAAGGTGGATGAAAGACGATACGAAGACATCAGCGAGAAGAGGAAAGAGGCTGCAAAAAAGAAATGGGAAAAGGCTCAAAGTTCTGCAAATGGATGCAAAAGCATGCAAACGATGCAAATGCATGCAAACGATGCAGATAAGGAGAAGGATAAGGATAAGGTAAATGTAAAGGATAAGGGTAAGGATAATGGGAATATAAGTACCTTATCAGGTACTATGGATTCATCATTATCTTCTCCTATCGTCGAAGATAATAATATAGAGTCTAAAGCCTCTACGTCATCCGACGATGACGCAACGCTGGTTCTGACACCTCAAGAAGGTGGAGGGAAGAGAGTGAAAGACTACTCTGAGAACGTGATGAGGTTCTGGAACCACACGATGATAAGTCCTGTTGCTATACCAACCATTGCCAAGATGACACCGAAGAGGAAGTCGATGGTGAATGCCAGGGTGAAGGAGTTCGGCATCAATATGGTGTACAATGCCATCGCCAAGGCTTCTGAGTCCTCTTTCCTCAACGGAGGTGGAAGCAAAGGCTTCATCGCTGACTTCGACTGGGTGTTCAGACCCAACAACTTCCCGAAGGTGCTGGAGGGCAATTATGACGATGTGAAACCTATAAACAAGAACGGAAATGGAACTAATGAACGAGACAAGAGCCGTGAGTCGAGAGAGGCAGACCTCCGAGACAAGGAACGGTTTGACTTTATCACCGCGAAGTATGGCGGTATTGGCTGAGCATCCGAAAGGTGCCGAGTACCTGTCGAAGTTCAAGGCAGAGGACATGGCGCGGTACTGCCGTGGAGCACTTGACCGATGCTTCGTCGGTTCCGCTCCTACACTCAACGACCTGTGCGAGGCTTACGGCGAGAACATTTGCGTGGTGTGGCTGTCAGGCCTCATCTATGACTTGAACAACTTTGTGGGGCAACGTCAGCAGACACCACAGCAGAGTGACGCACTGGCATGGATGCTCCTGGACGAAGCGAAGCAGTACAAGCTGACCGAGGTGATGTACTTCTTCTACCGCTACAAGATGGGGCTGCAGGGCGAGTTCTACGGAGGTGTGAACTCACACAAGGTTCTCAGCGACTTGAAGAAATTCAAGGAAGTGCAGGGCGAGCACCTTTGCCGCATCTACAAGCAGCAGGAGGAAGAGCAGAGGGAGTTGGAACGCATCCAGACGAAAAGAAACAAGATGTCCTATGACACCTATCTATGGTACACCGCATGGTCTGCCATCTATGGTGATGAGAAAGCGCTTGATGCTTTGGAAGCAGCACATGTGGCTTGCATGGCAAGGGAGAAGTGGGGTGTCTGAAAATAACACGATTGTCAAACCAAAATGAGATTGAAAATGGGTGAATTGAAAAATGGGGGGGGGTAAAACCTCCACAAGCGAGAAGAAGCGCTTCTACCATCATATCCGCATATTCGGTCTGAATATCTATCTGACCACCTTGCGGATGAGAAGAAGACAGAGCAGAGACGTGTTCGAGTTTGGGCAGCTGTCGCAAAAGAAGTGCTGTGTGACGAAGCGTCAGTTGTACGCAGACACGTTCGGGCGTTGCCAGTGTTGCGGCAGGCAGTTCCCTTACAGCAAGATCCAGCTGCACCATGTCCTGCCTTGGTGGAAGTATCCGGAGTATGATGGCGACATCAGAAACTCGAAGCTGTTGTGCAGCGACTGTCACAGAGCCATTCACAAGAATCCTTTTGCCGAGGTGATGGAAATGGAAGAGGTAGCGAAGGTGTTGGGAGTTGATTTGAGTGAGAGATATGCGCTAAACGTCAGTAAATGTTAAGGTGACAAAATGGTGAAGTTTCTGTTTGCACACCTCGTCAATTATGAAGAACTTTACTGATGAAAAGGCGGAAACGCCACAAACGATTGTTTAACCAAAAAAGTGAAATTATGATTGAGATTCAGAACTTGAAGGTGAAGGAGATTTGCGAGTCTCCGATGAACCCGAGAAAACGGTTTGAGAAAGCCGACATCGAGGAACTGGCGAAGAACATCGCCGAACAAGGATTGTTGCAGCCCATCACGGTGAGGACTCCCCACGCCATGGGTTTTGACACCTTTGAGAAACTTGACAAGGATGGCAAGGCGCATGAGTTCAAGTATGAGGTTGTATGCGGAGCGAGACGCTTCAGAGCCATCAACCATCTTGGATGGAAAGAAGTTCCTGCCATCGTGAGGGACATGACCGATGCTGAAGCCTTCGATGCGATGATTACGGAGAACCTCCAGAGAAAAGACGTTGACCCCATTGACGAGGCTGTGGCATTCTCGGAACTGATGAGAAAAGGACAGTCGGTGAAAGAACTTGCAGCGAGATTCGGTAAGAGTGAGCGTTACATTCAGGACCGGACAAAACTCTGTGGCCTCATCAAGGAATTGCAGAAGGAACTGACGAAGGGGCACATTCCTCTTATTGGTGCCATCTACCTTGCCAAGTGCGACGAGGACATCCAGCGGAGTTTCTATGAGGATGAGATTGACGGGTGCTTCGATGATGATGACACTGACTGCTATCCTTATTCCGACATCAAGGAGTTTGTAACAAGGTCTTTTCGCCTTCTCGCAAACGCAGAGTGGACGAAGGAGGGTGAGGAGGAATCCTGGAACGATGGAAAGGAGGTGCCCAAGTGCAAGGGTTGTGAGTTCAACACTGCGAGCCACGGGTGCCTGTTCTACGAGATGAAGGGAAACGGAGAATGCACCAAGGAGAGTTGCTTCGAGAAGAAGGAACTGGTGTTCAGGAAGTGGAAACTCATGCAGATGTATGACAAGATGTTGAAGAACGGAGAGGAGTACACGCCCGACAAAATCATCGTCATCGACTGTGAGTGCCCGTCATGGAAAAGAGATGAAGAGAAGGAGAAGTATGAGGATGCCAGGGAATACTTGAAGGGGGCGCTTCCAAATGTGAAGATCATGTCCTCGCGGGATTTCAGCGGTTCCTGCTACTACAAGGAGAAAGATGAACGTCTGCAGAAGATGCTGTCGGAGGGCAAGGTGTTCAAGACGGTAAGGCTCTATGAGGACTGGCATCGAATCACTATCGAGTACCTCTACAAAAGCGGTGTCAACAGAGACACGGCAGAGAAGACGGAAGATGAGCTGCTGGCGATTGACATTGACAATGCCACGAGGAAGAACGCAGAGAAGCTTGACGGTGAGTTCATGAAGATGTGCAAGGAACTGACGAACGAGGACTTTGAGGGGCACCCAGAGTTGTTGAACCGAATCGTGAAGCTGATAGTCTTCGATGCTTGCCCCTACATCTTCAAGAACAAGGCAGGTGTTTCAGATGAAGAGAAGATGGATACGCTTCTGAATGACCCGAAGCGACTTTCTGAGATAATGAGAGAAGCGGCGAGGGATTTCATGACGAAATACAGTTTCTACTCCACTTATGGCGTTGCTTTGAGAAAGAAGGTGGTCAGCGAGTTGATGCCGGAGGCGTATGATGAACTTGTGAAGAAGTATGACGAGAAGTTGGAGAAAGCAGTGGAGAAGATTCGTTCCAAATATAGTGATAAGTGAGAACAACTATAAACTAACCGGTGGGGGCGGCTGATGCTGTCCTCACCTTCATACAACGAAGCCTATGGTGACGATCAATCGATGGGCGGGAGATTGCCTTGCCAGGTTCCGCAGTCATTTTCATATCAAGGTGACTGCAGGTTCCAAAATCTATTCGGTCATGCTGTCCGGTGAATGGCGGCGCATGGACGATTCGCTGGACAAGGCTCGGGAAGAGAAGACCGAGCGCCAGCGTAACAAATACCTTGTTGACACGCATGAGCGTCTAGCAGACATGATTATCTATTGCATTGGTATGCTGCACATGCTTGGCGTGAAGGACGTGGAGGAACTGGTGAGGATGAGATTAGGAAAGTAGCACTGCCAGAATGGTGCTGTTGATATAGTGTTGTTGAATTAAAATTTTGGTAGTATGAAGACAGAAATCAAGATGATTCCTGTGAAACTGCTTGAGCAGAACAGGGGTCAGGTGAGCGGATTGCCAAAGAATCCGCGTTTCTTTCGCGACTATCGCTATGAAGCGATGGTGAAGAGCATGAGGGACTGCCCAGAAATGCTCGAATTGCGTGAACTGATAGTCTATCCAAATGGTGACAAGTTCGTAACCGTTTGTGGAAACCTGCGTCTGAGAGGTGGCCGGGAGTTGGGATTGAAAGAAATGCCCTGCAAAGTGCTTCCTGCTGACACGCCAGCGGAGAAGTTGTGCGAGTATGCAGCGAAGGACAACATCTCTTTCGGTGAGGATGACATGGATATCATCAGTAACGAGTGGGACAGAGACATGCTTGAGGGGTGGGGCTTTGAGTTCCCAAAGGAGAAGGAGAAAGACCCATTCAAGGAGCGTTTTGAGGCCATCAAAGACGATGATGCGGTTTATCCACTTATCCCCAAGTATGACGAACGGCATGAGTTGTTCATCATCCAGTCCGCCAGCGAGGTTGACAGCAACTGGCTACGCGAACGGCTCGGGATGCAGAAGATGAAGTCGTACAAGACTGGGAAGCTGACCAAGAGTAACGTGATTGACATAAAGGATGTGCGCCATGCCCTTGAAGATCGTCATCCCAAGCCATAAGCGTTGGGACAGGGTGTTCGCGAAGAACATAGTAGTGGACCCCATCATCTGTGTTGCAGAGAGCCAGAAGGAGATGTACGAGCGTTACAACCCAGAGTGTGAGATAGTGACGCATCCCGATGACGTGATAGGCTTGATACCGAAACGGAACTGGATGGCGAAGCACTTCGGGGAACTGTTCATGCTGGACGATGATGTGCATGCCTGCAAGTATCTGGCCGCAGTGCCAGGAGAGAAGACGGTGGTGAAGGATAAGGCGAAGGTGACGAGAATCATCAATGAGCTGTATGACCTCGCCTGTCTGCTTGACGTGCATGTGTTCGGCTTCACCTCTCGCATCAGTCCGATGATGTATGAAGAGAATGCGTGGCTTTCCCTGTCGAAGATGATAACAGGCTGCTCGTATGGTGTGAGGTGGAACAAGAACGTGTGGTGGAACGAGGAACTGAAACTGAAAGAGGATTTCTGGATCAGCTGCTACATGAAGTACAAGGAACGGAAAGTTCTGACCGACCTGCGGTACTCGTTCTCCCAGAAAGACACGTTTGTGAACGCTGGAGGTCTGTCTGCCTTCAGGAACCAGGAAGAGGAGCGGCGGTGCATCATGCTCATCAGAAAGAACTTTGGTGAGAGCATTCGTCTGAAGGGAGTGACGAACAACGGAAAGGGTGTGACGAAGCAGATGGTTGAGTACAACATCAGCGTAAAATTTCCCTATTGAGTTCATCATATAGTAACACACAAAAATCAATTACAATGAAACAGATTCAATTAAGTGTGCCCGACGGCAAACGTGTCGAGTGGCAAGAGGTGGATGGCAAGACCATTGCCGTCCTTGTGAACGAAGAAGTGAAAGACGATCGTCCAGTAACAGAACGCATCAAGACCTTTGAGGACGCTTGTGTAGCGTTGAACAAAAGAGCGGAAGCAGGTGACGAAACAGCTGGAGATTTGCTTGCCGACTATGAAAGCAACAGAGACAACATTTTATGTAAAGAGATGTTGGCTTGCATGAAGCTCTTCATCATCGTTGCTGCCCTCAATGAGGGCTGGGAACCGAAGTTCGAGAAAGGCGAATACCGTTACTTCCCTTTGTTCTATCTCTACACCAAAGAACAGTACGACGAGTTAGACGATGAGGAAAAAAGGCGTTGTGTTCTTCGCTCCGGCCACAGCGCGGGCACGAGCATCGGCTTCGTGTACTGCTACGTGTCTGGCGATGCTTCGCACTCTGGCCCCTACAGCGGCTCTCGGCTTGCCTTCAGAACTCGTGAACTCGCAGCCTACGCAAGTAGGCAATTCATCGAGGAATGGGCTGACTTTTTGTTTAAGCCTCGTGACAACGAGGATTCAGAATAGAAAGACTACAAATTAGAACGAAAAAGCGTAAATCGTTAGTAAACGTTAAGGCGTGAAAATGGCGAAGTTTCTGTTTTCATACTTCGCCATTTTTCACGAAATTTACAGATGAAAAGGAGAGCAGGAAAATGATAATACGAACTAAAAACGGATACGATTTTTTCGAGGTTTCATCGGCCATGCAGAAGGCTATAAGAAGAGCTGACGCAGGCGTGGCTGGATTCTTCGCCCTTGAACTGTGGGAATCAGGATATAGGGACTACGTTTGGAAACGGTTGTTCACCATCAGCGCAGAAGACTGCTGGGGCCTCATCACTGCCGAGGTGGAGGCTTTGTGGCATGGGCATGAGTTGGTGAACAAGAAATCTAACGAGCCGAAAGGCAGAATCTTTGTAAGCAAATGCGTGATACTGTTGTGCGAGTGTGCGAAGTGCAGGGATGCCGACCACCTCCAGAACTTCATCTATGACCGGAGGGATGTTGATGTCGAGCGTTGGATAAACGACGTGAGGCGATATCCTATTCCCATACCTCCATACACCTACGACGTGCATACGAGGAAGGGGAAGAAGATGGGCAGGACAAAGAAGGAGTTCTTCAAGGATGAACTGGAGGCTTTGCAGCCACGGATAAAGGGCTTGTTTGATGACCTTGTGGAGGAGGACGTTAGTAAAAGTTAAGGTGTGAAAATGGCGAGGAATCTGATTGCATTTCTCGCCATTTATGAAGAACTTTACAGTATCAATCAAACAAAAAGTTCAAGCACTATGGGTATAAGGATTTCATCGAAGAAGACAAGGATGCCAGAAGGAATGAAACTGGCTGGAAAGATTGCCTCTTACATCTTCGAACAGCAATACGGGGAATTGAAATGTGTCAACAATGCAGACGTGGAGGTGCTGCGCAAGGCTGTGCTGATATTGACAAGCAAATGATTGTTTAACCAAATATTTGAGAGATTATGAAACAGGAAGAGAAAGACCTTCTTTTGAAAGATTTATGTTCAAGATTGCCTTATGGCGTAAAAGGGCTAATCAAAGGTTGTAAATGCACTATATATTCTCATGATATAGAGGATTTCGAAAAAGATTTGAGGACTATCACACCATTTCTTCGCTCATTGTCAAGCATGACCGAGGAAGAACGCCAAAATTATGGGCGATTACTTACAGATGTACATTATAAGACAAGGCCATCTACGACGCTATCGTTGATTGATTGGCTTAATGAACATCATTTTGATTATCGTGGTTTAATTGATAAAGGTCTTGCCATCGAGGTTAAGGGCGATGATTACGACAAAGCATGCAAGATGTGGAACGGAGTAATTGAATAGTGACTATGGCAAAGCATTGGTATGTGGAATTGAAGGAGGTTGGGCACGATGTGCTCACCACCGAGTATGTTGGCAACAAGAGCCGTGAAGAGGTCATCAAGTGGTTCGGGCTTGACCAGCCTGATGTCGAGTGGTACAAGTTAAGATGCAAGGAGGAATGATTATGACTTACCAAGAACTGAAGAAGGAGATCCGCGCATTGGACAGAAAGGCTGATGCTGCATACAGCCGGCAATACAAGTTACGTCGAAAGTACATACAAGAGCATGAGCCATTACATGCCAAGTGTTATCAGCGCATGACCATTCGGCTCAGAGTGACAGAGAAATCACGAAAGATGATGAGCGAGAGAGAGCGTGGCATGAGGAAGAACCAGCCTGGCAACGAGTACACCGTGACTGGGATTTTCACGGGATATGCCCTCATGGATGATGGTGACATACGTCCTTGTTTCTATGGCAATGTCACCTACTCTCGCTACGATGAGATTGTGAGTCTGGAACTGACCAAGAATCAGCCAGAGGGAAGTTGCCGTCTTTGCCGACGCTACAAGGATGGACTTTGCTACATGAATGGAGGGCAGAACCTAAGCAAGTCATGCGCCAGCCACAAGGTTGAAGATGGCGACATCGTCTGTCCGAAATACGAAGAAGTGTTGCCCAATGGCTTATACGAGTACGGTGAAGCCAACAGGCATTGTCCTAATGTCACTATTGCCCGGGACAGCAAGGGCAATAGGCTTTACCGTGTTTACTCGCTCAACTGGGACTATTACACGGAATACAGCGAGACTCAAATATGGAAATTCTATTCAAAAGAACCTAAAGAAGGATAACAATGGGAGCAACAATATACCCTCAATTCCAAATGAATGTGGTAAATGGCAAAGCGTATTTCAGTAAGTTTCCATTTGCCATAGATGGTGTGCCATCTAAGCGTATTCCAGAAGTAACAATAATAGATGACGAAGCTGTTGGAGCGACGTTGAAGAAGGAGGAATGAATATGAGAACAAAATATCACTTCATCATTTCAAGGTATTGCCCTAAAGAAGAAATCTTCGATGGGGAAATGGACTTCACAGAAGCCAGGAAGTTTATGGACGAACACGCTACAGAAGAAAGGCGTGTGGGTTTCAAAGTATTTAACGAACTCAGGAACCGATGGGAAGACTTCGGCGGCAGTTTCCACGGAGGGCGTAAGGTGTATGACAAGCAAGGAATCCTTTTCATTCTTAACCCTGACTATAGCGGTATGTGGAAGCCGGATGAACAGCGTTTTCACCTGTGGCGAAAGGTTCCTGACGGGAGTAGCAGATTTGTACAATCGTTTGCCACCGAAGAGCAAGCCGTCAAATGGCGAGACTTTTTGCAGGAAGGGCAAAGCACTTACGAGTTTTATGTAAAACCATCAGACATACAGGAGGACTGAATTATGCCTTACGGAATTTGTAAAGTGTGCGGATGCACAGACAACGACCCGTGTTTCAATCCCGAACACGGAAACTGCTGGTGGGTGGACGATACGCACGAATTGTGTAGTCATTGCGCAGACCCAGAAATTGCGAATCATCCTGCCACCCAGCATTGTATTAACAGTGAAGGATTCGACCCATATCCTGGTGTTGAACGTAAAGACCTTGCCGCGATCGGCTGTCCGTTCCCCGATGATGACGGTGCCGCATGTTCCGACTGTTCGCATTATAATAGTTCCAGCATATTTACTGGTGAATGTGATTTAGGAATTAAAATTTCATAATAACAACATAAAAGGACTAAGGAACTATGACAACAGAAGAAGAGAAAAGAGAACAAGCTATTCAGAGCGTCGCAGAAGGGTTGCGGAGAAATCCGTTCTCTGTGGCGTTCAAGGTTAAGAAAAAGCCTGCCGGCATCAAAATCATCTTCGAGGTGACGCAGGAAGAAATGGATGCAATGTTAGAGAAGGAGGAATAACTATGAGCGTTAAGAATTTGAACTCACGATTCTTCGATTGCTGCGAGGTGAAAGGTGACAAGATAACCATCCACAAGTGTGTCATTGACAAGGCTGTCAAGGATAGCTACAAATATGCAGACCCTTGTGGATCAGCCGACAGAGAAAGTGGGCAACGTGATGTAATGGAAGATTTGCTCTACGTCATTAAGCGAGCGAGATATATTGAGAATGAACGGAGAACGAAAAAGATGTTCTCATGAAAAAGGAGGGATAAGTATGACAGACAAGGATAAAATCAGAGCCGATTACTCGGTGTCCAAGATGTGTCCAAGATGTGACAAAGAATGGAGTACAAGCGAGGACTTGGAGAAAGAGGTAATGAGATACCAGCAAAAGGTTTATGACCGAGACACAACGGTAAGAGATATTGCCCGTCACTTCGCCAACTGGCAGCGCGAGCAGATGATGAAGGAGGCGGTTGATGCAACAAAAATTTTCTCTGGCATCGGAAGCAATTCAAAGACTGGGGAATGTGTGCCTTATACGGAATATTCAATCTGTATTTCAGACAAGTTGTGTGATGGCCGTAGCAAAATTAAATTGATTGTCATCAAGGAGGACTGAATATGATTACAGAGGATTACGTTTCATTTGAGTTGGCACAGCTGCTCAAAATAAAGGGCTTTAATGAACCATGCAACAGCAGGTTCTACATGAAAACGCCTGACGGTAAGCCAGTGGTGTATCTCACATCCGTCAGAGAGGATTTCAATAAAAGAGATCTCATAAACACCTGGAGCAGACCGACGCATCAGATGGTGATGAAGTGGCTGCGTGATGAGTATGCTCTTTTCATCGAAATTGCAGTAAGCATGGATTTGAATGGTGACTACCACTATTCTTACATTGTTCTTGACGCTGCTTGCCAATACGTGAGAAAAGGCTGGACTTGTTTTGAATGGAAATACGAGGACGCTGTAGAAGCAGCTGTCTCGTTTTGCCTTAAATATCGGGTATAAGAGTATGGAAGCGATGACGATTGAGAAACTGAAAATGCTTGAGGCGAAGCATGGCACCAAATCTGCACCCAAGAAAAGGCGTTTGAAGGTTTTTTACGGATGGGCGAGGCTTGGCAAGGTGCGCAAGCGGGAGTCCATTTCTATCATCTTTGAGAACGAAGAAGGTGCCGGATGTGAAACGCAACGGTCCCATAAGACCTTGAAGAAGATGCAGGACACAGTCTTTGAGAGGTTCCAGACTGACGAGGAAGCACAGGACGCCTCTTTTTGTAGGCAGGTGTTTACAGAATACTGCGTGTTCATGGATGAAAAGAGTGTCAACGGCAGTTTGGAAAAGGCATTGCAGATCAATTCAGAACGAGACAAGAATCATGTTAGCAAGCAGGTGAGGAAAGAGATTGCAGACAAACTGCGAACTTCTTTCCTCGCTTCGCATCAGGGATATGTTGAACCTGTACGACAACTGGAATTTGATTTTTTATGAAGACATATTATTTGACATTATCGCAGGTGTTTCCTGTTACCCATCCGAGAGCAGGTGAGGAAACCCATTTCAAGGATTGGCTTATAGGTGCCTTGTACTATGGCGCAGAAAATGGGAAAATACACACCATCAGAGCGAATTATGAGTTGTGGACCAAACGATTTGAACAGATAAATGCAGGGAAAGCGTGTCTCTCGGTTCGGTACTGGGAGGGTAAGCCTTACAGAAGCAAGCA